>Ga0316217_10000451_pt1 | contig 58738 bp, 61 predicted proteins | sample 1anoAmetaG_FD_203633 | JGI IMG/M metagenome (GOLD analysis project Ga0316217, IMG submission 203633) | Freshwater microbial communities from Trout Bog Lake, Wisconsin, USA - 1anoA | ecosystem: Environmental > Aquatic > Freshwater > Lake > Hypolimnion/Profundal zone | place: USA: Wisconsin...
TCTGGCGGTTGTATTGTGATGAAGCTGGTCAGTTGCTCGTGGATGATTCGATGCCCGACGCAAAGCTGGTGAAGGTGTTGCATCAGACCATCAAGAAAGTCGGCGCGGACACCGACGCGCTCGCCTTCAACACCGCTATCGCCCAGATGATGATTTGCGTGAACGAACTCACCGCGCAGGACGCCCGGCCGCGCGCCGTGCTCGAACCGTTCGTCTTGCTGTTCGCGCCATACGCGCCACATCTGGCAGAGGAGATCTGGCACAAGCTCGGCCACGCCGAGTCGCTCGCCTACGAACCATTCCCGGTCTTCAACCCGGCCTTGCTTGTCGAGGATACCGTGCAAATCGTGATCCAGGTCAATGGCAAAATCCGCGCCCGGCTCGATGTACCGGCACAACTCACCAAAGCAGAATTGGAACAACGCGCGCTGGTTCACGCCGACGTGAAAGCTGCCATTGCCGGCAAGAGCATCAAGAAGGTAATCGTTGTCCCCGGTAAACTCGTAAACATCGCCGTAAGCTGATTAGATAGGGAAGGCGCGTGGGGTGGGGGATGTAACTGCTGGTGTCGTATAGCGAGTCGCGAAAATTGGTGCCAGGGGGGAGAGTTGAACTCCCGACCAAGGGCTTATGAGTCCCCTGCTCTACCACTGAGCTACCCTGGCATCTTACCGGCAAAAATCTCAGCCGTGTTTGTATACGAATTGAGTTGCCGGAATCCAGTTGAAAAAAATTGGAGCGGGCGAAGGGAATCGAACCCTCCTTGCCGGCTTGGGAAGCCGGAGCATTACCACTATGCTACGCCCGCTTACCGGTCAGCATTCTCGCTGGTTTCGTGGACAAAGCAAGCTGGAAGTTTTTGCTGTTGACAGAAATGGCTGAGTCTCGTATTAGTTACTGCTAATAGATACCCGTCGCGAAGCGGGGATGGTCCCAGCAGCGGAGGGCAGAGTTGAACAAAACAAACCATTGGAGGCGCGGTCTATGAGAAAGTTTTATCTGAAAAAGTTTGGCGGCTTTACGCTGATTGAGCTGCTGGTAGTTATTGCGATTATTGCCATTTTGGCTGGGATGTTGATGCCAGCGTTGGCTACCGCGCGTGAAAAAGCTCGCCGCACGCAGTGCTTGAACAATCTGAAGCAGATTGGTTTGGCCATTGCCCAGTACTCAGGTGATAACTCAGATCGCACGCCAGCTGCCGGCACAGTGGCAGCGGCTAATATCTCCAGCAATCTGTCGTTGATGTCAGCCTATTGCGCTTCACCCAAGGTTCTGGCTTGTCCGTCAGAAGCTGGTAAGTCACCTGCGGCAACTTGGACAGGGTGTACTGACATAACCAATGTCAGCTATGCCTATCAAGGCGCTGGTCAGGCTGGAACGAATTCTATGACTTGGATGCAAGATCCAAATGACATCGTTGTTTGGGATGACAACGTAACGGGTTCAGACAAGGGTGCAAATGATTCTTCCAAGTTTGCTGCCAATGCTGCGTGGACTACAAGCAGTGGTCACAGAGGTCAAGGCGGAAACGTCTTGTTTAGTGATAGTCACGTTGGTTGGGTATCCAAGATGCCGACGAATGCTAACATTGGTTTTATCGATCCTCATCAGTAATCACACCCTTCAGTTGCGAGAAGCCCCGCTAATTTAGCGGGGCTTCTTTTTTGCAGTTATACTGGTAGTTGGACATTCCGTTAAGCCTCGCTATACTGTTATCATGCCAGTCCAAAACCGCATTATCAAGGTACAGAAGCGCAACCGGGCCTTGGTTACCTTTGACGAGCGCGCCATCTTTCTCGCCATCATACGTGCGGCAGAATCCATCGGGGGGCTCCAGCAAGACTACCTGCCTGGCATCAATAACAAACTCTTCGACGCCTATGCGCTTGACGAAAAAGTTGCCGAGTTCCTGACCGATGCCGTCGTCATCTGCCTGAACTCCGATCCGCATCACAACATCGCCAATTTCCCGCCAACCATTGAGATAATTCAAGACCTAGTCATCCATGTTTTGCGCAGTTACGGGTTTCAGAATACTGCTGACGCTTACGAATGTTACCGGTGGGGCCGTCACTGGTTGCGCGAAGGCGCGATCACTGATACGCAATTTGTCGGCAACGGTTTTCCCCGGAAACGCATGGAGAAAATCTTGGAATGGAACCGGCAACATGGTTGCGACACCGTTACCGGCCTCAATGCTGTCGTCCGCAGCGGCAAGCTCCGGGAACTTGTCGAAGAGTCGCTGGCCGTGTACGAAGCTACACTCGATGACGCCGCCAAAAAAGTCATTGCCCGTCTCAATGTCGGCGACAAATTGCGCATGCTATGGGTCAGCGGACCAAGTTCCTCCGGCAAGACCACCACCACCGTCAAGCTGACTCAGCGCCTTGAAAAACAAGGTCTTCGCTTTCTGATGCTCAACCTTGATGATTATTTCTGGGCGCTCATCGAACATCCTACCGATTGGATCAACGACCGCAATTTCGAGACGCCCGAAGCCCTCGACATTCAATTGCTCAACCAGCACCTCAAAGACCTGCTTGTCGGCAAGACCATCGACAAACCAGTCTACAGTTTCAAGGAAGGCCGGCGCATCGCCACCAAGCCGGTCAAACTCGAACCCGACCAAATTCTCCTGCTCGATTGCCTTCACGGATTTTATCCGCCGATTACCGAAGGCATTGATCCGAGCGCACAATTCCGGGTGTACATCGAAACCCTCAATGTCATCCGTGATGGTGACGGTTCCAGCCGGCGACTAACTCGATTCACTGATATTCGGCTCGTTCGCCGGATGTTGCGCGATGCGCAACACCGCAATCACAGCCCGCTTTCAACGCTACTGCATTGGCACTATGTCCGCTGGGGTGAATTATTTTCCATCATTCCGCTGATGGGGCAGGCTGACCATGTCGTCAACGCTGGCATGCCGTTTGACTTACCGGTGTTAAAACCGTTTTTCATCAACCCCGGCAGCCATCTGCCTGCTCCGGAAGCTGTTGATCAATACCGGGGCTTCCTTGATGCGCAAATCCGGTACCATCGCATTAAGACGTTACTCGAACTGGTCGATGGCGTGACCATCGACCAATTGCCCGCCCTGATTCCCGGCGACGCCGTCATCCGCGAATTCATCGGTGGCAGCACCATCCAAATCCCACACAACGAATGAACGACCACGCCAAACTCATTACCGGCCTGCAACAAGCATGGCGCGATGAAATGGCCAGTGCCAAGAATTATCGGGCGTTGGCCGGGCAGGAACACAATGCCGATCGCAAAGCAATTTTGCTGCGCCTTGCCGAAGCTGAAGACAAACATGCTGCAAATTGGCTGGCGCGATTAAAGGAACTTGGTGCGAATCCCGGTACTTATCATGAATCAGTTGGCGAACAGGCGCGCCGGTGGTTACTCGTGCAAAGCGGCACCGAGCGCGCCGTGGTCAAGTTGGAGGCCATGGAGGATGAAGCCGATGCGTTGTATGATGATTTGTTGAAGGTGGCCACTGACAAGGAGCGCGACCAAATTGCGGAAGCGCAACGCGAGGAAGAGGCGCATGCCCGAGTGCTGAATGATATTTCCGGTGAGTTCTCACCAACTCAGCGCAAGCTTAACCGGCTGCTTGGTCGGGAAAAATGGCACGTCACGGCCGGTGGTTGGATCGGCCAAGCGATTTACGGTGCAAACGACGGCCTCGGTGCGGCGTTTGGCGTCGTCAGCGGCGTTGCCGGTGCCACGGCAGTGGATGCGAAGTTCGTTTTGCTTGCTGGCGTCACAACGGCGATTGCGTCGGCGTTATCCATGGGCAGCGGCGCGTACTTGGCTACGAAATCGGAGCGCGAAGTCTACACGGCGGAGATCGAAAAAGAACGGCGTGAGATCGCGGAGCACCCGCAGGAAGAACTGGAGGAGATGGAGTTGTTCTACCAGCTCAAGGGCTTCTCGGCGGAGGAATCACAGAAGATGGCGGCGAAACTCGCCGAGCAGCCGGAGCATTTCTTAAAAACGCTGACGCATGAGGAACTCGGGTTATCGGAGCGGTCTTTTCCGAACCCGTGGCGCGCGGCGTTCAGCGCGACGGCGAGCACGGCGGCGGGCGCATTCATTCCGGTGATGCCGTTTTTCTTCATGCACGGCACGCCGGCTTTGATTGCATCGTTCATCATTAGCACGGCGGCGCATTTTGCGGTCGGCGCGGCGAAAGTGATTGTGACCGGCCGGTCGTGGTTCAAGAGCGGCATGGAAATGACCTTTGTCGGGCTGGGTGAGGCCATCATCACTTACGGCATCGGCCTGCTCATTGCGTCGGCCCGGTAATGATAGCTTGACGAAGACGACAGCGGCACCTAAGGTGCTATCAGATTTGACTGCGGGGTGGAGCAGCCCGGTAGCTCGTCAGGCTCATAACCTGAAGGTCGTGGGTTCAAATCCCACCCCCGCTACCAACTGCAAAGGCCGGAACATTTGTTCCGGCCTTTGTTTTGGCAAAATACTTTACTCAAGCCTTCTGTCCGTAATACGCGCCGGTACCGTGCTTGCGGAGGAAATGTTTATCGAGCAACGCGGCCGGCATCGGCTTGCTGGCCGGTCGCAACTGTAACGTCGCGCTAGCAAGCCGGGCGCAATATTCCAGCGCTACCGCATTTTCGACCGCCTTGCACAATGTCGCACCCCACGCAAACGGCCCGTGATTGGCCACCACGACTGCCGGCAGTTGGAGCGGATCGAGTTTCCGGAACCGCTCGACGATTACGTTGCCGGTATTGGTCTCGTATTCTTCCTTGATTTCCTTTGTGGTCAATAACCGTGTAACCGGCACAGGCCCGTAAAAGAAATCGGCATGCGTCGTTCCCAACGCCGGTATCTCGCAGCGCGCTTGTGCCCACGCTGTTGCGTAAAAACTGTGCGTGTGTACCACCCCGGCAATATTTGGAAACGCTCGGTAAAGGACAAGGTGAGTCGGTGTATCGGAACTCGGTCGTAACTTGCCTTCGACAACCTTGCCGGTGGCGAGCGAAACTACGACCATGTGCTCCGGCTTCATCATGTCGTAAGCCACGCCGGACGGTTTGATAACAATATTACCGGTGGCGCGATCGACACCACTGACGTTGCCGAAAGTTTGGATAACCAACCCTTCCCGGACCAATTGCAGGTTCGCTTCGCAGACTTGTTGCTTAAGTTGGTCGAGCATCAGTTCCTCGCTTGGCTGCGGATTTCGATGAGGCGCTTCATGACGTTATGCATATCGCCGTTCCACGTGGTTGTGCCGAAGCCGTCGTGGAGTTGCCGGTAGAGTGCGTACAATTCCCGGTAAACCTCGTGCGCTTGGGGATTTGGCTGAAACACCTTCGCCTTGACACCGGTCATCGCTTTCTGCGCATCGGCATAGCTGGTGTATGCGCCGGCCACGACTGCGCCGGCAATCGCCGAACCGAGCGCGCACGTTTGCGCTGACCGCGACACTTTCATCGGTCGTCCAGTCACATCGGCATAAATCTGCATCACTACCGGATTTTTCTCAGCAATGCCGCCGCAGTTCACGATTTGTTCAACCTGCACACCGTACTCCTCGAACCGATTGATGATCGTCAACGCGCCAAACGCCGTCGCCTCGATCAACGCCCGGTAAATCTCTGCCGGCGTCGTGTAGAGTGTCTGGCCGAGCAACAAACCGGTCAGCCGTTGATCCACGAGAATCGTCCGGTTGCCGTTGTTCCAATCCAGTGCGAGCAAGCCGCTTTCGCCAGGCTTGAGCTTTGCCGCGCCCTTCGTCAATTCCTCGTGGCTGCCGGCTTTGATATAGTTCACGAACCAATTGAAGATGTCGCCGACCGCCGACTGCCCGGCTTCGAGTCCGTAATAGCCCGGCAAGATGCTGCCATTGACGATGCCGCACAAGCCCGGAATGTCCGCGAGGTTTGTGCCGACCGGTACGACCATCATGTCGCAGGTGCTGGTGCCAATAATCTTCGCCAACGTGCCCGGCGCAATGCCGCAGCCTACACCGCCAAGGTGTGCGTCGAATGCGCCCACCGCCACCGGGATCCCTGCCGGCAAGCCCGTGCGCTTTGCCCATTCAGCAGTCAACTTGCCGACTGACCGGTCAATCGTGTGCGCTTTCGGACGCAACCGGGAACGTAGCTCACCCAGTTTCGGATCAAGCTTGCCGAGAAACTCCGTGTCCGGATAACCGCCCCACTCGTCGTTGTACATCGCCTTGTGGCCGGCCGCGCAGACACCGACCGTCAACTTGTCCGGTGCATCCGTACCGGTCAAAACCGCTGGTATCCAGTCCGCGCATTCGACCCACGTGTGGGCGGAGGCGAACACTTCGGGCGCGACGCGCAGGCAATGCAGAATCTTGCTGAAGAACCATTCGCTCGAATATGTTCCGCCGCATTTCGCCAGATAATGCGGGCGTATTTGTTTTGCCAACGCAGTGATCTCGGCTGCCTCGGCAACGCCGGTATGATCTTTCCATAGCCACGCCAACGCGGCCGGATTCTTGGCAAAGCATTTGTTGAACGCGAGTGGTTGGCCGGCGGCGTCCACCGGTAACGGTGTGCTTCCAGTAGTGTCCACGCCGATGCCGATGATTTGCGCAGGCTTGACCTTGGCTTGTTTCAACGCCTTCTTGATCGTCGTCTCCGCGCCGGTCAGGTAATCGGCGGGGTGTTGCCGAGCGAGGTTCGGGTCGCGCGCCAAAATCACGCCATGGGTGCCGTGCGCGTACTCCCAAACTGCCGTGCCGACTTCCCGCCCATTGCGCACGTCCACTATTAACGCGCGCACTGAGTTCGTTCCGTAATCCAAACCGATGGTGTATTTAGCGCTCATCAAAAACAATCCTTATGCAGGGCTGACGTTCAATGTTTTCAAAATGCCAAATCCCACCGCAATTGTCGAGACTCCAGCGCGCGTCGTTGCTTGATGTTATTCCGGTCCGGTGACATTATCAGTCGCATGAGTGCTGACAAGAAACGTGTTCAATATTACAGCCAGCAGATGGAGGAGGGTTACCGGTTCATGCAGGAGATGACGCGGTATCCCGTCGCTGAATGCGGCGAACCGCTCGAGTCTTTAGTTGACGCTGTTTCCGCCGCAGGCGTCGATGTCGTATTTTCAACTACGCCGATTGTGACCGGCCTTAGCCGCATGTTTCTGTTGCGGCGCGGGCTGATTGCGGATTTCCTCGCGATCGCGCGCGCGATGAATGAACGCGGTTGGGTGCTCAAGGTCGAAGACGGCTACCGGACCTGTCAGATGCAAAAAATGGTGTCCCGCAAACCGGTCGTCTTTGACTCGATCCTGCAATGGACGATGCGCGAGTTGGACGGCAGGATTCCGGATGTGAAGCTGCTGGTGCGACGGGTCGCCTCGATGACCGCGAGTTGTCCAAAAGTCGGCACGCACATGTCCGGCAGCGCGATTGATATGTCCGTATTACACCGGGACGACCGATCTGAACTCGACCGGGGCGCTCCCTACCTTGCGATGTGCGACCTGACACCGATGGAGTCCCCGTTTGTCTCGGCGGCCGCCCAGCAGAATCGCGCCGCGATCACCGCCCTGATGGCCCAGCACGGTTTCGTCGCGTATCCGTGGGAGTTCTGGCACTACAACAAAGGCGACGCGTACGCGGAATATCTCCTGAAAACCGGCCGGCCCGGCCGGTACGGTGCGATTGACTGGAACGCAGCCACACACACGGCCACGCCGAATCCAGATCCGCTGACACCGCTCAATTCTGACGCTGAAATCCAAGCGGAAATCGAACAGGCTCTCCAGCGCATCAGCCAACAGGCAAAGTAGCCGCTCAGTCGTTCAAGCAAGTACGACGGCTTTGAGGACATTGTCCCGGTAGTTCGCGCACATCTCAAACGCTTCACCGGCCCGCCGCAATGGCAGCCGGTGGGTTACAAGCGATCGCAAATCCACCTGACCTGTCGTCGCCAATTGAATTGCACGTGGATAAGTGTGCTTCATTCGGCGACTAAAAATGATCGTCAGGCCTTTGCGGCGGGCAGTAGAATGTTTGAACAGGCACTGGTCTTCCGACGGGATGCCGACCAGCACCACGCGTCCGCCGGGCCGCGCCAGTTCGACAGATTGCCCGATGGCCGCCGCGCCCCAAGCGGCTTCGAAAACGACATCCACCTCGGCGTTCGCCGGTAATGGTTCGGCGCCGTACTGGCCGGCAAACTTCATCCGCCATGGCAACGGGTCGTTGACGTAAATCTCGCTCGCGCCGGCCAGCTTAATCGTCTGAATGAGCAGCAAGCCAATCGGTCCAGCACCAAGCACAGCCACGCGGTCGCCGATGCGAATCTTGGCAAGGTTGGTGGCGTGCAGAGCGATGCCGAGTGGTTCGAGCATTGCAGCAGAAATATCATCAATCGCATCCGGCACCGGGAAGCAACTTGTGGCTGGCACGCGGATAAATTCCGCCAGACTGCCGTCATCGGGATATAAACCACAGAAGTGCAATCGCCGGCAAAGGTTCGGATGGCCGCGCTCGCAAAGGTCGCACCGGTGACACGGTTGCGCGGGGTCAATCGCCACGCGCACACCGGTTTCTTCAATGATGCCGGCGAACTCGTGACCGAGTGTCAGTGGCGCTTCGAGCTTGGTATCGCCGATGCGTCCATTGAGATAAGTATGCAGGTCGCTGCCGCAGATGCCGGTCGCCTTGACGCGCACGAGGACTTCGCCCGTTGCCGGCAGCGGGACTTCCTCGACGCGCATGTCGCGCGGGCCGTGCAACCGGGCGGCAAGCATCAGAGATTTCCCAAGCCCGGTGCGAGGTGGTAATAGATTTCGTTGTTGCGGAGTTGTTGCTTGAACTCGCGAATCTCCGTCTTGGCGTCAATGACCACCAACTCAATGCCGGCCATCGCCGCAAAATCTTCGAGGTGTTCGGTCGTGACCGCGTAGCTGAAGCCGGTATGGTGCGCGCCGCCGGCGTGAATCCACGCGGCGCAAGCGGTCTTGAAGTCGGGCCGGCATTGCCAGACGGCACGGGCCACCGGCAACTTTGGCAACGGCTGTGGCGGTTTGACAACGTCAACTTCGCCGACCAACAAACGGAACCGGTTGCCGAGGTCGAGGAGCGAGGCGTTCAAGGCCGGGCCGGCCGGCGCGTCGAACACTAGGCGCACCGGGTCTTCCTTGCCGCCGATGCCGAGTGGATGGATTTCGAGCGACGGCTTGCTAGCGGCGATGCTCTCGCAGACTTCGAGCATATGTGCGCCGAGCACCAAGTGGCCATCGGGATTGAGGTGATAGGTGTAATCTTCCATGAACGACGTGCCACCTGGTAAATCTGCCGCCATCACTTTCATTGCGCGGAGCAGGGCGCACGTTTTCCAATCACCTTCCGCGCCGAACCCGTAGCCGTCAGCCATCAAGCGCTGGACGGCGAGGCCCGGCAACTGTCTCAGACTGAGCAAATCTTCAAACGTGGTGGTGAATCCTTTGAAGTCACCGGCCTTGAGGAACGCGCGCATCCCCAATTCAATCCGCGCGCCTTCGCGGAGCGCCGCGTGGCGGTCACCGCCTTTGCGCAGTGCCGGTGCGACGGCGTAACGCTGTTCGTATTCCTCGCACAGCCGGTCGACAGCGCGGTCGGTCACATCATTGACGGCGTTGACGAGGTGGCCGACGCCATAACCGTTGACGGAGAATCCGAGTTTGATTTCGGCAGAGACCTTGTCACCTTCGGTCACAGCAACTTGGCGCATGTTGTCGCCGAACCGGCAGAACTTTCCGCCTTGCAGATCGTGCCACGCGCGCGTGGCGCGTTGCCATGCGGCGAGGCGGGCTTGCACATCGGGATCGCTCCAGTGGCCGACCACGACTTTGCGGTTCAACCGGAGCCGGGTGTGGATGAAGCCGGCTTCGCGGTCGCCATGCGCGGCCTGGTTGAGATTCATGAAATCCATGTCGATCTCGCCCCACGGCAGGTCGCGATTGAACTGCGTGTGCAAGTGCAGGAATGGTTTTCGCAACGCCGTCAGGCCACCGATCCACATCTTGGATGGCGAGAACGTATGCATCCAGAGCACGAGCCCGGCGCATTTTGGGGAGGAATTGGCGTCGAGGCAGAGCTGGCGGATTTCGTCGGGCGTGGTGAGTACCGGCTTAAAGACGAGTTTGACCGGCAAGTCGGTGGCGTTGAGCGCGGCGACGATGTGCCGGGAATTGGCGGCGACCTTTTTCAAGGCGGCTTCGCCGTAAAGGTGTTGGCTGCCGGTAACGAACCAGATTTCGACGGGAGCGAGGTTTTTCATGGCAGCGATTTTCTACCACGCACGCCGGTCCCGCGCAAGTCGCGGGTGTCGGGCTGTGATTGCGGCCGGTCGCCTCAGACTCTGGCTTAGCGGGAAATCAAACTGCCGTCCGATTGTGAACACGGCGACAGCGATTAACCTACGGTAGCGTCGTAAGCCAGACTGCGACGAACCAAACAAAGAACAACTGAAAGAAAAGGCCCATGAAAACACTCAAAGATCTATTTCTAAACCAATTGGCGGACATCTATGACGCCGAGCAGCGCATCGACAAGGCGTTGACGAAGCTGGCCAAGTCGGCCACGTGCACCGAATTGAAGGCCGCGCTTGATTTTCATTCGCAGGAATCCGCCAGCCAGGTGCGGAAGTTGGTCGCCGTGTTCCAGTGTTTCGATACAAAACCCAAGGCGCAGCGGTGCGAAGCCGCCGTGGGCATGCTGAAAGAGGCTGCCGGAATTGTCACGAGCTTCAAGCGGTCACCAGCCATCAATGCGGCCTTGATCGCCGCCGCGCAGAAGGTGGAACATTACGAAATCGCATCCTATGGTTGCCTCCACGAATGGGCGCAATTGCTGAATAATCAGCGCGCCGTTGATCTGCTCCAGGAAATTCTCGACCAAGAGAAGGCCGTAAACAACCAGCTCACCCAGTTGGCTCGTAACAGCAGCAACGTCGAAGCGCTTGGTGAGAGCTGTGTCTGCGGCGAGGAAGAAATGGCGGAACAAACCCAGCACGGCCAACATCGGAAAGCCGCCTGAAATTCAACCGACCCCGGCTGCGCTGCAATTTGCTCAACGCCGGGCAGGGTGGGGAGTTTCAATGCGGGAAGCTCAGTTCCACTAGTAGTGGATAATGATCCGATGCCACGCGCGTCAGCGGCGTGCGCACCACCTCGACATGGCGCACGTTGAACTCGGCGCTCAAGAATACATGGTCAAGGCTTGCCACTGGATAGCGTGTCGGAAACGTGCGCCGCTCCCGGCGTTCCGCAATGTTGGCGTGCACATCGCGCAGATGTTCCAGCACCCGGCGGTGAACGCGGGATCCCGGCAGCGCGTTAAAATCGCCGCAGAGCACCAACCGCGGCCCGCACTGCGCGTGCCCCAGCCAGTCCGGGCCGAACAGCGCCTCCGTCTGCGCCAGTCGGTCGCGCCGATTCAATGCGAGATGTGTGTTCACGAGTGCCACCTGGCAGCCGGCATCTTCCACGCATACCCACAATGCCCCGCGCCGTTCCCGTTTCCAGCGCGATTGCGACGGCAGCGCCCCGGCGCGTATCAGGCGCAACGGCAGACGCGATAACACAGCGTCGCCGAGTTCTTCGTCCGCGAGATGCCACGCCGGATGGAAATGGAAGTCCATTGAAAGTTGCGCGGCGATCACTTCGGCTTGATGCATGTACCCGGAGCGCCGGCGATTGAAGTCCACCTCCTGCAACGCGACCACATCCGCCCCTGTTGCCGCAATCACCTCCGTGATACGCATGGGTGACATTTGCCCATCCGTCCCCCGGCAGCCATGCACATTGTAGGTCAACAGCCGGAATGCCATATTGCAATCCTCCGCTGCACAATACTAATGCCGGGCGGATTGCGCAAACCGCTATCGTTACACCAGTGGTGCCCGGACTATCTTTTCAGGCACTGACGATCAGCGGTCATCGGTGGGCATGTAATCGGATTGAGATATATGAATCTCCTATTGGTTTGGGTTGTGCGGACAGTGTGTAAACGAAATGGCATGGGGCAGGGAGTAACGGGCAAGATTCTGGCATTCGGTGAAAAGATTTTGCCGTCCAACGGCGAGATTCTGCCATAAAACGGCGAGATTCTATCATAAAATGGTGAGATTCTGTGATTGCGCGGCGAGATTTTACCGTCCGGTGGTGAGATTCTATCGTTCCGTGGCAAGATTCTATGATTCCTTGGCGCCATTTTATGATCCACGGGTGCCGTGGAATGACTGCCCGGAAGCCATCGGACACTTGCAGAAATCGCGAAAACATTGGCATTTATCGAAAAAGCGTGACCGGCAACCCGCCCACGCAATTCAAGCCGGAATTTAGTGTAGGGAGGAGCAGATTGGCGCAACTATCCGGCCGGTGTTATTGCCGGCCCTTTTCAAAGCATTCCGCCATTCGCTACCGGTTGGGCTGCGCTCAAATATGTATTCGGCCAGACTCAGAAGGGTGTCTCCCGACGTTGAAATGGCCGCGTTCATGGCGGCAGTGTGGGATTGCGGTTCAATCGTGTCAAACGTGAAGCGCGTGAGTGGAATTATTGGGCGGTGCGCGTGGGCTTGGCGCGAAGGTCGCGGAGTTGGTCGCGGAGTTGGGCGGCGCGTTCGAAGGATTGGGTTTCGATGGCAGAACGCAATTGTTTTTCGAGTTGCTCGATCTCGGAGAGGGGCCGGGATTTTTCGACTTGGATAATCGTCTCGCGCAAGGCTTGTACCGCCCGCTCGCGCTCGGTGTTGAAAGTCTGGTTGTCAATTTCCGTCAAGCCTTCGATCTGCTCGATGCCGTCGCGCAAGATGCGGAGGGCCCGGTCGTGGGCGTGTTCATCGGCCTCGACCATGGCGCGGGCGATGACGTGGATGCGGAGGATGTAGGGGCGCCATTGTTCGAGGTGCTGCCGGTCCTCTTTCCGCTGGGCGAACTTGTGGACGAAATCAAACACGCGCAGGTTGCGGGTGGTGTCGCGGACGGTCAGCGTCCATTCCTTTAGCTGGAACAGGTGGAGATACCGGAAGTAGTAGAGCACGCTTTCTTCAAATAACTCGACGCACTCAGTGTGGTTCAGGCGGAACTCCTCCTCCTCGCCGGCCACTTTCAAGCGGTCGAACCGGGCGTGGTAAAACGCAAAGGCGGATTCGGCGTTGTGCGGGCGGGTTCCGTCCGGGCGGCCTTCGATCTCGTATTGCTCAATTCCCACCGGCGTGCGCACCTGCAACACGTCGCGGCCGTCGGCGCACGGCACGATCCGCACGGCGTTCTCGGCGTCGTACGGCCAGTCGCGCAATAGTTCCCGGATGTCCGGCGTTTTCTTCATTACAAATACCTTGCCAAGCCGTCGTCATCTTTGCAACTGTCTTTCGTCATGCCGTTGTCTCCCCCAATTGAAGCCGTGGTTGCCGGGCATATCTGCCTGGATATCATCCCGGCCTTCCCCGCGCACGGCGCGGCGCTCGAACCCGGCACGCTCATCAAGATGGGCCCGGCCACTATCTCCACCGGCGGCGCAGTCAGCAATACCGGCCTCGCGCTGCACCGGCTCGGCATCAAAACGCAGTTGATGGGGAAGGTGGGGGATGACTTGATTGGCCGGGCAATTCTCGATTTCATCGGGCCGACACTCGCGGCCGGGATGATTGTTGCCAAAGGCGAGACCAGTTCGTACACCGTCGTCATCAACCCACCCGGCATTGACCGCACATTCCTGCATTGCACCGGCGCGAACGATACATTCACCGCCGCCGACATCAACGCGCAGAAACTGGCCGGCGCGCGGCTCTTTCACTTTGGTTACCCCACGTTGATGCAGCGTATCTATAACGATGGTGGGCGCGAGATGGAGAAAATCTTCCGGCAAGCCAAACAGGCTGGCCTGACCACGTCGCTCGATATGTCGTATCCAGACCCGAAGTCGGAAGCTGGTCAGGTGGACTGGCCGGCTTGGCTCAAGCGCGTGTTGCCGCACGTGGACATTTTTCTGCCGAGCCTCGACGAGATGCAGTTGATGCTCCAGACCAAAGCCGCGGCGCCGGAAATCGCCCGGCAACTCCGCGATTGGGGTGTGCAGATTGCCGGCCTGAAGATGGGCGACAAAGGATTGTTGGTGCAATGGCCCGACCGGGAACTCCACGCTCCGTGTTTTCGGGTGAACGTGGCCGGTACGACCGGTTCCGGCGATGCGACGATTGCCGGCTTTCTCGCCGGCGTCCTGCGCGGCTTACCGGCGGAAGAAACTATGGCGCTGGCGGCAGCGGTCGGCGCCTGTTGCTGCGAAGCGCCGGACGCGACGTCCGGCATTCGCTCGTGGGATGAAACTAGGCAGCGAATCAAAGCCGGTTGGAAAACTTTATGAAACTAGCAAACCTATTCACTGACAATTGTATCCTGCAACGCGACCGGTCCGTCCCGATCTGGGGCTGGGGCAAACCGGGCGAGCGCGTCACGGTGGAGTTCGCCGGCCAGAAGAAAACCGCGACCGCCGATGCCGCCGGCAAATGGCGCGTCACGCTTGACCCGCTGCCGGCCAGCCATGAGCCGCGCGAGTTGGTTGCCGGCGATTGCCGGGTCAAGAACGTCCTCGTCGGCGACGTGTGGCTTTGCTCAGGCCAATCGAATATGCAATGGACGGTCAACGACAGTCTCAACGGCACGTCAGAAGTCGCCGCTGCAAATTATCCTCGCCTCCGGCTATTTACCGTTCCGCGCCAGGCAGTGCTAGACCCGCAAGCGGATGTCACCGCGGCATGGCGAGTCTGCACGCCGGCCACGATTGCCCAGTTCTCGGCGGTCGGCTATTTCTTTGGCCGCGAACTTTTAGGGAAACTCGATGTTCCCATCGGCCTCATCGACAGTTCGTGGGGCGGCACGCGCGTCGAAGCGTGGACGAGCCGTGACGCGTTGTGGACTGATCCGGAACTGCGCAATGAAATTCAGATGTACGAGAAGTGGACGCAGACACCCGCCGGTCGGGCCGCGCGCGAAAGCCAACAACTGTCAAAGACCGACATTGACACGTGGATTAAGAGCTTGGGCAAGCCTGACCCCGGTAACATCGGCCACGCCCAGGGTTGGGCGGCGCGCGATCTCGATGAGGCCGCGTGGCCGACGATGCCAATCCCATCCGGTTGGCAGTTGCACCAGCACAACTTCAGCGGCGTATTTTGGTTTCGCCGGACAGTTGATGTCCCAGCCGCGTGGGCCGGCAAGGATCTCGTGCTGCACCTCGGTTCCGCCGACAAGACGGACACCACGTATTTTAATAACGTCCAAGTCGGCGCGATTGGGTTTGAATCCAAAAGCCCGTGGAACACCCCGCGCGTTTATCGCATTCCCGGCAAGCTTGTCCAACCGGGCCGCAATGTCATCGCCACGCGCGTCTATTCCAATGTTTACCAAGGCGGTCTCGTCGGTCCGGCCGAAGCGATGCAGTTGAAACTCGACTCCGCCAGCATTCCGCTCGCCGGCCAGTGGCGCTATAAGGTCGAACACAACCTCGGCCTCACGCCGATGGTGTTCTCGTCCCCCGGTCCCGGCAACGCGAACACCGCGACGATTTTGCACAACAGCATGATCGCGCCGCTGGCGCCGGCGGCGTTGCGCGGCGTAATCTGGTATCAGGGCGAAAGCAACGCCGGCAACGCACGCCGTTACCGGAACTTGTTCCCGCTGCTGATCAATGACTGGCGGCGCACCTTTGAACAAGCCGAGCTGCCGTTCTTTTACGTCGAACTCGCCAACTACATGGCTGTGCAAAAGGCACCGGTCGAAAGCGGCTGGGCGGAACTGCGTGAGGCGCAGGCGTTCGCATTGCAGTTGCCGCACACCGGTATGGCCTCAGCCATTGACGTTGGGGATGCCGACGATATTCACCCGAAAAACAAACAAGACGTTGGCAAGCGGCTCGCGCTCGCCGCGCTCGCACAAGTCCACGGCCAGCCGGTCGTGCCGGCTGGTCCGTGTTACAGATCGCACACAATCGAAGGCGACACTGTGCGCATTGAGTTCGATAACGTGGCCGCTGGTCTTTGCCCTAAAGGGCCGCTCAAAGGTTTTGCTGTGGCCGGTGCCGATGGAAAGTTCGCGTGGGCCGAGGCCAGCATTGATGGTAAGACCGTTGTCATTCGTGCCCCCCAACCGGTGGCGGTGCGTTATGCGTGGGCGAATAATCCCATGGGCAACCTTTACAACTCCGTCGGCTTGCCGGCGACGCCGTTCCGCACCGATATTGATTGAGAATTTATGAAACTAGCCGCGCTCTTTTCCGATAACATGGTTCTGCAACGCGACCGGCCCGTGCCGATTTGGGGCTGGAGCAAGCCGGGCGACCGGGTCACTGTCGAATTTGCCGGTCAGAAGAAAACCGCGACCGCCAATGCCGCCGGCAAGTGGATGGTGACGCTTGATCCAATGCCGGTCAGCACTGAGCCTCGCGAGTTGGTTGCCGGTGATTGCCGGGTGAAGAATGTGCTCATCGGCGATGTGTGGTTCTGTTCTGGCCAGTCAAACATGCAAATGGCGGTCGGGGAGAGCGCGAATGCCGCAGCGGAAATGGCGGCAGCGGATTTCCCCTACTTGCGTTTGTTCAGCGTGCCACAGGTCGCGAAGCTTGAACCGCAGACGGATGTCGAAGCGGCTTGGCACGTCTGTTCGCCGGTGACTGTAAAACCATTTTCGGCGGCGGCGTATTTTTTTGCGCGTGAAATCTGGCAAGCCACCGGCATCCCGCTCGGCTTAATTACCTGCACGTGGGGCGGCACACAAATCGAACCCTGGCTGAGTCGTGAGGCATTGCTCTCCGATCCGTTGGCTGGGCCGGCAGTGGCGCGCATTGATGCCAAGCTAGCAACTCCTGAAGGTCGGGCTGAACTCGCAAACCCGCCGGCTTTTGACGTGAATAAATGGGTTTCCCAACAGGGTCACCCCGATCCCGGTAACGACGGTTTCGGTGCCGGCTGGGCGGCGCTCGATTTCGCTGACAGTCAGTGGCCGGTCATGGAAATCCCGCGAACGTGGCAGACGGCCGGGCACAATTGCAGTGGTGTGTTCTGGTTTCGCCGTGAAGTGAACCTGCCGGCATCGGCTGCTGGCAAGGAATTGGTGTTGCACCTTGGCTTGTGTGACAAAACCGACATCACGTATTTCAACGGCACGCAGGTCGGTGTCACCGGGTTTGAAACAAAAAACTGCTGGAGCGTGGCGCGCGTTTACCGGATTCCCGGCCAGCTCGTCCGCGCCGGCCGCAATGTGATCGCCACTCGCGTGCACTCGAATTATTTCCAAGGCGGCCTCATTGGTCCAGCCGCAGACATGCAATTGGTCATCCCTAATGCGCCAGCCATTCCGTTGACCGGGCCATGGCGCTACAAAATCGAACACGACTTTGGGTACATCGAACCGGCACTGCCACCCGGCCCGCCACCCGGTCCCGGCAACTCAAACACGCCGCACATTCTTTACGACAGCATGGTCACACCGCTCGTACCGGCGGCCATCTGCGGTGTTCTCTGGTATCAGGGCGAATCGAACGTGGCGCGGGCGCGGCATTACCGGCAACTGTTTCCATTATTGATTCGCGATTGGCGGCGGACGTTTGGGCAATCGGTCTTGCCGTTTTATTTTGTCCAAATCGCCAATCATGGTACGCCACAGTCTGCACCGGTCGAGAACGGCCAGGCCGAATTGCGCGAGGCGCAGACGATGGCTTTGGGCGAGCCGCACACCGGGATGGCAGTGGCCTTCGATGTCGGCGAGGCCGACGACATTCATCCGAAGAACAAACAAGCAATCGGCCAACGGCTGGCCCGGCATGCGCTTGCGAAGGTTTACGGGCGGCCAGTTGTTTGCAATGGCCCACTGTACCGGTCGCATTGTGTGGAAGGGGACACGATTCGTATTGAGTTTGATCACGCGGTTGGTTTGAAAACCAACGACGGCAAATCTGTCAGAGGCTTTGCAATTGCCGGTCGCGATAAGAAATTTGAATGGGCGGAGGCGCGGATTGACGGGACAACGGTATTGGTTAGCAGCGATTTGGTGCGCCAGCCGGTATCCGTCCGGTATGCGTGGGCAAATAATCCGCTGGCCAATCTTTACAATGGCGAAGGCTTACCAGCGTCGTCATTCCGCACCGATGTGGATTAAGTTCCGAACCGCTCCAACTCAAACACCTCGGCGTATTGCTCCGACAGATTAAGCTCGCGCGCGATGTGCCGGTTGACATCGAGGATGCGCACATCGAAGCCGTGACCGCGTGTGCGCAGGTTGCGTTGGTGCTGGGAATCGTGGTAGCGCAATAGCTCGGCTTTCCAAGATGCCTCGACTTCGTCGAATCCCAGATACACGTCAGTCCGACAGGCGATCGTTTTTGGATCACGGATGTAACACGCCGTCAGCGGCCGTCCCAAGTGTGCTGCCATGCTTCGGAACATTGCAAATGTCCGTTGATGCCCTGTATTTGTGTCATTGCCATGCGGCAGGAATACCACGTTCGCCTCAACGCGCTGGAGAAACTCGCGGATGATGCCGGCGTTGCGCTCGGTCGCCAGCGGCTGCCATTCCGCGTCCTGATCCACAACTGGAAATTCAAGCCGTTCCGACGGCAACCCGAAGAATACGCAACTCCGCTGTTGTTCCGCCCGACGGATGGCGGCTTTCACTGCGGGTGTTGGTGGCTGTGGTGTGCAGTAGGCATCCTCCACGCCATTGGCGGTGGTCAACACTGACAGAAAAATCGAATGGCCACGGCGGTGCAACCATTTCAGCGTTACCCCGATTGCATCGAAATCGTCTGAATGCGGCGCCACAACCGCCACGTGCGATGACACTGGCAGCTCCATGTTCCGCCAGCAGACCGGAAGCGCGGCTGGTGAGGGACGATTCATTTCAGGTGGAACTGCGTTAGCGGATGGTTTTGGGCGGGGCGTTGGTGCTGCCGTGTTTCGGTTGCGGGAAAACCCCACGCAGGAGCCAATGCTTCTTCAAGCCTTGCACCAGATTGTCCGTGTCCACGACCAGCTTGGAGATACCGGCGAGCATTTGATCGTTGGATTGAACTTGGGAATTCAGGTTGCCGGTGATCGCGGCGAGGTTGAGCAAGGTATCGTTTAGACCGGTCGTCAAGGTGCAGAGCGAGGCGTTGAGGTTGGTGTGCAAATCCACCGGTAACGCCCACTCGCCGAGCGAGCCATGCGGGTCGCGCAGGTTGGCGGTGATGACGGCGGCGTTACTGATGACCGGCGACAGTTGAGCAGAGGTCTGGCTGAGATTGATGACGAGCGCATTGCTGTTGGTGAGCAGGACGCTGGCATTATCGAGTACGTTATTAAGCCGGTTAGTGATGGCGAGAATGTTCGGCAATGCAACTTCGATTTGATCCAGCAACTTTTGGGCGCGATCGGTGACCGACGGGTCTTCATGCGGCCGTAGAAATACGCCCTTGGGCGCTTTGGTAAACGGAACCCGCTGACCATGATGGAGCACTTCGGTAATCACTCCATTTGTCTCATAAATTGTCGGGATCCCGGTAAGCCCGGGTGTGACTTCCAGGCGTCGGCTGCCAAGAAATCCTGACATGGTGATGTTCACATGCGAATCGGACAGGATATAGCCGTAGTATGGCTTTCGGATTTCAAACGCCACGTACACCCGGTTGGATCCCCCCGGTGATTGTGCATTGATACCTTTAATCGCGCCAACGTTAAAGCCCATCAATGCGACTGGGTCGCCGATTTTTAATCCGTCGCCGGTCATCACATAAGTAAAATACGGCGCGTGTGGGATCAGCCAGCCTTTGCGTTCCGCGGTATGGTAGAGGTGATAGCCGAAGCCGGCCAGCAGCAGTAACACTGCCAGCAAGACAAACACCCCGACCCAGCGTTCAAGCCGTCGCTCTTTGACGTCCTCGTTGATTGGTTGTGTTTCGTTCATCGAATCAAATATCCCAGTAAAAATACCGCATCCAACAACACGCATGCGCCGAGTCCCTCGACCACAGCGCGCGTCGTTGCCAGCGGCAACTCTTCAATCCGCATCATCCGCTCCAATCCATGGTAACAACTGACCACGGCAATTACCACGCCAAACAACACCGCCTTCAACGCGATCAGTAAAAAATCCAGCCAGTGCATCGCATCTGCCAATTGCCCAGCGTACTCCGTCAGCCGCAACGGTATACCATGCATGAATGTCATCACGTAGCCGCACACCAGCGCCACGGTGATGAGATAAATCGTCAGGCAAAATCCCGCTTGCGCCAAGCCTTTTACATGCGGCGCCACCAATTCCCGCAGTTCACGTGTACTCAGCCGGTCCACCTGCGTCACCTTGCCGGCAAATTGCATCGCGCCAAGCTCCACCACCACCGCAGTCCCGGGGCGCGCCGCCACCAGAAACGCCGTCAGCAACGGCCCGAGTTCCCTGAGCACCACCATCACCATGATTGTGCCCATGTAGCGTTGGGCGCTGACTTCCTGCAACAACGACACCGCCTGTCCAATTACCAGCATGCCCAGCGCAACTCCCACGAAACTCACCAACGGCAGTTGCCGGACCCCGCATTGCCATAACTGCGCCGCCGTTGCTGCCCGCACCGCCGCGCGCTCAGCCTTTGGCACGCGGAACGTCGCCGCGATTGCCGCGCGCCCAAACTGCACCCGCCGCCAGAATCCCATCGGCGCATGCATTGCCCGCTGCCCAAGAGTATCAATCCATGTGGTCATATTAACTTAGTAATGCACCATACCGGAGATTGCGCGTACTGACAGTTAAAATTGTTGCACCGAGCGCTTCCATTGCAAACATCAAGACGGCACCGCCGGCGACGATGATGTCGGCGCGGTCAGGGGGGAGACCAGGGACTTGCCGGCGTTCGGCGAGCGGCATGGCATTGAGGTGGGCGACCAAGCCGCTCACTTCCTCGAATGTCAGGTCGGCATGATCCGCCTTACCGGTTGCCACGCGGCCAAGCGTTGTCGTCGCGCCGCCGGTGGCGATGAATTGCCGGCCAGTCAGATCATAACCAGCCAAGGCGGCGCGCAATGTCGTCCGCAAATGTTCGGCTAATTCCGCAAAGGTGCGGTCCCGGAATTGCTCGGTCAACCGCACTGCGCCGAGCGGCAGGCTTTGCCAGCGTTCAATCTTGCCGGCTGCGCCTTGGATGAACTCCGCGCTGCCGCCGCCGATGTCCAGCACGAGTAACGGCTTCGTGGCCCAAGCGGGATCGGAAATGACGCCGCGGAAAATAAATTCCGCTTCGCGCTGGCCAGACAGCACTTTCACTTCGAGGCCGCATTGCCGGCGGACGGCTTCGAGAAATTCCTGTTGATTGCCGGCATCGCGCGCGGCGCTGGTGGTGAACGCGGTGAGACTGGCTCCCAGTTCGCGGGCATCGGCCACGTAGTCGACAATGGCGGCGACAGTGCGGGCGATGGCGGTTGGTTTGAGTTGCCGGGTGGCATCCACGCCTTCGCCGAGCCGGGTGGTCTGGTCTTTGGCGGCGACCGTGAAAACCTGTCCATCGCGAACGTCGGCAACGAGCAGCTTGACGGTATTGGTTCCGATGTCAATGACGGCGCGGCGCATGCTGAATTGTTACCGGTTCGGGAGGTGCGGTGCAAGTGCGGAAAATGCCAAGGAAGGGGATGCAGCTTGGCGCTGTCACTTGGGACATGCTATGGTCGACCGGTATTACCCATGACAGAACGCATTGCCATCGACATGGACGAAGTAATGGCGGACACGCTCGCCAAACATCTGGCTTCCTACAAACGAGACTATGGCGAGACATTGACCAAGGGGGAATTAGCGGGACACAGGTTTGACGAGTTTGTGCCGGTGGCTCGGCGGGAGCACGTCCGCGCTTACCTCCGCACCACGGGCTACTTCCGCGACATCCCCGTGATGAAGGACTGTCAGGCAGTGGTGCGCGCGCTTGCCGAACGGTACGAGATCTTCGTCGCCAGTGCCGCGCTGGAGTTCCCCAACTCACTCATCGACAAGTATGAATGGCTGCACGAGCATTTCCCGTTCATCCCGTACACCCGCATCGTCTTCTGCGGCGACAAGGGCATCCTGGCCGCGGATTTCCTCATCGATGACAACGTCCATCAACTGACCCGGTTCACAGGGCAGGGCATTCTCTATTCCTCGCCCAGCAATATTCAGGAGACCCGGTTTCCCCGCGTCAACGATTGGAGTGAGGTCCGCCAGCGGTTCCTGTGAACACCGATGCGCTTGACAGGCCGTCCGTCCAGTAACAATCTCGGCCGTGCAACCTGAGCTGGCGCACTGAGTTTAGCTAATACTGTAATGTTCGAAGCAGGAACAGAATGACAAGTGACCGACGAAAAAGTTGGTTTGCCGTCCGGCGATCCGGCCTGGGTTGGGGTCTTCCTTGCTGTTGGCAAGGTTGGTTAGTGTTGGCCGTGTATGTGGTTCTGATTATTTGTGGCGCACTCCTGCTATCGACGGACGCCCATCCCCGTGCCTATACCATCTATTCTGGTGTGTTAAGTCTCCTACTAATCGCGGTCTACATGATCAAGGGGCAAAGACTCCACTAGCGGTAGGCCGACAAATAAGGCGTCGCGAAAGTCATTCGAATATGGCTCAGGAAAGCCAGCTTGGACGAACGCCGCGGTCAAGGGCAGGGCAGGTTCGGGAACTGGGGCTTCGGCGCGGATTGCCTTGCACGTCGGCCAGACCATGTGTGGAACGGAGGCAGTTTGGTCAGCCTTGGAAACAACCGTCTCTGTCAGCGACTCAGGAGCTTCCATGACGGAGGCAGGAGCTTCCATGACGGACTCAAGTGCTTCCGCGATGGACTCAAGTGCTTCCGCGATGGACTCAAGTGCTTCCGTGACCGAAGCAGGAGCTTCCGTGACGGACTGACATGCTTCATGACCGAAGCAGGCGCTTCCATGACGGACTCGGGAGCTTCCGTGACGGAAGCAGGTGCTTCGATGCTGGAAATAGGTGCTTTTGTGGCGAAAACAAGTGTTTTTGCGAGAAAAACGGTTGTTGGCACGGAAACCATGGTCCCGGCAGCGCATCTGGCCAACGACGATTTTACCCAAATCCTAATCGGCGCCAGCCAGCTGATCTTTTGGGACAGTCTTACGGGTCATTGGACATTGGTCATTGAGGCGACAATGTTCGTAAATCCAAGGCTATCTGGGAATTGCCATCACTTCTTGATGGATTCGGATGTATCGCTAGCAAAGCGGTCGATAGCGTTTTGTGGTTCGCAAGCCACGGCAAGCACTTTCCCACCACATACAACTTGAACGAGGCACCCATCAATCTGGTCACCGTGTTTCGAGTTATAGCCAAAAGCAGAATTATATTTTGAGGCGAATAAGTCAATCGACTCGGTATCGAACGATATGCTTTGTCCAAAGGTCAGCCGGGCTTTCTTCTCGCCCGTTACTATGTGGTCGGTTCCTGACGAACTGTTACTGTTTCCGGAGAGGCTGTCTTTTCGCGCTTTAATTTTCCATTTTACGACCATCTCATCTAGAGGTGCCGTTGAATGATTGGAAATCGTAACCGTATAGAATATAGCTTCAGTGCCGCTTTTTCTTGTCGAGCCGTAACTACTCCGGTACACAACCTTCATATCCTTACTGGAGTTCTTGCTAATCGTGATTTTAATTCCCGTGGGAGTTTCTGCTTGTAATGTCAGCAACGGGCAGAGACATAGAGCAATTAGAAATATTATTATTTTCATAATAATCCGACATTTCCCATGTGACCTTTTGCCAACGACCATCGCTGGCTGTTGAAGTCATTTGTTGTATTTTATTCTCTCTGAGGTTGTCCGCAAGTTTAATTCTTCCGTCCCACGTCCAACTCCTGAAACTTGAATCCGGTCTAAAACTCCACATCCCGGCATTTCTGGCAGAGGGTAGAAAAGGATGAATTAAGATGGATGAGGGATGAAGGCTGAATAAGCGAAGTTCACCGGCTAAACTGCTGCATTTGTTTTTGGATTTGCTGTTGCATTTCCTGCATCTGCCGCTGCGTATCGGCATTAGTTCTTATGGCGGCGCCGGGTAAGGATGCGAATACTATCCATGCAAACAAACCGATTAACACCGAAATGCCGCCAATCAAAAGCAATCCATCCTTAACGTGCCCTTTGCAGATGCCATAGGTTGCACACAATATCTGTACCGGCACGAACGGTACCGCCATATAAAGAAAAACCATTCCTGCAAATATATTTTGATGAAACGCAAAGCAACCGATGACGCCAAGCGCAACAAGTATTATCAGACAGTGGAGACTGCCGATGATTGCGGGATGCTCTTGGTCTGACTCTTTTATTTCCGTTGCCGGTATTACTGCTTGGCGCGAAGGCGGGAGTAATGGATTAGATGCGGCCGGTCGCGACGATGATACAGACAGGCGAGTGGCTGCTTCTTGGGGTTGGGGACCAGTGCGATTTGGAACATATACAGGACTCCCGCATTTTGGACAGTCGAGTGAATTTCCAGCACCAACTTCGTCAATCACCAGTGATTGGCCACACTTGCTACACTTGAAGCTAATGTCCATGTATTCCTCCTACCAGCGATGCTTCCGAATGTGTAGTAAAAAGGAGGGAATAGAATAGGCTGAGTCAGCGATTTCTCGATAAGCTCGGAATGACAATCGGATGCGGTCTTGCGCATTGATTGCCGTTTGACCGGGGCTGGCAAGTTATCTAAATTGCGACAGTGGTTAACGGGAGGCGTTGCTGAAAAAAATCCGTTCTATATTCTGCACGCAGGCGCCGGGTTCGGTCGCGTTGATCCGGTTGCTGGTCGTTAGATGCAACATGGTTCAACCGGCCCGCGCGCCGCACGCCATGAAAGCGTGTGTCGTTGGTTTGTTGCTGGCGCTGGGCCCGCTGGTGACTCTGGCCGGACCGCAGTTTACAACTGACGACCCGGAGCCGGTCGAGTATCGGCATTGGGAAATCGATCTGGCGTCGCAACACGCCAAGACCGTCGATGGCTGGTTGGGGACGGCCCCGCACGTGGAAGTGGATTACGGGGCGATTTCCAATCTGGAACTACATCTCCTCATGCCACTCAGCTACAATGCGCCCGCGCAGGGCAGCCGATACTATGGCTACGGCGATACCGAGGTTGGCGCGAAATATCGTTTCATTCAGGAACAAGTTTGGCTTCCACAGGTTGGTGTCTTTCCGCAACTGGAAATCCCAACTGGCAATGCCGATCATCGCCTTGGTACTGGCCATGTCGATGCCTTCCTGCCGCTCTGGCTCCAGAAAAGCTGGGGCGCAGAGAACCACAAGTGGACCGCCAACGGCGGCGGCGGATACTACATCAATCCAGGCGCTGGCTTCCGCGACTGGACATATTGCGGATTGGTATTGCAGCGCCAAGTCACCGCGAAAGTTCAGCTCGGCGGCGAAATCTACCACCGCACGTCCATCGCCATCGGGAGGCAGGCCGATACCGCCTTCAATCTCGGCACGACAATTGATTTAAGCGATCGCCACCATTTGCTCTTTTCTGCGGGTCGGTCCATTGACGGGCCGACTGAGTTTCAGATGTATGTCGCTTACCAATTAACAATTGGTCCCGATAAATGAACCATCCGCCGGAAGCATTGGGCCGGCACCAGACTCGAATTGCGTTTGACAGGGTAGACTAGGAGTTCTAGCTTCGCGACCACTATGACGACACAACATGCTGCCAAGGCCGGTAAGAATTTAGTCACTGCTCCGTTGAAGCAGGTGCGGATTGAGGGCGGGTTCTGGGGGAAGTTGATGGAGGTGAATCGCCGGGTCACGCTGTCGATTGAATATAAGCAATGCAAAGACACGGGCCGCATTGATGCGCTCAAGCTGGAATGGAAACCGGGCCAGCCCAATGAACCGCACGTTTTCTGGGACTCGGACTTAGCCAAGTGGATTGAGGCAGCGGCACTCAGCCTCGCAACGCATCCCGATGCCGATTTGGAACAGTGCGTTGATGGCGTGATTGAATTGATTGCCAAGGCACAGCAGCCGGACGGTTATCTGAATACGCATTTTACGGTGGTGGCACCGGCAAAACGTTGGACGAATTTGCGGGATTGGCACGAGCTGTATTGTGCGGGGCATTTGGCCGAGAGCGCGGTGGCGTACTTCGAGGCGACCGGGAAACGGAAGTTCCTCGATGTGATGTGCCGGTACGTGGATTACATCGATACGGTGTTTGGTCCACGACCCGGGCAGAAGCGCGGTTATCCCGGCCACCCTGAGCTTGAGTTGGCGTTGATGAAGCTGTACCGGGCGACGAACGAGCCGCGCTATCTCGATCTGGCCAAGTTCTTCGTGGATGAACGTGGTCAGCAGCCCCACTATTTCGACATTGAAGCCAAAGTACGCGGCGAAGACCCCGGCACGTTTTGGGCCAGGACTTATCAATACAATCAATCCCACTTACCGGTTCGCGAACAGCAGAAGGCGACCGGCCACGCGGTGCGCGCGATGTATTTGTATTGTGGCATGGCGGACGTGGCGGCGGCCACCGGCGACGAGACATTGCTGGTGGCCTGCCGGCGGCTTTGGAAAAATCTGGTTCACAAACAAATGCACATTACCGGCGGTCTCGGACCGACGCACGCCAACGAAGGGTTTACGCAGGATTATGACCTTCCAAACGAGGGGGTATATCTGGAAACCTGTGCGGCTATCGGGTTGGTCTTCTGGGCGCAGCGCATGGTGAATGCTGAGTTGGACGGCCAGTACACCGACGTGATGGAACGTGCCTTGTATAATGGCACGATCAGCGGCTTCGCGCTCGATGGGAAGACGTTCTTCTACGGCAATCCGCTCGCAGCGCAACCCGGCTTCGACGGCAATGCCCGCTTCATTGCCAAGGGCTATCATTACCGGCGCAGCGAATGGTTCGGCTGCGCCTGTTGCCCGCCCAACATCGCCCGGATGATCGCGCAGTTCCCCAGCTTTCTGTATTCGACCGGCGCGACTGAACTCGCCGTTCATCTCTATGCCCAAAGCCAGGCGCAACTCACCGTTGCCGGCCAAACCATTAACATCGCGCAGACGACAGAATATCCGTGGGACGAAAAGATTGTCCTGACCATCGAACCGGAACGCGCTGCTACGTGGACGTTGGCTGTGCGCATTCCGGGCTGGTGCCGGGGCGCTAAGTTACAGGTCAATGGCAACGCGGTCGCGCCCATGATTAAGAAAGGCTATGCCAAACTTAAACGGGAATGGCAGGCCGGTGACCGGGTCACGTTGGCGCTGCCGATGCCCGTCGAACGGATCGAAGCGCATCCTGCCGTCCGGCAAGATTGCGGGCGCGTGGCGCTCCAATGCGGGCCAGTCGTGTATTGCCTCGAAGAAACGGATAACGGCGCCAACCTTAACGACGTTGTGTTGCCGGCGAAGCCAACTTTTACAATCCAGCGCGGCAAGTCCGGTGTCTTTGCAGGCGTGCCACTAATTCGCGCCAAGGCGTACCGGCGTAATCCCGGCGATTGGCAGGGCGAGCTTTACCGGCCGCAAGGGTCGCGACAAGTGCCGTGCACAATTACGGCCATTCCATATTACATGTGGGCCAATCGCGCTCCCGGCGAGATGTTGGTGTGGATCCGGTCGGCGGACGCAAAGTAAGTTTGTCATGTATTGCGCGAGGGCAGGGGGTTTGCTAGGGTCGAGCACGTAAATGAAATCAGACGGGAAATTTCAAGGAATGGGACGCGCCCTCGGAGTTGGGTCGCAGATGGTGGCGGCAACCGGTGTCGGCGCCGCCATCGGGTGGTGGCTGGATTCCAAGACCGGCTGGTCGCCGGTCTTATTGATTGTATTCTTTATATTAGGATCGGTGGCGGGATTTATGTCGGTGTACCGGGCGTTGAAGGTGGACGAGGAGAAACGCCAGTGACATTGGATCGGTCAGCCATTATCGGGATTGCGTGCGGGGCGCTGATTGGTGCAACGTGCGCGGTCTTGCAGATCAGGGAATTACGGGAGAAAAGCCGGGTGACCGGGACGCCGGGCGTGGGGCGCTTGGTGCCGGGCGCGGTGGGCCGGCTGCTGTTCGCGGGTGTGGCGTTGTGGGTGACGTTTAAGTTCACGGACGCGAACAAATACTGGTTGACGGGGGCGCTGGTTGTAAGTTATACGGCTCCTCTCTTGGTACAGTTGCAAAAGTTAATTTTCCCCAAGAAATAAGTCAGAGACGAAAGCTATTCATGGGCGGACATCACGAGATCGTACATTTTGTTATTCAGCTAGGCAGCTTTAACCTGAGTGTCACCAATAATGTGGTGATGCTATGGTTGGCGGCGGGGCTGACGTTTGTGTTTCTCGCCGGCGCGGCGCGCTTGGTGACTGTCACCGGCACGGGACGGCTGGCGAATATGGCCGAAGCGCTGCTGGAGTTTGTGCGGGAGAACGTGGTGGAAGCATTCATCGGTCCCAAGGGTGCCAAGTGGCTGCCGTTTGTGGCGACGGTTTTCTTCTTTATCCTCTTCAACAATCTGCTGGGCTTGATTCCGATCCCCGGCTACTTTCACGCGGCGACAAGCAATCTGAATGTGACGGCGGTGCTGGCGTTGGTGGTGTTCATCGTCGTCCAAATCGTTGCGGTCATTCATCACGGGCCGATGTATTATGTGCACCTGCTGTTCCCGAAGAGCGCGCCGGCCTGGCTGCGGTTTTCGTTGATGCCGCTGATCGAAATCATTGGAACACTGGCGCGGCCATTCTCGCTGGCGATTCGTTTGTTTGCGAACATGACGGCCGGTCACCAGATCATCGTGGTGCTGCTAACCGGCGATTTGATCGGCGTCAGCTATCTGCTGCACCAAGGTATCGGGATGAAATTGCTGGCGGCGCTGCCATTTATCGGCGTGGTGGTGATGGATGGCTTTGAGATTTTCGTGGCGTTTATTCAGGCGTTTATTTTTGCTTTGCTGACGGCGTTGTACCTTGGCGAAGCGATGGAAGAATCACACTAGGTTAACCAGAGGAGAAACACACAATGGCAGCTGAAGTTGCAGAAGCAGTCACACAAACAATGAGCGCGGCCGTCCCGTTGGCCAAGCTCGGCGCCGGTCTCGCGGTCGGCTTGGGCACGCTCGGTTCCGGCATCGGCATCGGCATGATTTTCGGCAAGAGCATCGAGTCCGCCGCCCGGCAACCCGAAGCATTGCCGATGGTTCAACGGCTGATGTTTACCGGCTTCGCACTCGTCGAAGCGCAGGCGTTGTACGCGTTGCTGATCACGTTCATCCTGCTCGCGGTCAAATAACGTGAAGACCATTCTCCGATTCACTCTGGGCACCGGTCTCGCGGCGCTGCCGGCAGTGGCGCGCGCGGCCGATGAAGGCGGCATCGTGCCGACAGACTACAGCCTGCAAATCTGGACGCTGGTTACGTTCGTGGTGCTGCTGGGATTGCTCGCGAAGTTCGCGTTCAAGCCCATTGCCGAGGCCCTCGACAGGCGCGGCCAGCTGATAAAAGCGCAAATTGACGACGGCCAGAAGATGCGCGCCGAAGCGAAGAAGCTGATGGAAGATTACCAGAAGCAACTCGCCGAGGCCCGCGTGGAAGCCGGCAAGGTGATTGAAGAAGCCCGTCAGTTGGGCGAAAAAGTCCGCAAGGATGTTGTGGACAAAGCCACCACCGAAGCCTCCGCCATTGTCTCGCGTTCGCAAGAGGAAATCGTCCGGCAGAAGGAAAAAGGCATTCAGGAAATGAAGGACACGATTGCCAACCTGTCTGTTCAGATTGCCGGGCGCGTCCTTGAGAAGGAAGTTAACGCCGCGACGCACAAGCAGCTCGTGGAGAGCTTCATCACCGATCTCGCGAAAGTTCGGAAGCAGTAATGGCCCACGACCCGATCAATACCGGCTACGCGCGCGCGCTGTTTGAAATGGCGCAAGCCGAAGGCGTGGTCAGCCGCGTCGAAGAGGAGCTTTACCGGTTGGGCGAACTGCTCAAGGGCAACCCGGAGTTGTTGCAGTTCCTTAAAGACCCGAACATCAAACCCGAAGGCAAACGCCAGGCGCTTGGCGAATTGTTCCAAGGCCGGGTTCACCCGCTCGTGTTGACGACGCTCATCTCGCTCAGCGATCAGGATCGCGGCGGCCGGGTGTTGCACGTCATCGCCGAATTCAATCTTATTGCTGACGCCGCGCGCCAGCAGGTGACAGGCGAAGTCACCACCGCCATCGCGCTCGACGGCGACACGCTGGGCCGGTTGGTCGCCGAGCTCAATCGCGTGACCGGCAAGACCATCCAATTGTTTCAGAAAGTTGACCCGGCAATTCTCGGCGGCGCCATAGTCAAAGTCGGTGAACAAATCATCGACGGCAGTCTCCGCCGTAAGCTTGACCAGATTCAAGCGAAGCTAGCGCAGTAGAGGTTATCCATGTCCGACACACTCACACTCGATTCCAAACAAATCTCCGACGTTCTTCGCAAGAGCATCAGCGAATTCAAATCGGAAGTCACCGTCCAGGAAGTCGGCGAGGTCCTTGAATGCGGCGACGGTATCGCCCGCGTTTCCGGCCTGCCGAATTGTCTCTCCGAGGAAATGCTCGAATTTCCCGGCGGCAACTACGGCGTTGCTCTCAATCTTGAACGCGACAACGTTGGCGTGATGATTCTTGGCGACTTCACCCAAATTGAAGAGGGCCAGCTCGTCAAGCGCACCGGTCGTGTTCTCAGCGTGCCGGTCGGCGATGCGTTGCTCGGCCGCGTTGTGGACGCGCTCGGTCAACCGATTGATGGCAAAGGTCCGATCAACGCCGAAAAGATTCGCCCGATTGAAACCCGCGCCCCGAGCGTCATCGAACGCCAACCGGTCAAGGAGCCGCTCGCGACCGGTCTCAAAGCCATTGACTCGATGATTCCAATCGGCCGTGGCCAACGCGAACTTATCATTGGTGACCGTCAGACCGGTAAGACCGCTATTTGCATCGACACCATTATCAATCAAAAAGGCGGTGACGTAGTTTGCATTTACGTTGCCATCGGCCAGAAGAAGTCCACCGTCGTCAGCGTTGTCGAGACATTGGAAAAGGCCGGCGCGATGGATTACACCATCGTCGTCAGCGCCACCGCCAGTGATGCCGCCCCAATGCAGTTCGTCGCGCCATACGCCGGCGCGGCGATGGGTGAACATTTCCGCGACAATGGCCGCCATGCGCTCATCATTTACGACGATCTATCCAAACACGCCGTGGCCTACCGTCAAATCTCGTTGCTGCTGCGCCGTCCCCCCGGCCGTGAAGCCTTTCCCGGTGACATCTTCAATCTGCACAGCCGGTTGCTCGAACGTGCCGCGAAACTCAATATCGACGCGCCGAAGTTGAACCCCGCTTACCTGAAGGGTGGCGGCTCGCTCACGGCGTTGCCGATTATCGAGACGCAGGAAGGCGATTTCTCAGCCTACATTCCGACCAACATCATCTCGATTACCGACGGCCAAATTTATCTGGAGTCCGATCTGTTCTATGCCGGCATTCGTCCCGCCGTCTCGGTCGGCCTCTCGGTCAGCCGCGTCGGCGGCAGCGCCCAAACGAAGGCGATGAAGAAAATCGCCGGCACGTTGCGCCTGAGTCTTGCGCAATACCGGGAGCTTGCGGCGTTTTCCCAATTGTCGAGTGACCTCGACAAAGGTACGAAGGCGCAACTCGATCGCGGTCAGCGCATGGTGGAATTGCTCAAGCAGCCGCAGTATCAGCCGATGACGAACGAAGATCAGGTTGCCGTTCTCTGGGCGGCGACCAATGGGTACCTCGATGGTATTGAGGTGCCGGCGATTCGCAAGTTTGAGGTCGAGTTCCTGCAATTCCTCAAGAGCAAGTACGCTGCGACGGTTGAACTGCTCCGCACGAAGAAGGAATTGACCGACGAAGTTGTGGCGGGCTTGAAGAAGGCCGCAGACGAATTCAAAGGCATATTCGCCGGTAAGTAAGGCATGGCCAGTCTCCGCGACATTCGCCGCCGCATCAAGGGCGTGAAGAACATCCGGCAGGTTACACGGGCGATGAACATGATCGCCGCGGCCAGGTTGCGGCGTGCGCAGAGCAAGGCGGAGTCGGCCCGGCCATACGCCGACCGGATTTCGGAGATATTGCGGGATGTCGTCGCGTCGAGCGGCGGCGCAATCCGGCATCCATTGATGGCCAACCGGGCCGTCAAACGCATTGCGGTCGTCCTGGTGACCTCTGATCGTGGTTTGTGCGGCGCGTTCAACGCCGGCATCATTCGGGAAGCGCAGCATTTCTTCCAGAAACAGACTGTGTCGGTGGATTTCATCACGGTTGGCCGCAAGGGCCGGGAACATTTCCAACGGCTTGACGCGAACATTGCCCAACAATTCCCACAACCTTCGCGCGATGTTCGTCTGGAGGAAATCGGCGCGGTTGCAAAGCAGATCATCACTGATTACGGCACCGGCAAGTACGATCAAGTTTTCCTTGCCTACGCGAAGTTTGTCAGCGTGCTGAAATCGCAGCCGGCGGTTGTTCAGTTGCTGCCGCTTGTGCAGCCGGCCGTGAGCGATAAACAACAGCGCGCGGCTTTCGAGTTCGAACCGGACGCGGAAGAGTTGCTGAACACGCTGTTGCCGCAATACGTCGAAGTTTTGATTTACCGGGCGCTGGTTGAATCGCTGGCGAGCGAACAGGCCGCGCGCATGGTGGCGATGAAGGCGGCCACTGATAGCGCGTCCGACATGGTTACCGGGTTGACGCGCCGGTATAACAACGCCCGACAAGCGAGCATCACCAGTCAACTTTTGGAAGTCGTCTCAGGCGCAGACGCATTGGAGAAAAAATGAGCACCACCGCACAACGCAAAGGTAAAGTCGCACAGGTCATCGGGCCTGTTGTTGACATCGAATTCTTTACCGAGGAAATGCCGGCGATCAATAACGCCATCACGATTACCGACAAAGACAAGGGGATCGACATCACCGTCGAAGTCGCCGGCCATTTGGGCGACGGCCTCGTCCGCACCGTCTCGATGAGTGCCACGCAAGGCCTCGTGCGCGGCATGGAGGCAATTGATACCGGCGCCGCGATCACGATCCCGGTCGGGCATTCGTCACTCGGTCGTATTTTTGACCTTCTCGGCCGGCCGATTGATAACAAAGGCCCGGTTGATGCGAAGATGCACCTGCCGATTCACCGGCCCAGCCCGGCTTTCGAAGACCAGGTTGCGGCCAACAAACTGTTTGAAACCGGGCTGAAAGCCATTGACCTGCTCGCACCCTTTGCCAAGGGTGGCAAGATTGGTTTGTTTGGTGGCGCAGGCGTTGGCAAGACCGTGCTCATTCAGGAACTCATCCGCAACATCGCCAAGGAACATAGCGGCTTCTCCGTGTTTGGCGGCGTCGGCGAACGGACCCGCGAAGGAAACGATCTTTATCTCGAAATGACGGAGTCGGGGGTTATTGCGAACACCGTGATGGTGTTTGGACAGATGAATGAGCCGCCCGGCGCGCGGTTGCGCGTAGCACTCTCGGCGTTGACACAAGCCGAGTATTTCCGCGACTACGAGAATAAAGACGTGCTCCTGTTCATTGACAATATTTTCCGCTTCACGCAAGCCGGCTCCGAAGTGTCAGCATTGCTGGGTCGGATGCCGAGTGCCGTCGGTTATCAACCGACGCTTTCGACTGAAATGGGCGATTTGCAGGAACGGATTACCTCAACGAAACACGGTTCAATTACGTCGGTGCAGGCGGTGTACGTGCCGGCGGACGACATCACCGACCCGGCGCCGGCCACAACATTCACGCACTTGGATGGTTCGATTGTTCTGTCCCGTCAGATTGCCGAATTGGGCATCTACCCGGCCGTTGATCCGCTGGGTTCGACGTCGCGGATTCTTGATCCGCTGATTGTCGGCGACGAACACTACAAGATCGCGCGGGCCACGCAACAGGTGTTGCAACGGTACAAAGATTTGCAAGACATCATCGCGATTCTCGGCATGGAAGAATTGAGCGAGGAAGACAAATTGACCGTTGCGCGGGCACGTAAGATTCAACGGTTCCTCAGCCAGCCGTTTTTCGTTGCCGAACAATTTACCGGCACGCCCGGCAAGTATGTCCGCGTCGCCGACACGATTCGCAGTTTCAAGGAGATCCTCGACGGCAAGTGCGATGATTTGCCGGAGCAGGCGTTCTACATGGTCGGCGCGATTGAAGAAGCGCGCGCCAAAGCGGAGAAGATGAAAGCCTGATGGCTGGCGAAAAGACATTTCCAGTCGAAATCCTCACGCTCCAGAAATCCTGCCTGCGCGAGACAGTTCGATTTGTCATCGCGCCCGGTCAGGAAGGCGTGTTTGAAATTTTGCCGGGACATGCGCCGTTTGTGTTTGCGCTCAAGCCCGGCGTCGTGCGCCTGCACCTGCTGGATAACCAAGACCGTTATGTTGCCGTCGGCGGCGGATTTCTCATTGTGCAACCGACGCAGACGACCGTGCTGGCTCGGAGTGCGGAGCGGTCGGAAGAAATTGACAAAGCGCGAGCCGAACGTGCCAAAGAACGCGCTGAAACGCGGCTGGCCAATAAAGATGGCGCGATTGATGTGGCCCGCGCCACGGCGGCATTGCAGCGAGCCCTTGCGCGGCTAAAGGTTGCGAGTTATGGTCAGTCTGTAATATGAACCGACTTTTCCACGGCTGGGCAGTGGCAAATCTGGAAGCACGGATTACAGCGCACGTTCACGCGTGGGAAAAGGCCAAGTGTTACGGTCAGCCGCTGGCTCCTGAGGTGTTTCCGTTCGTGACGATTTCACGTGAATATGGGTGCGAAGGAGTTCCTTTGGCGCTCCGCCTTCAGGATATTCTCAACGAACGGTGCCGGCCATTTTTTACGTGGGTGGCTTACGACAAAGAGCTGCTTAGTCAGGTTGCCAATGAGCTCCGGTTGGCGCGCGGTGTGATTGATGCAATTGATGAAAAACGCCGCAATGAGATGAGTGAATTTTTTGACGCGATTCTCAACCGGCACATCGATGAGGCGCTGGTGGTGCGAAAACTCGCAGAAGTTATTCGGTCACTTGCGATCCATGGACATGCGATCATCGTTGGTCGTGGCAGTCACCTCATTACGCAGGATCTCAAGAACGGGTTGCACATCCGTCTTGTTGCGCCTCGCGACTGGCGAGTCGCTCGGATTGCCGACGAACGCAACCTCACCAGCCGCGAAGCCGAAAAGGTGGTCACTGAGGGAGAGCGCGACCGCGAGCGGTACGTAAAAACGTTTTTCAACTCCGACGTACCACATCAGTGCTGTCACGACGTTACGATTGACAACTCGCGGTTCAACCTCGCGCAGCTTGCCGAGATTGTGTTTACCGCGCTGGGCGCGCGGTTTGGCGAGACACTCGTTGGCGCTTAACCACTGGCTTGTGCCAGGATACTTCCGACATACCAGCTGTGCAATTTGTCCAGCGGGCAAGCACAAACAACGCATCGCCGAGCCGGTTCAGATATGGCACAATCCATTTGCTGATTTTCTCGCACCGGCTCAACCGCACGCCCAACCGTTCCGCGCGCCGGCAAATTGTCCGTGCTACATGTAATTGCGCCGCTGCCGGTGTCCCACCCGGCAAGATGAATTCCTCCAGCGGCCCCAGTGTGGCGTTCAGCTCGTCAATTAACTTTTCCAATGTGGTAATGCGACACGGCTTGATCTGCGGCATCCCGACACGAAAATCTTCCGGTAGCGTTGCCAGCTCGGCACCGAGATCGCATAAGTCATTCTGAATCTGCGCTAACGCAACCACAACTCGGCGGTTTGGTTTCAATGCGCAAGCAAGCCCGATGGCCGAGTTTAACTCATCTACTGTCCCGGCCACTTCAATGCGCAGTGAGTCTTTACTGATACGCTTACCGGCGACGAGACCGGTCTCGCCGCAGTCACCGGTGTGAGTGTGGATTTTTGTCAGCCGCGCCATTTTAATCCCTTGTCAGGGTGCGATGGATGGTGGTGATTTTCACGTGGAAAACTTATATGATGATTGGCATGAAAAGCTATCGAAAAGAATTGTGGTTTAACGTCCCGGCCCGGCGCGGATTTGTGAACATCACATCCCAAGTCGAAGAATGCCTAGATGCGAGTGGCATTCGTGAGGGTTTGGTGCTGTGCAATGCGATGCACATTACTGCCAGCGTGTTTATTAACGACAACGAGTCCGGGTTGCATGCCGACTTTGAGCGTTGGCTGGAGAAATTGGCACCGGAGAAACCATACTCGCAATATGCCCACAACGGTGCTGAGGACAACGGCGACGCCCACTTGAAGCGGACGATCATGGGCCGGGAAGTGGTTGTGGCGGTGACCGATGGCAAATTGGATTTTGGGCCGTGGGAACAAATCTTTTACGGCGAGTTCGACGGCCGTCGCCGCAAACGGGTGCTCGTTAAGATTATCGGTGATTAGTTTGTTTTTGAAAACATCTGTTGAATCCGGCAGGCTGTGTGCCGTATAAAACTGCCGGAGCACATGAAACCAACTGATCTGCGCGGGATTCTGCATTACATTCCACAGTTTCGCGACAAAGTCTTCATTATCGCGATTGATGGCGCGGTAGTGGCTGATGATAATTTCCACAACTTGCTGCTCGACATCGCCGTGCTGCGAAGTCTGAGCATTCAGATTGTCATCGTCCACGGTGCCGGCCATCAAATCAAAGCGCTCGCACAAGAACTCGGCCAGCCACTCTCCAATTGGGATGGTACCGGTGTGACCGACACCACAACCTTGCGACTGGCGATGATGGGTGCGAACACTGTCACGCACGAAATTCTCGAAGGCCTGTCAGGTAACAATCTCCGCAGTGCGCAGACCAACGCCATCGAGGCCGTGCCGCTCGGTATCCTTAAAGGCGTGGACTACCAACATACCGGCAAGGTGCACCAAGTGGATGTGGAAATGCTCCGGCAACTGCTCGACAAGGGCATTGTTCCAGTTATTCCGCCGCTAGGATTTGACGGCAACGGCCACACCTACCGGCTCAATTCCGATGGTGTTGCCATCGAAGTGGCCCGTGCGCTTGGCGCGGTTAAACTTATGCTGATCACGACACACAACGGTCTAGAAGTGGCCGGTAAGTTCATTTCTCAAATCGCCGTGCAAGACCTGGAAAATCTTCTCAAGACCTCCGAAGATAAATTTCAACCGGATGTCCTTTCCAAAGCCCAACATGCCTTGCTTGCCAGTCAAGGTGGTGTCCCACGTGTCCACATTATCAATGGTCAAGTAGATGAAGGCCTGCTCGCAGAAGTTTTTTCCAACGAAGGTATCGGAACCTTGATTTACGCCAACGAATACCAAGGTATCCGGCAAGCCATGCGCAAAGACGTCCGGCACATCTCCGCACTAATCAAACCGGCCATTGAGGGTGATCAGCTCTTGAAGCGCACCCGCGGCACAATCGAAAAACATATCAACGAGTATTATGTGTTTGAGATTGATGACAATATCGTCGGCTGCGTCGCTGTCACGCCGTACCATGCTGAAAAGAAAGCGGAGCTAGCGTGTCTCCAAATCAATCCGGCGCACGAGCACCGCGGCATCGGCAGCAAGCTTGCCGCCCGTGCCGAAATCGTCGCGAAAGAATCCGGCGCGGATACAATATTTTGCCTGTCCACACAGGCATTTACATTCTTCCAGCATAAACTCGGATACCGGGAAGGCGCCACTGAAGACTTACCGGCGGCCCGGCGTGAAAAATACGAACAGAGCGGCCGCAACTCCAAGATTCTCCTCAAGAATCTGACGCAGTAACTAGGCGTGGCCGCACAAGCGCCAACGATTCGCACCGGCTGTTGCGGCTTCGCGCTTGCCCAAGCTGCATACTTCCGGAAGTTTTCGTGCGTGGAGATTGACACCAGCTTCTACCGGTTACCAAAGCTGCCGACAGCCGCCCGCTGGCGTGCGGTTGCGCCGGCCGGTTTCCGGTTTACCCTAAAAGCTTGGCAAGTAATTACCCACCGGGCTACCAGCCCTACTTACCGGCATACGCCGCTTGATGATCATGACCGGCAGTATTGTGGCCATTTCGGTTTCAATGCCACGATCCGCTGGGCGTGGGACGAAACCTTTGCCGTGGCCCGTGAACTCGACGCGGCATTTGTGATTTTCCAATGCCCCGCCAGCTTTGCGCCGACGAACGAGCACATTGCCGGCATGAAACGATTTTTTGAAAAAGCCAAGCGCGGCAAGTTTCAGTTTGGTTGGGAACCGCGCGGTGCTTGGAAACCGGAACAAATTGCCGCGCTTTGCCGGGAACTCGACTTGGTGCATGTCGTGGATCCGTTCCAAATGCCGCCGGCGCTGACCGGCAAGGTGCAGTATTTCCGGTTGCACGGCCGGACCGGCGCGCAACAACAGTTTTCCGAAGAAGAACTCATGCAACTCAGTCAATTCTGCCGGCAAACGCCGTTGACTTACTGTTTCTTCAACAATGCCGGCATGGTGCGCGACGCCGCGCGGTTTGCGGCACGCCAAATTGCTTGCTGAAATTTACGAATCCGCTACAGTCCGCCCAATGACGGTAGTGCATTTTATTTTGTGGGGGCTGTTTTCGTACTTGATCGGGTCTGTACCGACAGGCTTTCTTTGGGCAAAAGCGCGCGGGATTGACATCCGCACGATTGGTTCCGGTAACATTGGTGCGACAAATGTCATGCGTGCGCTTGGCAAAGGCCCCGGCATCACCGTGTTGCTGATTGATGCTGCGAAAGGCTTTCTACCGGTGTTCTTGGCAAAAGGGCAGGGGCCGGCATTGCAAATTGTCTGCTGCGTGTGCGTGATTGCCGGACATAATTGGACCTGTTGGCTAAAATTTAAGGGTGGCAAAGGCGTGGCAACTACGGCCGGAGCGATGTTGGCAATTCTGCCGGTACCACTGCTTTTTGGGCTGGTAGTTTGGAGCGTAGTGTTTGGTATCAGCCGGTACGTCTCGCTAGCCTCCATTTGCGGTGCGATCGCATTGCCGGTGGTGACTTGGTTCCGTCAACCGGATTTTTTTTTGCTGACGGTTCTGCTTTCCGTCATCATGATTTACAAACACAAGCCAAACATTCAACGATTGCTGGCCGGCACCGAAAACCGGGGCGGGAAGAAGTAACCATGAACATTACAGTTATCGGCACTGGTGGGTGGGGAACGGCATTGGCAGTGCTAACGGACTGCAACGGTCAGCGCGTGACTTTGTGGGGCCGCTTGCCGGAAGAAGTCGAACCAATCCTTGCTACGCGCGAAAACCAACTTTTCTTACCGGGCGTGAAAGTTCCGGCGACAATTCTAGTTACACTCGACACAGCGGTGGCGTTGCGCGAGGCGGAAATGGTGGTGCTCGCCGTGCCGTCGCATGGGATGCGACCGATTTGCCGGCAACTTCGCGAAGTTTTACCGGCATCAGCAACGTTGGTGCACGTGGCTAAGGGCATCGAGAATGAAACCGGCGCACGCATGAGCGAAGTCATCGCCGCTGAATTGCCGCAGAATCGCGTTGTTGTGTTGTCCGGACCGAGTCATGCGGAAGAAGTAGGTCGTGGAATTCCGACGGCAGTGGTCGTGGCGTCGAACACGGCCGGGGCAGCAGCAGTGGCGCAGCGCGCATTTATGAATGAGCGATTTCGTGTTTACACGCACAGTGATGTTACCGGTGTGGAGCTTGGTGGCGCGCTGAAAAATGTGATCGCGATTGCCGCCGGTTGCTGCGACGGCATTGGGTTTGGAGATAACACAAAAGCGGCGCTCTGCACGCGCGGGCTGGCGGAGATGGCGCGGCTTGGTGTGGCGTTGGGCGCGCGGTCAGAAACATTTTCGGGGTTGAGCGGAGTTGGAGATTTAATCGTAACTGCATTCAGCCGGCACAGTCGCAACCGGAGTTTTGGTGAACGCCTTGGCCGCGGCGAGACTGTCGCGCAAATTATTGGCAGCACCAAGTCCGTTGCCGAAGGCGTCAAAACAGCGAAATCGGTTTGGCAGCTTGCGCAACGGTTGAATGTGGATTTGCCAATCAGCCGTCAAGTGTACAACATCCTTTATGAAGACCGGTCACCAAAACAAGCCGTGCGCGATTTGATGACACGCGAAGCCAAGCCGGAATTCGATTGAATTTTGCGGAACATTTTTCGATGGCCAGTGTCGTAACCATTGAGTCGACTGTGGTGAGTGACCGGGAACTGGTCGCCCGCTGTCAGGACGGTAATGCGGCGGCGTTCGATGAACTCGTGCGCCGGCATCAGGGGCGCGCCTTCAATGTCGCATGGCAATTGCTGCGCAACCGGGAAGACGCAACCGAGGTGGCGCAAGATGCGTTTGTGCGGATTTACCGGACACTGGCCGGCTTTCGCGGTGAGTGCGAGTTCACGACCTGGTTGCATCAGATCGTGGTGAATCTCTCGCACAACAAACGCCGTTGGTGGCGCTGCCGCGGCCGGCAGGAAACTGAGACGTTTGATGGTGACCGACAATTTGCCGCGCCGACCGTTCCGCCGGACATGGCTGCGGCACAATACGAATTTGCGCGGACGTTGAGTGCGCGGATCGCAAAATTACCGGTACCATATCGGGAAGTACTGGTATTACGGAATGTGGAAGATTTAAGTTACGAAGAGATTGCCGTGGTGCTGAAATGCGAAATCGGGACGGTAAAGTCTCGGATAGCTAGGGCGCGCGAGGCATTACGGGAAAGCATGAAAGGCGATGGATTGCCGAAACATTAAATCTGATTTGTCGGCGCTGATTGACGGCGAGTTGCCGGGCGAGCGGCAGGCGGAAGTCATCGAACATGTTGACAACTGCCCGGCCTGTGCGCGGCGTGTCGCCGAATTACAACGGCTGTCAGCCGGAATCGGGGCCTTGCCGAAGTCGGAGCCACCTCCGCAATTCCTAGCCGGCGTGCGCCGCAAACTTTGTTCCGCCAAACGTTTGGAAGCCGCGCTTTTCCGTCCGGTCTGGCTGAAGGTGCCATTGGAAGCGTTGGCGGTAGTGGCGATTGTTTTATGGGTGACGCGGCCACGGCCATTTGAACCAGTCTTGGTAATGAATGCCACACCGGCACCGAGTCGGGAAATGCGGGCGCGAATCTTGCCGGAAGAACAACATTCAGACGCGACAGTTGCCAGTGCGAAAGTTGAACACGGCGATGCGTCGGCGGGCAAGCCATTTATTGGTGAGATCGGCGGTTCTAGCACAAATTTGATTGATGCGCTGCGGGCTGAACCATCAATGCCGGTAATCGTGTCTGGCGAATCGTTGGTGGCGGTACGGATGCGCGTGACTGAGTTGGCGCAAACGTTGAACGGTCGGGTTGAAGCGGCCACACTGTCGCACACGTTTGTGGTGCGGTTACCGGTAGGAAAAGTGAACGAATTCCGATTGCGGCTGGCGCAGAAGCTTGGAACAATGTACGCGGCAGGCGCGGCACCGGCGGTGGAAGTGAAAGTGATTGTCGAGCCGGCCGGTCGGTAATCCGGGTCTACTTTTGCGCGGCAGCAAGTTTAGCGGCAATGTCTTTGTTGCCGGGATCAAGTTTTATGGCGCGCTTCCATACCGCAATGGCCTCGGCGCGTTTGTCGAGATTGATGAGAATATCAGCTAAGTGATCGTACACTACGGCATCGTCTTGCTTATCTTCCAGATCGCGTTTGGTGTCTTTTTCGAGTAGTTCAACGGCCCGGCGCAGTTGGGGCAATGCTTCCGCATCGCGGCCAAGCTTGTGGAACGCCCAGCCTAGGCTGTCGAGAAATGCACCATTGTCAGGTTCGAGCGTGACGGCTTTCCGAATCAATTCCACTGCCTCAATTAGATTGGTGCCTTTGTCAGCCCACATGTAGCCAAGATAATTGTAGGCGTTAGCGAACTTAGGGTCAGCTGTGATGACTTTGCGGAATAAAGCCGTTGCTTTGTCGAGGTCACCGGCGCGTTCGCAGGCGGCGGCGTAACTGAAGTAGAATTGGGCGTTGAGTTTGACTTCCTGCGGTGCTTCGTGCGCGAGCGTCTCGGCATCGACATAGGCAGCGACGGCTTTGTCGTAATCTTTGTTGCCGGAATGGATAAAGGCTTGGATATAGGACACACGCCAGTCTACCGGGAATCGTTTCTTCCATGCGGCAAGTGTTTTTGAAGCATCGGCCGGGCGCTTGAGCCGGCGTTGCACTTCGCAGATGGCGACGTAGATATCGGACTGATCGGGATTTAGTTTTAAAGATTGCTCAAAATAGTTCAACGCCTCGTCGAGTTTGCCGGCGTCTTCGTAGAGTTCGCCGAGAGCATTGTAAAATTCAAACCGCAACGGTTCGTGTTTGATCAAGTCCTTGTACAACGCGATGGTTTTATCCTTCTGATCAAGTTTCAGATAAACGGCAGCCAGCCGCTCGCGCAACTGCGGCAAGTTTGGGCGCAGATCAAGCAATTTTGCAAAGGTTTCGGCGGCAGCCTTGAATTCGTTGGCGTTCAAGTATGCATCGCCGACGCGCAAGAGGATATCTGGATTCTTCGGCGCTAATTCCAGTGCCCGTTCATAGCATTGCTTGGCCTGTGTCGGTTTTAGCCGACCGGCTAATGATGGTTTCTGCTGGAGTGCGATTCCGGATAAATCACCAAGCATTGTCCAGTACAGCGCGTCGGTGGAATGTTGCCGGAACGATTCATTGAGCAGGCTGACGACGTTGTTCGTGTCATCCATGATCAAATATGATTCTGTCAACGCCCGCAATGCGCCGGCATGCGTCGGCTCGACTTTCAATGCTTGTCGAAAAGCAGTGATGGCATTTGTCGCATCATAGGCGACCCGGTAGGTCAAGCCTTTGGCGAGCAACGGTTCGGCAGAATTGGGATTTGCGGCAATGGCGGTATCAAGAACCGCAATGGCGTTGTTCGTGTCTTGTTGCGACCGGTAATATTCCGCTAGCAGAAACGCGACTGCCATATTGCCGGGATCAAGTTCGCGTGCCAACTTGAATTCCGGCAGCGCGGCCGATATCCCTTTCGTAGTGGCAAGGGAGACTGCCGTCGCGTAATGGGCGAGGGCGGCAGCGTGCCGGTCCTCAGCGGGAGTCAGATCGAGTTGATCCGGCTTGCCGGCCTGCGGACCGGTTGTTGCGCAACCGATACCGGCACACAAACCCACCACCGCGGCGGCTAGCCGGCCGCGGTGGTATCGCATCGTCCAAAACATTGGGACCGGTCGCGCGGCTACTTGCGCTTCTTGTGGCGTATCGCCTTGCGAGCCTTGCGTCGCTTGTGCTTGTTAATTTTTGCTTTTCGGCTTTTCTTGATCGAACCCATGCGGTCTCCTTCGTTCAGTAAATTACTTTGTTCAACGGATACTCGATAATACCCTCGGCACCGGCCGCTTTCAACTGCGGGATGATCTCGCGGACAATCTTTTCATCAATGATCGTCTCCACTGCCACCCAATCAGCTTTCGATAATGTCGAAATTGTCGGATTGCGCAACGCCGGCAATTGCGTGAGCACGGCGTCGAGTTTGGCACGCGGTATATTCATCTTCAAGCCGACTTTTTCCTCGGCCTGCAACGCGCCCTTCAACATCATTGCCAGCGTTTCCACCTTCTGTTTCTTCCACGAATCTTTCCACGATTTCTTGTTCGCGATCAACTGTGGAAAGCTCCGTACCAGTTCATCCACGATTCGCAAATTATTTGCTTTAAGCGACGAGCCAGTCTCGGTCAATTCAACGATGGCGTCCACCAATTCAGGTGCCTTCACTTCCGTCGCGCCCCAAGAAAACTCAACTTCCGCCGTTACGCCGTTTTTCTTTAACCACCGTCGTGTGGCTTCTACTAACTCCGTTGCGACACGCTTGCCTTGCAAATCTTTGACCGATTTGATTGTTGAATCATTCGGCACTGCCAACACCCACCGGGCCGGATTTGTCGTCGCTTTGCTGTAAGCGATCTCGGCGACCACCTGAACGTCGCTGTCGTTCTCTGCGATCCAGTCCGCACCTGTCAACCCGGCATCGAGGAAACCGTGCTCGACATACCGGCTGATTTCCTGCGCGCGAATCAAGCGTAGCTCCAGTTCTGGGTCGTCCGTGCGCGGGATGTAACTCCGGCTGCTTGACGAAATTTTCCAACCCGCCTTGGCCAACAATGCAAAGGTGGATTCTTGCAGGCTGCCTTTCGGTAGCCCCAAGCGTAATTTCTTATTCATTTTCTCACTCATAATATTTTTCTAAAATCGTTACCTGCCGGCCCGCGACCTTTAATTTGCCTAAGGCAAACAACCGGATCGCTTCCGGCAATAATGTATGTTCTGCGACCTGTATCCGCTGGTGCAACGTCGCCGGCGTATCGCCCACCAGCACCGGCACCGCCTGCTGCAGAATAATTGGCCCGGCATCCACGCCTTCATTCACAAAATGCACCGTGCAACCCGCCATGCGCACGCCTGCCTGCAACGCTTGCTCCCACGCGTGCAACCCGGGGAATGCCGGCAACAACGACGGATGCACATTCAACATCTTCCCGGCAAATGCCGTCAGTAATGGTGTTTTCACCACGCGCATATACCCAGCTAACACCACCAACTCCACGCCCGCATCGCGCAAGATCCCGGCCATCTGCATTTCAAATTCAGGTTCCAACTTCGTCTTGAACTTACTCGGCCCGACGAAGTGCGCCGGGATGCCGCGCTTGCGCGCGCGTTCAAGTATGAAAGCCCCGGCGATGTCGCTGACGACCACCGTGACGCACCCCGGAATCAACCCCCGGTCGCACGCCTGGAGAATCGCTTCGCAATTTGACCCGGTGCCCGACCCCAGCACGCCGATGCGCAATTTTCCGCTGCTCACGCCCGCTTTCTAAAGCAATTCTTTTCAAAACACAAGTGAGGAGATTGTCGATCGCAAGCATAGGCTTGCAACAATTCTAATTATTGGATGGCGAGTTGCCGAGGCGAGAGAACTGTCATGCCTGCTCGTCGTAGAACCGTTCCAGAAGTTGTTGCGGGGTTCCGTTGAACTCGGCTTGTTGCAGATCGCCACAGGTCTGCTGGTCGCCGCCGTTAAAATACACAATTGTCTTGCCCTGCCAGTAACAAATCTCGGCATCGGAGGCGTTGATCTCGCGAACTTCGATCTGTTTCCCAAAATGATTGTAAGAAAACATGCGACTTTTGTCGGGAGCTAAGAACGGACGTTCTACTGGTGCATCCTCCCAGTGTAATAAGTCGCGCGAGCGCGTCACACGCGTCTCCCATGTTCCACCCGAGTAACCGTTTAGATCCTGCAGGTAGAGCGTGTAGAACCAGCCACCTTCAAAGTACAGCGCCGGGCCGCCAACATACTTCTCGCGTCCGTAAACGGCCCCCGGGATTCGACGCCAGTGGACTAGATCGGGCGACTCGCAGTACTTGAACGTGAAGGGCTGCCATTGCCGGTCGTCGGTCTCGTAGAGCAGGACAAACCGGTGCCCGTCATGGCAGACTGCGGTATTGAACAGATGCTCGTCGTCCTCGGCTTCGATCACGGTGACCGGCGGCGTCCAGTTTACGAGGTCGGCTGAACTGCGCATGCTGACCGACCGGAAGTGGCGCCACGGACGATCTGCCTCGTGCCGGGTCGCAAAGACATAGATGCGGCTGTTGTGACAATACGCGATGCCAAACGAGTGACCGGTAAACGGCACCGAGATAATCTTCTGGCTCGTCACATCCCAAATCCGGACTTGGTCTTCCATGAAGCGTTCGCCAGGCACAGACCCCGGCAGGTCGAAATACTTTTGCCAGTTCTCAACCCGGTACAGACGATTCTGGAAAACAAACGGCGTGGTCTCGCCCATTTCCTGCGACACGGTAACCCGGTGTGTTAGCGGATGCTCCCAATGTTGCTTGTGTTTATTGACGGCAGCGAGACCGTCAAGAATTGTCGTATCGATTGTTCCGTCTGTTCGTTTGGTAGGACACATAATTCCGCCTTCGGTGAATTCATTCCACGCATAGACAAACAGAGTGTTGGCCTCACACTTGTCAGGCTGTGCATGGGAACTATCCACTGCCGCTTGCACTCGTTTTTGGTATTCGGTGCTCGTCGGCATCTGGTACCAGGCATTCGGCGGATCACTCCACCATGCAGGAGGATTATCGTGGTATGGGCGGCTATCCCAGTTGACATGCGCGGCTAAAACCGTTTTACCGGGACCGGATAGCAATTGCCGGTTCTGGTCAGCAACCACTTTGGTGAAAGCCGTGGCCGGGTCGCCTTGTCCGCCACTGCGGGGCCATTCAGTCCGCGCATCGCAGCCATATTGGGAAGGGTCGAAGCTAATTGCCACAATATAGGGATCAGCCAATCCATGCTCGCGCGCCAAATCTCGGAGTTCATTTAACTTGGAAGCGAGGTTTGGTCCCGCACAGTCCTGATATACATACAGAATCGGTCGGTCCGTCAAAACTCGCATCCACTGACTGTCTTTCATGGCCTCGATGGTTTTGCGTTTCTCATCGTTCCAGTCGGCCGCCGAACCAGTATTCAGCGAATGGCCCAGCATCCAGCAGAACTTGATGTCGTTTTTATGTGAGCTGCGCAGATATGCGTAATAGGCAGCGTTCATCGGGGCATGCGTGGGTTCCCGATCGATGTACCGCAGGAAGATCCAATAATCTACCCCGCCGTTCTTGGCATAGCTGATTTCAGCGTCCATCTTCGCCGGGACATCGGTGTCGACAGCATCAATAGTTCTGTCAGGATGAATGACGCCAAAGAAGGGGAGTTTGTTGTGGTACCCAATGGGATTGAGGCATTTCTTGACGGTCTGGTAAATCGCCCCGTCACCTCCGTGAAAGGCATCCCACCGGTACACACCAATACTAATTTGTTTGGTACTGCTCACTGACTGCTTTTTGCCGCCTGTTGTGCTCCAGTCGTCGAGCAGGCTAATTCAAGGCTTGTCGCTTAACGCCGCGACGCCGGGGAGGGGCTTACCTTCCAGGAATTCCAATGATGCGCCGCCGCCGGTGCTGACGAAACTCATATCCTTGGCCAAGCCGGCCTGCTTCACTGCTTTGGCGCTGTCGCCGCCGCCGATGACCGTGGTCGCGCCATTCTTGGTCGCTTGCGCGACGGCCTTGGCGACTTCAAATGTGCCCTTGGAGAAATCCGGAATCTCGAAGACGCCCATCGGACCGTTCCAGACAATGGTCTTGGCCTTGGCGACTTCCTTTTTGTAGATCTCGATGGTCTTTGCGCCGATGTCCACGCCTTCCCAGCCGTCGGCAATGTTCGGGTCGATGGTGTTACGCGTCGGGGCACCGGCTTTGAACTCGGTGGTTTCGAGTTGGTCTTCCGGTAGGAAGAACTTCTTGCCCTTGGCTTTTTCGAGGAGTGACTTGGCAAGGTCAAGCTTGTCATTTTCGCAGAGCGACTTGCCGACGTTGTAACCTTGCGCCTTGCGGAACGTGTACGCCATCGCGCCGCCGATCAGAATCACGTCGGCGAGATTGAGCAGGTTTTCGATGACTTTGATTTTGTCGGAAACTTTCGCGCCGCCGAGAATGCAGAGCAGGGGACGGGCCGGGTTAGAGACAACGCCGCCGAGATATTTCAATTCCTTTTCCATCAGGAAACCCGCCGCCGCCTTGCCGCCGCGTTGCTTGATGAGTTCCGCCACTGCTGCCGTCGAAGCATGGGCGCGATGCGCCGTGCCGAAAGCATCGTTGACGTAAATATCCATGCCCTTGGCAAGTTTCGCCGCGAAGCCGGCCTCGTTCTTTTCTTCCTCGGCGTAGAACCGGAGATTTTCGAGGAGCAACACTTGGCCCGCTTGCAGTCCGGCCACTTGCTTCTCAACGCCCGCGCCGATGCAATCGTCCGCGAACGCGACCGGCTGGTTGATGAGTTTGGCCAACGCCGCCGCGCAAGGCTTGAGGCTCTGCTTCGGATCGCGTTTGCCCTTCGGTCGGCCGAGGTGCGAGGCGAGCACGACTTTCGCGCCGCCTTTGATGAGACATTCGAGCGTTGGTACGGTGGCCTTGATGCGCTTGTCGTCGGTGATGTTGCCGGCGGCATCGAGCGGCACGTTGTAGTCCACGCGGACGAAAACGGTTTTGCCACGGAAGTCTTTCAAGTCAGTCAGTGATAATTTAGCCATGGTGATTTCTCCGGTTAAAAGTTGGCCGAGACTACCGCAACCTGCCCGGCAGTCAATCGAAAAGCCGGGTTGAAATCAATTGACACAGTGCCGGGCCGGCGCGACAAATGTGCCATGGATTCATCGACCCTGCCTCCGATTATCCCGGACTTCAAAGATCGCCGTGGTGGCCTGATTGCCTTTGGCATTGTGACAGTCATTGTTGGCTGCGTCTGTGCGTTGTTTGTCCCAATGATGTTTTTTGGGAAATTGGTTTCAGCCCACAAAACGAACATCGGCCTGTCTTACCGGGGCTTGGTGCCGGCGGCGATAATGTACGGCACGGCGGCGGTGGTGTTTGTCTGGCTTGGGCTTGGCTCAATGCGGGCGCGGCGCTGGGCGCGGGCGTTGTTGTTGATTCTGTCGTGGTATTGGTTGGTGGGTGGAGTGATTGGGGTGGCAGCGATGATGTGGTTCATGCCCACAATGCTTGCACATTTGCAGACCGGCATGCCGGCTGCGCCATCAGTTGCACTAATGGTGACAATGATTGTCATGTTGGTTCCGCTAAGTCTGTTTTTTATTTTTTTGCCCGGCGGATTGATTCTCTTCTATCGCAGCCCACACGTGAAGGCGACTTGCGAAGCACGTGACCCGGTGCCGGGCTGGACGGATGCGTGTCCGTTGCCGGTCTTGGCATCGAGCCTGATGCTGGCGTTTGGCGCAGTGATGATGCTGACGATGTCGGTGTGTTACAACGGTGTCATACCGTTCTTTGGACAACTGCTCAGTGGTTGGACGGGCTCGGTAGTGTGCCTGCTGATGATTGCGCTGTGGTGTTACTGCGCGTGGGCCATGTACCGGCTTAAACCGCTGGGCTGGGTCGTGACGGTCATCGGCACAGGTGTGATGGGCGTGTCAGCAATCATCACGTTCGCGCAGGTGGACCTGATTGAAATGTATCGGCTCATGGGCTATCCCGAAGAACAGATTAAACTCATCCAACAATCCGGAATGCTCGGCACTCCGCTGATGCGATTACTGATGACAGTCGCCTGGCTGCCGATGCTCGGTTTTCTGCTGTACGTGAAGAAGTTTTTCCGGCGGACCGGCTAGTTTATTGACCCCAGACGTAGAGCGCCACCGCCACCGTCATCAACACCGCTACACCCGCGCGCCGCAACACCGCATGTGGCGACTGCACCGCCTCCAAGTGTCCCCAGTCATCGCTGCGCGCCATGATCGGGGCGAGCAGGATTGAAATCAATCCGCGCGTGGATTGCACGATATTGCCCAGCACCACGTTGACCAGCGCAAAACAGGCATACAGGAACGCCATGCTCGCCAGCCAAGTGATTGCATATGGCGTCGCGCGCCGCACATCCGCCCACGCGATCTGGCCGATGCCGTACCACAGCGGCAACACCACCACGCCGCACACGATGTACGTCATCGCCACGCCCACCAGCGCCGCGCGCAACGGTGAGACCGGTGCGAGACTCTCGATAAACACCTTGATGTACAAATCCGAAATCGCATACCCCACGCACGTCAACAGCACCGTCACCAGCACCCGTGTCGAGAACCGGCCGCCCGTCCAGTTCAACAGCCACGCGCCGGCAATCGCCAACCCCACCGCCGTCCACTGCCAGCCGGTGATTGTCCGCCCCATCACCAGCCACGCCAACGTCGCCAACATCGCAATCTTGATACTGAGAAATGGCGCCACCCGCGACGCTTCCACCTGCCGGAGCGTGATGAACAGGAACGCCTGTCCAATCAGATAGCCGCCCGAATTCATGAACAGCGGGAATGCATACTGGCGAAACGCCGGCATCCCCGCCGGCCACAAGAACGGCAGGGCTGCCAACCCGATCACGGCTTGGATCAGATGCCCGAGCAGCATCAACCGGCGGAAGCCACCCTCCGTGTGACCGACAAAATGCCGGGATTGCAGATACGTGACCGATTGACACGTCGCCGCCGCCAAGCCGAACAAGATCCCGAGCAGAGTCACAGACATATCGTCACCTTGCCAGCCGCAGCCCGCTTTGGCAAGCGGCAGCTAATGACTTGAGGCCATCCATGCCAATCGCACGCAATTACTAATCTTTAATCTTGAAGAGGGTGCTGGCGTTTTCGTAGGCGATCTTGCGTGCCACGTCGGGAGGAAGGTTATTGAGCAGGCAGCGCGTCCATAAATACGCTCCCCCTGTTTCAGGTTTACCATCTGGTTTGATAAACCCGTCACGGCCGATCATGAAGCGGTCGGGAAAATCCTGGAACAAGTGCAGCCACGTCGGACGGAGGTCGTGCGGCGAGGCCATGGGGGTATTTTCGGGCGGCTTGCACACCCCCAGCCGCATGCTCAGGTACAGATTGGGGTATTTTTTCAGAAGCTGATAACAGAGTTCGGGCGTGCAATAGCCAAACGGATCGCCACCCACATGTTCCCAGATGATCTTGGCCTTGGGATTGTGGGCGAGGAGACGTTCAAAGGCCGGCAGGTTGTTGTGGAAGAACTGGGGGAGCTGCTTGGCCCTGTCAGCGGCGACATGTTCGGGGCTGGGATGATCCTCGGCAATCAGGTCGAAATGAACATCCATCGGCACGTCGCGGCGGGCGGAAATGTCGGCGAGCAACAACAGCAGCGGATGGTCAGCCGGGACTCCAAACTCCAAGCCCGGTATCAGCAGATGCATGATGAATATTTCGCCAAAGACGCCGGCGCCCTGATCAACCAGCGCATTCGCCTTTTGTTCAAACGTCCGCGCTGTCGTGTCGGCGACCTTGTTCTCAATCATATCGTTCAGATCATTGCCGGCGCCGAAGACGAACCGATTTCGATTTGTCCCGCACGCCTGCGGACACGCCTTGAGGAACGTGCTGTCAGGACAGAAGCCACCCGGCGGTGGCATCAAAACCATTTTACTGATCCCCACCTGATCCATCTGGGTCAGCGCCGCCCGAACGCCCTCAGTGAATTCTCTGGTGCCTTGATTGGGATAGATATGATTGTGAACATCAATCCATTTAAGCTGGTCAGGCTCGGTCTGACGCGGCGGCGTGGTTACAGTGTCCGGTATTGGCGCGGAGCCACTGCTTGATTTGAGATGCTGGTCGGGAGAAATGGCCACTTGGTTGTTGAGGTCGGTTCCGCTGAGTGGATGATGAATCACTGCATCCCACGCGATTTCTTGCAGCAGACGGTTCAATTCAGGGTTGTTGTAATTCATGGCAAGCAGCGGTGGGATGGGGAGGCCAACCGGGCTGCGATGATAGATCACTGCAAAATGACAATAGGCCGCCAGCGCGCAGATCGGCGGCTTGGGGTGGCCGGTCTTGTCCATGAACAGGTCAGATTGTTTCGCAATCCCTGGCACTTTCCCGGCAGTCACCATTTCCCGCAAGGCGATCACCGCCTGTCCGACCGGCACAATGAACAACACCCGTTTCCCAAACTGTTTGTTCAACCCCTCGATGTGTTCATCCATCCGCTTGAAATACGGCGCATGCAAATTGCGCAGTTGGGTGCCGGTCGGCACATCAAAATGTGCGGTGTTATGATTTTCTTTCCGCGGATCAGGATCCGGTTGCGGATTCTTCCAAGTTCGCAGCGTCTGTCCGAGGTCGCCGAAATCCTGCAACTCATCCATCGGCATCCAGAACTCTTGAACAGTAATGCGGATGTTCGGGTTGTGTTCCAAAGCCAGCGCCGCGAATTTATCAATCCCTTCATCCGCCCGCCATTTGGGCGACATCGTCAACACGTCAACCTTGCCGGCCAGCAAGGCCGCCTTGGCTTGGTTCCGCTCGTCGGGAACGTTCCAGTGGGCGATGACTTCCGACCCGCCGATTGACGAGACACCGACAATCGCCGGCGCATCAATGCCGGCACTACGCGCGATCGCTTTCAACCAGTCCGGCATCCAGCTGTGAAAACTGTGCGCGATGGTAAAGACCCGCAATCCTTTGCCGTCGGGTTCCGGGCTGGTTTGCGCCGCCCCACGATGTGGGAATTGTCCTTGCTGTGTTCCCGCACCGGCCGGTGTTGCTGGACCGGCTGAACTGCGGAATTGCCTAAAGATCTGCCAGGCCAGGTCCTGCTGATTCTTCTGAAAGTCCGCTTCGTTCAGCGCACTGGCTTTGTCGAAGATTTTGCCGATCTCGACCAGCTTGGCATCCACATCGCTGCCACCGTGCTGGGTCATCCAGCTTTTCATCTGCTCCAGGAACTGGGCCTTGGCCGACGGGTTCGTGTGGACGGCTGCGAGCTTCTTGCTAAAGTCTTGCACCATCGGCGGCGGTCCCGCCTGTTGCCCGCCATTGCCCGGCTGCTGGGCTTGACTGTTCGGCAGGATACAACTAATCGCGAGCAGGACGACCCACAATCTCCAACGCATGCGTGTATTCATGATGCCTTTACTTTCGTAGACTCACAAACTCCGGCACATGGCTTTTACCTGTCGCCAGTCACGCAGGTCAACGGCAAACGTATCTCCGACTCAGTTGGTATGGTAAAAATCACCTTGTCGCCAACCTCAGGGAGAATAAGATGCGGCAAATGAGCCCAATACCTCGCGCTGGTCGCGAGCATAAGTTATCTGGGAAATGCGATTGAGGACCAATGACCAATTCAAATATTAAAACCGCGACTGATCTACGCGACCACGGCGTGGCCGTCCGCAACGGATGGTGCCGGGCGTTCAAACCCTGGCGCAATCCCAAGACCGGCCGCGAATACATTTACTGCGGTATTTTTACGACACCCGCACTCATTGTGCGCCTCGACACCGTGACCGGGAAATGCCGGACTTGGCGGATGCCGCCGGAATGTTTCTGGCCTTGGGGCATCGAAGTCACCGATGAAGGCCACGTGCTTGCGACCGGCTCCACCGGGAAACTCTGCCGGCTTGATCCCAAGACCGGCCGGATTTGGGTGACCGCCGATATCGGAATGTGGAGCTGGAGCATCAAGCGCCACACCGACGGCAAATACTATTTCTACACGCAGGACGGCCGGCTGTTCCAATACGACGCGGCCACGGAAAAACACCAAGCCTTTAGTGGACCGGATGAATCACGCCCAACGGTTCCGATCTTAGCCGGGGAACAAACACTGTCCGATGGGCGCGTCGTCCGTTATCTCGACCCGGAAATTATCAGCATCGGCAAAGGCAAGCACGAGCAGCGCTTCCCGCTGAAATACAAGACTGACGGCACGGGCATCTTTCATCTTGCGGCCGGGCCCAATCAAACCGTGTACGCCAGCACGATCATGCCGCTGTATCTGATCCGGTACACGCCGGCCACCGGCAAACTCGAGAACCTCGGGCGCGGCGCGCCTGACAACGGCGAGATTTATTCCTTTGGCCATTGCGACGGCAAACTTTATTACGGCTGTTACTCCGAGGGTAACCTCATTTGCTACGACCCGGCCAAACCAATCCGCCGCGGCAAGCCCGGGGCGCTGACATGGAAACACAATCCACGGCTCATCACCCGGCTCGGGGAAGGGCACATGCGCCCGCGGGCGATGTGCATCGACAGTCAGAAACGCGTCTGGGTCGGCAGTCTGCCGACGAAAGGTACACTCCACAGTGGCCTTGGTTGCTACAACATCGTCACAAAAAAATACGTCAACAATCCGCTGGTCATCCGGCACCAGAGTGTCTGGGCGCTGGCCGCCGATGCAGCCGGCAAAGCCATCTACGGCGGGACGACCATCAACAGCGGGGTAAAACCCGTCACCAAGGAAGCCCACCTTTTTGCCTGGGACGCGAACCGGCAGAAATTGTTATGGAAACAAGTGGCGATCCCGGGCGTGACCGAGTATGCGAACCTGCTCTTCCATGCCGGCAAACTCTACGGCACAGCCAGCACGAAGCCGTTTCACTTCTTCTGCTTCGACCCGCAGAAGCGCAAGATGGATTACGTCATCGAATCGCAGATTTCCGCCGCGCGCGAACAGTCCATCTGCCTGGGCCCAGACGGCAACATCTACGGCATCACGTGGATGGTATTGTTCCGCTGGCACCCCGCGACCGGCAAGATTGAGGAGTTGCACCGGTGCCTCGGCGAAGACGCGAAACCATTCGGCGGCTCCCTTTTCCATCGTGGGGCCGTCATCATCGATGACCGGTATTACTTCTCGTGCGGGACGAGAGTCATGTCGCTGCGGATACCGTTTGCGTAATCTGCCGGTGGCTTGGTTATCAATCCGCACATAATCAATCAAGCCTGCCTGCGGCAGGATCGTGTCGTCCATGTTTGACAAGCCACGGCGACACGCTAGTGTTAGCATGTGCTCCGCGAATGCGGGGATTTGCGAAATGGAGAAGCCATTTAAGTTCGCCGCCGCAACCAAGCTGTGGAGTGGGTTGTTGTCTGGCTTGCTCGCTCCCAGCCTGGCCTATGCCTGTGCCTGCGGGTGCGGCATCTTTGACGTCGGCACGAGTTATATGTTTCCCGATGGACCGGGTGGCATGGCCTTCCTGCAATATGATTATCAGGATCAGAACCATAACTGGAGCGATACGTCTGCGGCGCCGGCGGGGAACAATGGTGACAAGGAAATTCAGACCCAATTTATCACGCTGGGTTTGCAATATATGTTCAATCGGAGTTGGGGTATTCAAGCCGAAGTGCCGTACGATTACCGGTCCTTCAAAGCCGACGACGGCACCGGCCAGATCCTCACCCGGAGCTGGAATCAGCTTGGCGACATCCGCGTCCGTGGGCTGTACACCGGCTTCTTCTCTGACATGTCCGCGGGGATCACATTCGGGTTAAAACTTCCCACGGGCAGCCACACGTTCGCCCCGGAGTTCGTTGACCGTGACACCCAGCTCGGCACCGGCAGCACGGACATCCTGCTCGGCGGCTTTTACCATGGCGATCTGACTAAGGACGGCAACTGGGGTTGGTTCGCGCAATTACAGTTGGCTGTGCCGACCCTCATCCAAGCACAATACCGGCCGGGTCTCGAACTCGATACCGCGGCGGGAATTGACTACAAAGGCATCGTGCTTGGGCGGGTCCACATTGTCCCCTTGGCGCAAGTGATCTTTGCCGAACGCACCAGTGACAGCGGCGCGGCGGCCGACCCGGCGAATACCGGCTACCAACGCCTCCTCCTCGCGCCGGGCCTCGAACTCGACATCCATCCCGTGAAACTCAACGCGGACGTGGAGTTTCCAGTTTTCCAAAACGTGACCGGCAATCAACTCGTCGCGCCGGTCTTGGTCAAAGCGAGCCTGAGCTACATGTTTTGATGTTTGCCCGACAGCGGAACACCGGACGCGGACTTTTCCCCCGCCCGGCGGATGGTGCGGCCTTACTCAACGGAAAAGCCGGTCACCTTGGTGATCCGTCACTCTTTACAAGCGCGCTCGTCGTCATTGCACCGTTTGATGTACTCCGCGACGTCCATTGTCGCCTGCTCTTTGAGTTCATCCACCCGATTGTTCAGCTCGGTAAATACCGCAACCAATACCGCGGGGTCACACTCGGCGCGCAGCCAAACTTGATCTTGCGCGGCCAGATCAGCAATTAGTGGAACCAAGTTATTGCGAGTTGTAGTCAGGGCACCCCACTTCTGACTAAATGCCGGGAGATATTTGGTAGCCACGTCTGTCCAAACCGCCTGGATTCGGGCGGCTTTGGCGGTTGCCTGATCCAGCGCCGCCTGATCACGTGTGTCACCAGACTTGGCGTTTTCAGCATCAACTCGTCTGCTCATGGCACCAATGCCCTCTTGCCACTGTTTCTGCAAGGCACCCAAAGCTGCGCTCATGCCATTGTGATCGGCATCGAAAATGTCCGCCAACGCCGGCAGCTTGCTTAACACTTGCGTGCGCAGCTTCCGGATCGACTCAACTTTCTGCTCCTTGCTGGCCTTGGCATCTTGTGCCAATAGCGCGCCATTGGTCACCCACATTGCACACACCGTCATCAATAGTATTAGTTTGCGCATCGCGATCTCCTGCTGTTCGGGTTGAGGTTGGCTGACATTTCCCACAGGCCTTATACACGGAACAATCGCGCACGGGTACAGGAAAGAACAGAGCGACCAGTGCCGCAACAATATCTGCAACGGGTTTGGATGCCTCGACTGCGCTCAGGATAACAAATTAAAAACGTGTCACCCCGAGCTTGTCGAGGGGGCTGTCGTTCCGGACTCCGGGCTCCGGACCCGGGACTCGCCGTATTCTCCAAGGATTTATTATCGGAACCACTGGCGGGATCATTTTATGCGCTCATGTCTATCTCCTTTGATTAGTTGGGTTGACTGCCTCCTAGGTGACTGCGATTGAGACCCCGGCCGGGACCTTGGCCGCCGGGGTTTGGACGATTTTTACAAGGGAATGAACCGTCCGGACGGGGGAATGGATCGTCCATTCCCAGGAATGAGCCGTCCGTTCCCGGGAATGAGTCGTCCATTCCCAGGAAAAAATCATCCGTTCCCGGGAATGGACTGTCCATTCCCGGGAGAAAATGGTCCAAACCCATGTCTGGAGAGTTCCGTCCCCTGATAAAAGCGCGGAAACATTGGCAAATTGCGTTTTTTCCGTTTTTATTGTCATCCTGAGGTCGGTTGTGCTGGCGGTGGCGGTCATGGCTGGCGGTTCTGGTCGTGGTGAATGGTGATGGTCGGGCGGAATTGCGCGGGATGTCTGAAATCAAAAGCTTCAAAAAGAATAAATCGTCATAATTTCTGACCCTAGAAAGAAATCAGGGCACAACCTGATTGACAAGCTGAAGGTATTCACGGTAACTATTTTGCAATAGTAGGATTGCCTCGATTGTCAGGTGTAAATAGCTAACAAGATGAACTATTCAAAAGCATTCATTACGTTAATCGCAGTAATTGGTTTATGGCTATCCACCAGTCAATTCCTCAAAGCAGACACTGTGACCATGAACTCCGGCGAGGTAATCGTTGGAGAGATACGTTACGAAACAGACACTCAAATTGAAATTGTAACAACCAACGCTAAACGCACAATCTCCTCAAAAAGACTGATTCCCAAAGCCGACATTAAAACGTTCACTCATGAAACTGCGGAGCAGAAACGTGAGAATGCGGATTACGAGACTCTAACGCAGTATAAACTCGACCCGAATCAAGAGTTGACTAAGGCACGCTATGCCGCTGGGATATCTGCGTTTCAAGGTTTTTTGACAGAGCACCCAAAATCCGGTTTCGCAACAGAATTAAGCAACCGAATTACCGCATGGCAAACTGAACTTAATAATGTCGAAACAAGCCAAGTAAAGTTTGCCGATAAATGGATGACTCCGGCTGAGAAGTCCGTGTTGTATAGCGAATGGCAAAAGAACCAGCAGGTTCAATTGGCACTTGAGACTGTCAACACACTTCAAAAGAAGCTCGCAGACATGCAACAACGGCGCAAAAAAGCTGCCGCAACCTTGGTTGCCACACAAGGGGATTTGGTTGAGACCCAATCGCAACTTGCAAATCATAAAGATATACAGACGCCAATTTATCGAGATGTTTTCGTTCCAGCAAATGGCCCCACTGCATCATATTACCGGCGAGAAGCAACGGGTCAATTCACAACCACGATCAACCCCGAGCGACCAAGGTTGGAAAATCGTGTTGCATCACTCCAAAGTGACATCGTGCAGCTGCAAGCTTCCATCACTGCTCTGGATCCACATATTCAAGACATGCAGGTTCAGATCCAAAACGCCCAACAAGCGTATCAAGTGGCACAAAACAAAAAGACGCTCACGATTGATGGCATTCGGCCACAAGACACAGCCAATCCTAAAGACGCCACGGTTAACAAAAATCCGATCGCTATTACCGCGCAAAATTCCACACAGAGCCAAGTTCAAGTACAAGCTCAACAACCGCCAATTCAAACCGAGATTAATACTCAACAATTATCGCTTGTTGCGGAAGAACCTAGTCTAGCTCGAGGCCATTTAGTGGCGGCAGCACCAATGATGCTTGCCTTGAATAAGTGGGCTTGGATAACCATTTTTGGAATTGTAGCGTTATTCATACTGCTTTTCGGACGGCGCTGGCTCGGTTGACCGTGTGATTTGTTTTCACTCCACTGTGAAGAATTAAAACAACCCAGCTAGGTGTTTTATCGACGAACAGGGGAGCACGGCGAGGAACGGTAAACTTTGTGATCCCGCACCGACCGGCGCAGGATGACAACTCATGTTTGGCAATATTGGCGCGCTATTTATACCCCGGGGTCTGGGGCAGCGTTGGCACAGTGGGCATCGGCAGATTTGTAATCAGGGGCGCGACGGGTATGACTGGCATCGCAGGCAGATTGGTTTCGGGTGTCATGGTTTTGGGTTCGACGGCCGCTGGTGAACTTGGAGCCGCTGACGGTACCCGGCTGGGATATTGTGGCTCCTTGTTGCAGCCGCATAACGCGCCCGCGAACATAAGTGCCAGTGTTCCAACTTTGACTTTGCTTGCCAATTTCATTGCATGTTCCTTTCGTTAACCACGGTTACTATCCGGTGCGGCATACGACAAGGCAATGAGGGTCGCGACTGATTCGGGCCTAGGCAAAACACCTATGGGAATCAGTGGGTGGCTGGCTGATAAATCCGGACGTAATCA
>Ga0316217_10000453_pt1 | contig 58564 bp, 87 predicted proteins | sample 1anoAmetaG_FD_203633 | JGI IMG/M metagenome (GOLD analysis project Ga0316217, IMG submission 203633) | Freshwater microbial communities from Trout Bog Lake, Wisconsin, USA - 1anoA | ecosystem: Environmental > Aquatic > Freshwater > Lake > Hypolimnion/Profundal zone | place: USA: Wisconsin...
CTGCTCACAGACATAAGCCTTCATCGCATCATTCATCAGCCGTGGTGGTCCGCGTTTCGCCATTTATATCTCCTGTTCTGACAGGTTATACACACATCGCACCTACGTGACAAGTATGAGTTGACTTGTATATTATTATTAATTAATGCATTTATTGTATTGCAATAAAGGAGACATGCAATGGAAATCAACTTTGAACGTGCGTATCGACCATTCAAGGACATGAAGGTCGGTCAGATCATTTCGATTGGCCTCGACTACAAGCTCAGGGCATACGCTCATGTCTATGGCCACCAATCTGGTAGGAAGTTTCAAACCAAAACCGTGGGAGACAAGATTTACATCAAACGAACCCATTGAAAACAAACAATAAAAACCCGCTAGTAATGGCGGGTTTTTTTATGCCTAGTTTAGATATGCAATGACTATCCTTAAACCATTTTATCAACCGATTGTCGTAAGTCCTTGATTTTGCTCTTCTTCTTATTAATTAATTATTACTTATTATTATTATTTATAATTATTATTATAACTCTCTCTTATATCTCAGAGGGTGCTATAGTGTATCTTTATATCTCTAATCTATTTTGAGAGTGTCTCTAGGGTGTATCCAATAACAGTATATCAGGAAGTGGCCATAAGTGACATTTCCAACAAGTAACTTGCATTTTTATAAACAAATTCAACAACTTAGTTGTAATAGGTTTAAATAAATTCGTATAAGTTAAGACGTATCTATAAATCGTCACACACCTATGGCATATTGGGCCAGCTAACGGAGAAACCCCATGCTTCCCTTCAGATTTAACTACTTCCTAATGCACACAGCACCCCCCAAGGAGACCCGACCCATGACTTGGAACTACCGCGTTATCATGATCCCAGCCGAAGACGATGTCCTGTTCTCGTCCGACGTTTTCGTCATCCGTGAAGTCTTCTACGACAGCGAAGGCGACATCGAGTTCTGGTCAGAGGAAGACGCCAGCGCCATTGGCGACAGCTTCGAAGAGCTCTGCGAGGACTACGACAACATGACCGAGGCCTTCAACAAGCCTATTCTGGTGCTTGTAAAGGGCGAGGACGGCGAAGACGAGCTTGTCGAGCTTGACGATAGCGAAGACGAGGAATAAGAACTCCCCGGCACGTTCCTGCCCAGCACACTACCGGGGGGACCAGTTTTTCGGGGCATCGTCTAAGCAAGTTCCTGCACCTACTGGCAGGCGATGTGGGTTCAACCCCACTGCTCCGGTACAAAGATGAGGGCCGCAACTTGTAAGGATTGTTTACAAGTTGGCCCTCGGACCAGTCGGCCCTGTCTGGTTTGTGTTCTGGCTTGGTCAAGCGGCTGTACGTCCGTATTGGAAGTTAATACAATGCTGCCATGCTGCACGGGGGGCATGGCTTAAGACAATGGATGCGCATGAGTGTGTGCTAGCCATAGCCCCTGCCCCATAAAACTAAGGGGGCCGTCGTTAAACGGCCCCCTAGACAGTTTGGTCGGTTTCACCAGTTACATAACAACACCCATTCCCAGTTCTGGAACCGACCCTTGTAGCGCCTTCAACGCTTGCCCGTTACTGTCGCGGCTGCAGGGAACACCACTGGGGTGGGTATCTCTTAAAGAACGTGCCCGGCGGTTATGGCCCCACGGAAGGCGATAAGCGCATCCATCCTGACGCGATTGCCTTCCTTGAGCCTGCCGTCATAGCAGAAGGCGAACTGGCGTCCGCGCTCGTACTGCCACACCGTTTTGTAATCAAAGCCGTCAGCGGCCAGCGGGAGGCCTTTCTTGGCCTCCTCATACCCCTTGCGGAACGCGGCATTAGTGATGATGCTGCGGAGGGTGACAGTACGTGTTTTTGCGTTTGCCATGATCAATACCCCATCTCAATTGCGAATGCGTCATATTCGGCTTCTACCTGTTCCAACTTGGCCTGCAGTTCGCGACGCTCATTGACCATGTTGTCAAGAACGCGCTGGGTCACCTTCAGCTCGGTGTAAACCCGCTGTGCGCCGTCGATCCAGCCTGCAGCCCAGTCGCTATGATACTCATGGTAGGCGGGGTATGGGTTGCTGTCATACAGTTCGCCGGTACGGGCTGCGTAGGCACCTTCAGCGTAGCAAGTCTTTTCATCTTCGGTCATGATCAACCCCAATCCTTAAAATCTTCTTGTTGCAGATAGCCTTCACGATATGCGGCGTATTCTGGTGTGCCTGCCTCGATAGGGATCCGTTTGGAACCCTCTAAATAATGCGGATCGAAATCCCGACGGTAATAAGCATCTGCCGATCCGCGATCATATGGTCCGCCGTGGCGTTGGTCGTAATTCATATCTAAATCTCCCTTTATGCCAAAAGGTCTGCGGTGCGATGATTTGACAGGTGCCACCGTGAAGCAAGGTGTGCGCCATAATTGTCGTAGCTTCCATCAGGTTTCACGAACTGGACCCAGAGGCCAACGTCATCCATATTTTCTTGATCAAGGATGATAACAAGCTGTGTGCCTGCCTCTGTTGCGTAATCTGCTACATTGTAGGTCTTGGTCATTTTCATCTCCATCTTGGGGGACGCCGTGTCCCGCCTGATCTTTATTGCATACCGCCAAACCCATGTCAAACAAAAAAATGCACGACCTACGAATTTATTTGTTCGTCGATGCCCATCATCACAGCGTCAAAATCGAGGATCAGGTCACCAATGATATGATACTGCTTCCTAAAGGCCTCACGGGCCTCACCAAAGGCATCCTCGCCTTGCGGGTAATAATCACGGGCGTTTGGCGTTGCGGCCATCATAGCCTCGCGCACGGCCAGCAGGGCATCAAGAACTGCTTGGTTTCGGTCGAGCAGATCTTGGCCACTAGTGCCGTTCAGGTGAACTGTTGGAATGATCATTTCGTGTGCTCCGCAATGTAGGCATAAGCGCCCATCTGTGTGTTGAAGATCGGCGCTTTGTCGGCGAATGTCTGCTCGACCCATGTGCCGTAGTTGGTCTTAACCGCGATCCGAAAGCCATATTGGTCTTGGTAAACATAAAACACATTTTGCATCTTCAATCTCCATCTTGGGGGACACCGTGTCCCGCCCCATTCTTATGGCATGATTCGAAATGCCATGTAAACAAAAAAATGCACGACCATGATAAAAAAATAGGGCCACCCTTTCGAGCGGCCCCAAGTCTAGGAGGAAGCTAACGCTACCATGCGTTTGATGATCTTATCAAGCTTCTTGACACGCGCCAGATATCCGCGCTGCTGGGCCAGAGCCTGTGCCCGTACCAGCTCCAATAGGGTTGGCTGTCTCATTTATGGGTCTCCCTTACGCGAATCATTTCATGCTTTGTCTGCAGTGCTGAATTGAGCAACATAATTTTCTCCCTCTGGCGGTCGTTCTCTTCCTGCAGGCGGTTGATCCGATCCCGTAAAAGACCCGCATCGTAACCGCTAATCTCAAAATACAAATCCTTCTTGGCGTGGTCATCAAGCTCTTTTAGCCACTTGGCTAACGTCCAGTTTTTCATCATTTATCCTCCGATAAAACAAGGTTAGCCATCGCCGACCACGCTACATCTGGCGCTACGAAGGCCAACCCAAGCGCGTTATCTGCCACCAGCCTGTTCGCGGCCCTGCCTGCCTCCAGCATCGCCGATGTTGGCTTCTCAAGGCGACTGCGTAGCCTTTCAATTTCATCGGCGGCTTCTTTAGCAATTTCCCAATCGCCCCAATAATCTTTTACAGATTCAAATTCCCGCAACCGTTCTACAATATCATACATCACTCACCCTCCTTCACATATATTTCTTGATCATAATAGGACCAATCCGCCAGTACCGATACGGCGATGCACCATATAAGTACCCGCCACCGTTAAACCGATGTCCGCTGCAAAACAAACCATTGCCGTTAGGGGATAACCCTACCCACTGGAAAAACACTCTACGAAATGGGTTCTCCATCACTCACCCTCCTTCAGTATTTGCGATATCTAGGTCGTGTACGGCGTGTCCAATTACCAATTCTATTAAATATCCGCCACATCACGGGGTTTCTTATGCTTGCAGTTCCCTTAAATTGAAAACACATCACTCACCCTCCTTCACCATTTTCCATTTAGGCAGACCAATCTCTTCTGGCGATAACCCATAAATATAACCAATGACATACCACTTTTTCCCGCCGTCCATTTCGGCCATTAATGTTACAGAATCATCATAACCATGTTCCGCATACCAAGGATCGTAGCTGGTGCTAAAGCGATGAAATTTGTCTCCCCAACGGTTGTCAGTCCATTTTTTAACAAACTCCACATTCATTAGGTCTTCAAGCGTTTCGAACTCCGCTTCTTTGGGGTCAATTGAAACGAAATTCGGCAGATGTTGTTTAATGATAGGCATCACTCCCCCTCCTTCAGTGCGGCACGGGCTTTGTCGCCACGATCTTTTTCAATGATCGCGTCTACTGCTGGAGCATCAATTCCCCACTCTGCGTAAAACCGCAACGCTTCCCGCAGCCGTTCAATCTCGTCGGCAGATTCATCACAATTGCAATACACAGCATCACAACAATCTTCATGGCGCAACCGTTCAACAATATCCATCACCACTGTACCTCCCCATTAATAACGATGTGCTCGTACCACCTGTCACCATTATCGCCTTCCCATAAAGCCCAGACGTTGTTTGGTTCATATTCATATCTGATCAGTGTCATCTTTTTTATCCCAACTAAATTTTGGTAGGGTCACCTTCGGTTTCATGGAAGCCAGATCCCCTCGGATGCTGGCCTCTCGCTTGGCTTGGTTCGATGAAACCAAGCGCACCTTGCCGTTGGGGTCAACACCCCCAACACTTGCACCACCATGGTTGCGCGGTCCGCGCTTACCGATAGCCATTACATATACAGGCTATGGTCGATAGCCTTCTCCGCTGGGCCATCGTGAAGGGCCGTGTGGTCGTTGACGTTGTCGAATGGGTAACGCCGCATCTCGACGATGTCGTGGTCTTCGTCGCGGGTCTTTTTCAAGAAATTGACGTGGAACCGAGCCGCCATAAACGATTCGGTCGTAGCCACGATGTGGTCGATGCTCTTGCCTGCTGGTACGATGTAAAACATTTGTTATATCTCCATTTAGTGAACAAGGATGTTGTCTCACGAATCATAAACCGTGTCAAACATATTTTTATACATCTCTTCGACGGTCCACTCGTCCTCGAATTCGCCGATCCCGTCTGGGTCCACCAGAACGCCATCAGGGAACGTAAGCGCCAAGCGTTTATGCCTTTCCTTCCTATGCTGGCGGCGGAAGGCCTGATAGGCCTCCTGCTCTGTCAGGCCGTATTCCTCACCAATCGAGCGGTACGTACGGGCATTGTACATACGCTCGATGTAGATTTGCTGTTCGTTCATTGTGGCACCATCCCGCAATAGCCGTGGGTTCTTTCGGTACTTTTTCGATAACCTTCACCATCTTCTGTTTTTACCCATTTCCTTCCCTCATCTGTCCACCGCCAAGCCATGCAGTTTTTGCTTGCGCATGATAACTTATATTCTCCGGCAAATGACAATGGACACCACATGGAATCTGCCTCTGAAGGCGTTTTATAATGATCAGTCATTGCTCTGGCCCCGCCTCGCTCTTGTCCTCGGCGATCTGGCCATAGAACGTCATTGCGGCCTGCATACGCGCCGGAGCATCGAGCTGGGACATGACATTGGCGACAAAGGTAGACGTCAGGTGCAGCACGGTGCCCACCGTCAGGCCATCCATGGCCTTGGCCATCGCGTCATAGGCCTTGATATGCTTCTCTTGGGTCTTCTTCTTCATGTGCTCGTTTAAGTCTAGGGTCATGATATCTTTCCTTCTTCACAGTCAACTTCAATCTTTACGCAAGCAACGCAATGCGACATGGCACTTTTATCAGCTTCTTCTTTGGTTTCAAAAAAGTCATCACAGAGGGGGTCAAAATACACATTAAGCCAATATGACTTTTTGTTGGGTGGATTCGCTTCAATGAGGTCAGAAGCAGATGAAGGTGAACCATCATAAACTCCACCGCATATAAATTTACCATCTTTTGCCCAACACATTGCCCACCAACCATCTTCCACAAGAATGGCTCCATGAACTGCCCAAATACTATTCCCATCCGTCGCATAAATCCGAACCTCACGACCATCGCGTGTGCGGTACTTCTTATTCTTGTCGATCATTTTAATACCTCATAAAGTTTTGATGATTTCTTTCCAGACTGCGTGGGCATGAACTCGCCTGTCCACTTCAGCATCTCGTTATCGACGAAGAATTTAAACAATTTCGCCCACATATTAGCCTTTGGTGGTGGGCCCACAAATAACTGCAACATAATGCGGATTGATTCGCCTGTTGCAGCAACGCCCACCATTTCCCGTGCCCATTCGTCGTATTGCTTCTGGGCTTTCAAATACCAGCTATCGTCACTCATTTAAACTTTCCTGTAGCGTTTAATTTTGATCTTTTTGCGTGGGTGTATGCTTTCTTCGACGACTAGATATCCTTTATCTGCAAGCTTCTTCAGCCCCTTTTCAATATCCTCCTTCTTGTATGTCCTAAGTTTGTTGACCAAAACCCCAAAGGTCTCGCCTTCGCGGTCAATCAAGTTAACCAGCCGTGACAGCAACGCGTCCTCCGGCGCTTCCTTTTGGCGGTCGTTTCCGATCACCATACGGGCCTTGGTCTCGATGTCATTCTTCACCATCGCATAGGCCCAGCGGACATGTTCCACCGTGCGCAAACCTTCCGGTGCCGCTAGGATGAACGATATCTTTGCCACAAGCTCCTTGCCGCGCAGATACAGCGCCTCCAGCCCATTACGCTCCGAGGCGTCCTCGGCCAGATTATGCAGCGCCTCGCTGGAGCGCTCCAGAAGGACCGCGGCGTCGTCTGTCGAGGGAACCGACACTTTGGAGCCATAGTTCTCGATGCGCCCCTCTGGCATCATGCTAAAGGATCCTGCAGATGCGATCTGCTGCAGGGTTGCCTTCATCTCATCTGGCATCGGGCGCTTCTTGAACCGCTTCTTCTCGTAGGGCACCGACTTGGTCTCAATGAACAACAACGACCGACCGATGAAACCGTTTGTGGCGTTCTCGAAGTTGACCGTCGAATCAAAGTTTGTGTTGGTCGTAAACCCGATCATCGACAGGAAGGGATTGCGAATGCCGTCCTCGATGAACTTCAAGGCCTGCTCCAGCTGGACACGCCTAGCTTCCTTGATCTTGTCAGGAGCGTCATCGAGCTGCCGGTCGATCTGGGTGATCTCGGCCAGCAACTGCTTACGGATTTCCTTGCGCACATCGCCGCTGACCATCAGCGAACTATTACCCTTGGAATAGACAGACATCAGAATGCCGATGATGCCTTCGAGGTAGTTTGCACCGCCCTTGGTTTGCGCCGACTTGATCTTGGTAAACAGGTAGCCGATCTCGTCGATCAGGTAGAACGTAGGCTGGTGCTCAACGAGATTGCGGACCATTTCCTGCTCCGACTTGATCGCGCCGTAGCAGGCCTTCTTCAGACCCACAGCCGTCATGATCTCGCCCACGCCATCGAGGACGCTGTCCTTGCCGGTGCCCGACGCCGCAACGCAGAACCCGATCAGGTTTGACGTCACGCTGCCGATTGGATCGTTATACTTTAGGCCAATAAGGTTGCCCATTGCGATCAAGGCACCGCCGACCGATAGGTTCTCGCGCTTATAGCGAACCTGATCCTCGATCCATTCAGCCACCTCGCCGACGAAGCCCGGTGGGCGACGCAGGTCAATGCCGCTGATATCGATCTCGTCCTGCTCTACCTCTTCAATGACCTCATTCGTCGAGAACGTGACCGGCCACTTCCAGCCACCCTCTTCAGCGTAGTAGACGAGGGTTCCGAGGGTGACGGGGTTGGCTGACTTACCAAAACTGTGCCACTTCTTGGCCATGTCTGCGGCATCGTGCTTACTGGATGTGCTGGACCAAGCCTCCCAGAGGTCGTAGGCCGAACCAGCGGATGCGTGGTGTAGGGCCATGCCGATCTTGATCCAGACATCGTAGTCGAGATCGGCGTTGTTGATGTATGAGAGCATGTCCCCAAGTTGGTTGTACGATACATCGACGGTCTTGCTTTCAAAGGTTGCGCGGTAGCGTTCTGGCTTCTTTAGCAGTTCAAGCAGCGATGCTGGGGCGGTGTCGATATCACTTGGCGATCCCACAGCGATTTTGTAGCGATTGCCACTGGCATGCAGCGACCCCGGTCCGACTATATATCCAGACGATTTCCAATCAATACCGGGGTATGCATCCAAATGCTGCACCAAGGCGACATTCTCAGGTGCTTTGAAGTACAGGTGCTTCGATCCACCGCCGGATCCTGTCTCCACGATCAGGCCTGCGCCGGTGATTTCTGGGAAGTCCTTGATCAACTGCGCATATGATTCGACACCGCCATTACGGGCGTCAACATCGACGACGATCAGTCCCTTCACCAACACACCGTAGCCCGTGGCGAAGTGGTCCATTTCCTCGAAGCTTTCCAATTGCTCTTCGGACCATTCAGGCACCGAAGTCCAATTAGACATGATCGGGTGCTTGCCGACAGCCTTGCAATCATGCTTGCCGCAGCCGCATTTATTTTGCTTGGTCAAGGGGTGCAGCCCAAAGATGCGGTAACCCGCCTCCCAAAAGTCGCGATGATTTGACATTTTATTCTTGGTTCCCAAACAAATATTTCACGAGCTTTTCATATGTCGTCATGTGCGGATTATTGTTTTTACCCGCAGCGATAGAGCGAATGGTATTCTCGTGTAGACCAGTAGAGACAGCAACCTTTGCGAGGTTGCGGTCATTGAGCGCCACCCTTATGCGCTCCATCGTGATATTGTTCAAATCCATTTTTTATGCCTCTTTCAATATTGTGGTGTTGACAATCACACAACCTGCTGTCATTTGTCAACACGTTGAAACAGAGGAGATATGCCAATGGGCATTTTAGATACGATAAAAAAGCCGGGTGACAGGCCTGTAGTTGTCACGCTTTGCGGGGATAGTGGTATGGGTAAAACCACACTTGCTGCCTCGTTTCCCAAGCCGATCTTTATTCGTGCTGAAGATGGTGTTCAATCAATCCCCGAAAATCTAAAGCCGGATGTTTTCCCCGTCATTAATGACGTCGAAGACCTTTGGAACCAGCTTAAGGGTCTGATGGGCGAGGAGCATGGCTACAAGACCTTGGTCGTTGATAGCATCACGGCCCTGGAGCGCATGTTTATCGCGGATGTCATCGCGAAGGACAACAAGAAGGCCACAAACATCCAGCAGGCTGCTGGTGGCTATGGCGCTGGCCGCGAGGCTGTCGCAATCATGCATCAGCGTTTGCGCAAGGCTGCTTCTATCCTCGCTGAAAAGCGCGGCATGCATACCGTGTTCATTGCCCATGTCGAAATCGGCACTGAAAATCCACCGGATGATGATTCGTTTAGCAAGTACGGCCTGCGCCTGCATGCCAAGTCGATGGCACCCTATGTCGATGATGTAGATGTCGTGGGCTTTCTTAAGCTTGAAACTTTTACGAAAGGTGACGGCGACCGCAAGAAAGCCATCTCCGACGGAACTCGTGTGCTGATCACACATGCAGCGGCAGCCAATGTGTCTAAAAACCGCTACGGCATTACCGAGCCACTGATTGTCGAGCTGGGTAAAAACCCCCTCGAAGCCTATATCCCATCACTTAGCGTTGTATTGAAGAAGGAAAAAGTAAATGGTTGATTATTGGAACCTCTCGGATGGCGATGACATCCACAAGACCGGCGGCGAATTTGAAACCGGCGGCGGTAACTTTACCCCGATCCCTGATGGCACCGGCCTGCTGGCTGCCATCGACGAGGCAAAGATCGATGAAGACCGTGACGGCAACGAGTTTGTCTCAATCCGCTGGTCGGTCCTGACGCCTGCGGAATACAAGAACCGCAAGGTCTTCCAGAAGATTTGGTGCATCGACGACAAGCCGCGCCAGAAAGACCCAGAGAAGGCCAAGGACAAGGCCAAGCGCATGCTTTTCGCTATCGACAAGAACGCCGGTGGCGCATTGGTGGCCAGCGGCAAGGAACCGAATGACAACAACCTGCAGAAGGCGCTTTCGGGCAAGCAGATGCAGATCACGGTCAACATCTGGGATATGGTCGGCGACGACGGCAAGAAGATGACCGGCAACTGGATTGCGTCGGTGTCGCCGAAGGCTGGCGCGTCCAAGGCTGCACGGCCACGCCCTGCAGAAGACGATGATGGAATTCCGTTCTAAGGGGACTAGAACGGACGGGGGCGGCTGGCGGTGGCCGCCCCCACTTTAACAACATATGGAGATTAAAATGGGAATGATGTCTGTACCCTATGAAACGGTTTTGGTTTTAAGTGAAATCCGAGAACAGCTTAATAGGATCAATGGTTCAATTGAAGAAGTCAGTAGCAATATTGATACTGTTGGCGGATCATTAAGGCACCAATTTGCAATGGCTGCTTTAAATGTTGTTAAAAATACCTATTGCATCGGAGAAGAAAATAGGATTGCTGAGCAAGCTTTTGCAATTGCAGATGCTATGATGGAACTTCTTTAATACAGGAGATTAAAATGGTTGAGATTAAGAAAAAGCGCGGACGTCCTGCAAAGGTGACAGTAGAAAAGAAGACAGACACCCGAGATTGGGTTGAGTTGCTTCGTACCAGAGAGCCAAGCTTTGACGAAAAGCTTGGAAAGCTTACGGTTCGTATTACCAAGCTTGAACGCATCCTTGAAGATGCTGTAAACGCTGGTCGCGAACTGCATAAGAAGATGGAAAGCCTGTCTAAAATCCGAACTTTGGGATGGCAGGCGCACACTGCCGGTGAATGTCCGGTTCACGACGATACGTCTGTGGAAGTGCTTCTTCGCAGTGGCGAAAAAAACGGACCACATTTGGCTTGTAATTTCTTGTGGCGTGAATGTGGTACAGGCACCATCGTAGCCTACAAGGTGCTTTGATGGCCGATAGATTTTCTCGTGGTTGGGACGGAGATCGTCATAAAGGCAAGCGAATTGCTACATTATGGACGGATGGTTATATCGATGGTGATGTGACATTTTCATCTTATTTTGATGAACTTAGCACAACCGCTCAAATTGATCTGATTGGCGATGTCATTGGTCTTTTGGAGCGAGAACGCAAAATTATAATGGACGAAGTAAACCCATCCGATGACCTTTGTAAGATATTGGGCTGGCCTTTAAAGGACGAAAGATAATGAAACAGCGATCCGAGGAATGGTTTAACATTCGAAAGGGCCGGGTGACCGGTTCAGCCGTTGGAGCAATCCTCGGTATCGCACCCTTTGCGAACCAAGCGGACATCTTGCGCCGCATGGTTCGTGATTGGCACAAGGCTCCCAGTGAGTTTACGGGAAACATAGCCACTAACTGGGGCGTACAGAACGAGGCCGGTGCCCTTCTTGAATACGAGATGGTCACCGGCAACACGGTTGAACCGTGCGCCTTCTACCAATACGAGCATTGGCTCGGGGCCAGCCCCGATGGACTGGTGGGCGATCGCGGACTGGTCGAGATCAAGTGCCCGTTTGGCATTCGGTACAAAAGACCCCCGGTATTCAAGACGGCAGCAATGCAGACCCACTATTACGCGCAGATGCAAATACAGCTATTTGCTACGGATCGCGATTGGTGTGACTTCTACCAGTGGACGCCATATGGGGATGCGTTGGAGCGAATAGATCGGGACGATAAATTTTTGCACACGGTTCTTCCCGTTCTAAAAAGTTTTTATGAAAAATATCTGATTGAACGTGAGCTTCCAAACGCGGAGAAATATTTAGATGGGCAAGCGTAGCAACTTTAAACCGCACAAGCTCGATGCCTATGCAACACCGGAGGAGGCGGTCCTGCCGCTTCTTTCTCACCTACCCAAGGGGTCATATTATGCGGAGCCTTGCGCCGGTGACGGGGCTTTGATCCGCATTTTGCAGAAACATGGCCACAAGTGTGTTGCTGCTTATGACGTCGAGCCTCGCCACAAGATCGTGAAACAGGCAGATGCGTCATTTTTGACACGCGAAGACATGAACCGCGCCGACGTTGTGATTACAAACCCGCCTTGGGGCCGCGATGTGATGCACCAGATCATCGAGAGATCCTTGTTTTGGGGGCCGACATGGTTGCTGTTTGATGCGGATTGGATGCACACCAAGCAGGCCACGCCTTACCTGCCGCACTGCAAGAAAATTGTATCGGTGGGGCGGGTGAAGTGGTTTGGAAATACGGCTGGCAAAGATAATTGCTGCTGGTATCTGTTTGATTTTAACGACCCGCAACCCACAATCTTCGTAGGACAGTGATGAAATATTTATCAGTATGCTCTGGTATTGAAGCCGCCACCGTTGCTTGGCACTCATTAGGTTGGGAACCATTAGCATTCAGTGAGATTGAACCATTTCCGCGTAAGATGTTAACCCACCACTATCCAGATGTACCTCTACATGGCGACTTTACCGTTTTGCGTGAACAAGATTGGATAAAAGACGCTGACATCTTAGTTGGTGGCACACCTTGCCAAGCCTTCTCTGTTGCAGGGCTTCGTAATAGTTTAGGTGATGACCGTGGTAACTTGACCCTAGAATTTGTAAGGCTTGCAGATGCAATTGACGATCTTCGATCTGATGGAACAATCATCGTATGGGAAAACGTCCCCGGAGTGCTCTCCGTTAAGGACAACGCCTTCGGATGCTTCCTTGGTGCCCTTGTGGGAAACGATGAACCCCTCATCCCGACAGGGGGCAAATGGACAAACTCAGGTATGGTTATGGGACCGAAAAGACGTGCGGCGTGGCGAGTTCTCGACGCTCAATACTTTGGAGTGGCCCAACGACGCCGTCGTCTGTTCGTTGTCGCAAGTGCTCGAGACGGATTCGATCCCGCAGAAGTTCTTTTTGAGCGCGAAGGCTTGCGAAGGGATACTCCGCCGTGCAGAAGCAAGGGGAAAGAAACTGCCAAATGCCTTACAACAGGCGTTGGTCAGCGTTACGATCCAGAAACAGAAACCTTGCCTATAATGACTAATTCACATGTTTCTGAAGGAGTAGCGCCCCAATACACTGAGGAGGTATCCGATACATTATCGGTAGGTGCTAATCAAACCACTGGTTTCCAATCTCCAAGCATTGTAGCCCATATTACCGGACCAATTACGGCAGGCATTAGTAAGGGTATGCGAGGAACTGAAGGAATAGATAGCAATTGGGCGGTGATGCAACCAATGGCATTTCAACAAAACACACGGGATGAAGTGCGATATATAAATGGGGATGGACAAATTGTAGGAGCGTTGGCGGCAGATTCAGGAATGAAGCAAACTAATTATATAGCCCAACCAGTTCCCTTCGGTGTAGGTGAAAATCCTGATCTTGGGCATTGTTTACGTTCTGGTGCATCAAAGGCTGATAAGCATGAAAGTACAACTTATGTGGCGCAGCCTTATTCAATTATGCCAATGAACTCCGGTAAAGATTATAAAGCCCGTGAAGTGGATGTTGCACAACCTGTTATGGCCGCTGGGCCTACGGGCGGTAACCAAGGGGGGGATTATATTGTGCAACCCGTCACTTTCAGCGCACATATGTCAGAACCATCTGTAGGCGATAATCAATCTACCACATTACAGGCAAAAAACCCTATGGCCGTGGCGTATATGCAGTCTATTGGAACAGATTGTTTTAATGGGTCCATAACTGGAAATATTATGGCCGTCCGCCGTCTGACCCCACGAGAATGTGAACGCCTACAGGGTTTTCCAGATGACTATACCGCCATCCCCGGCGCAGCCGATGGTCCACGCTACAAGTCTCTTGGCAATTCTATGGCTGTGCCAGTAATGGCTTGGATAGGTAAAAGGATTGCCAATGAATACCATTAAACTAACCAAGCCCGAACTCATGGTTGCCGGGCTTGTCGGCAACATGCGAAGCATATCGTCGCTTGGAAATCTCGTTCAAAACAAGCACTCGCCAACTGATTCGCAGTGGCAGATTGATGTCGATGGGGCAGCCGCCGAAATGGCCTTTGCGAAGTGGCTGGATGTCTACTACGAGCCATCGGTGAATACATTCAAGGCACCGGATGTCGGGGTCATGCAGGTGCGATCCACCAAGCACGAGCATGGCAAGCTGATCATCCGGGCAAACGACAAGAAGGACGAGATTGTCGTCCTCGTGATTAATCGCATGCCTACCTACACAATGGCCGGTTGGATACGAACCAACGAAGCCAAGCAGGACAAATACCTCTACGATCCCAACGGCAAGGGCGCACCGGCATGGATGGTGCCACAGGTCAATCTAAATAAAATGGAAGATTTAAAAAATGAGAACGAGCCTTTACCGCCATTTTGATAAAGACGGAACGCTTCTTTATGTGGGAATTTCCTTAAGCGCTTTGAACAGGCTAGGCCAACATGCGGATCATTCCGCATGGTTCAAAACTATCAGTAATGTTACAATCGAACATTTTGATACAAGGGAAGAAGCATTAAAAGCTGAAACGTTAGCTATTCGTCAGGAAAAACCATTACATAATATTCAAAAAACAAAAGAAATTTATAGAGAAGAAAGGTCGCAAGAATCAAGGCGAGATTTGACTGCAAAAATTGTTCGGTTTAACCCTATTTATAGGCCGTATGAGGTATGCGAAATCTTAGATATTGGTGGGGGAACTTTTAACAAACTTATAGACGATGGCACCTTAGGCCATATTCTTATCCCACCGAAGCCGGGGCTGTCAGCGCATGGCACTCCATTTAAACCTAAATTGGCCGTAACTGGTTGGCAATTAATAGATTATATAGAATATTTGGAGAAGAAAAGTGCTGCGTGATTATCAGCAAAAAGCGCACGATCAGATCATCCAGTGGGTGAAGAAAACGGCTGAACCTTGCTGCATCGAGGCGGCTACCGGCGCAGGCAAGAGCCACATCATTGCGGCGATTGCGGACACTATTCACCGCATATCGGGCGGCAAACACGTCCTATGCCTTGCGCCTAGCGCGGAGCTTGTGGTGCAGAATAGCGAAAAATACCGCGCGACCGGAAACCCCTGCTCGATCTTCTCGGCAAGCGCCGGTGCCAAGTCGCTTAAGCACCCGGTGGTGTTTGGCACTCCCCTGACGGTGAAGAACCGCATCAGGCGCTTCGGCAGCCAGTTCGGGATGATCGTCATCGATGAGGCCCACGGGATCACGCCGACCATCCGCAACATCGTCAATGCCATTCGCGAACAGAATGCCAACATCCGCGTCGTGGGGATGACTGCCACGCCCTATCGGATGGGGACTGGGTACATCTTCGGCCAGTGGCCAGATGGTAAGCCAGTCGGAGAACACGAAACCATCAACCCATATTTTTCGGTCTGCGTAGACAGGATTACGGCGCAGGAGCTGATTGATCAGGGCTACCTGACAAAGCCGGTGATCGGGCAGATACACGCCGAATCATATCACACCCTCGACATGGAGCTGAATAGCCGCAATCAGTTCGACAGCGAGGACATTGATCGCGCCTTTATCGGCCAAGGCCGCAAAACGTCGGCAATCATTGCGGATGTGGTGGCGCAGGCCAGAGAGCGCCAAGGGGTGATGGTCTTTGCCGCCACGGTGCAACATGCCCAAGAGTGCATGGAAAGCCTGCCACGGGGCTTGTCTGCCCTTGTGACGGGGAATACGCCTAGTCAAGAACGCGCCGCCATCATAGCGCGGTTCAAGGCCCAAGAGATCAAGTACCTCGTCAACGTGCAGGTGCTCACCACGGGCTTCGATGCGCCCCATGTCGATTTGATCGCGATCCTACGGGCGACAGAATCAGTGGGCCTGCTGCAGCAGATCATCGGTCGAGGCCTGCGCCTGTTCGAGGGTAAGGATGACTGCCTGATCCTAGATTATGCCGAGAACCTCGAGCGCCACTGCCCCGACGGTGACGTGTTTAACCCCTTGATCAAGACGGTAAAGGCAAAGGAAAACGCGCTTTACCTGAAGGTGCGCTGCCCATTATGCGAGGTGGAAAATGAATTTAAAGCCAGACCAAACCCATCGGGGTTCGAGATTAGTCCTTCTGGTTACTTCTGCGATCTCGATGGCATTACGATTGTGTCCGAGCATGGCATGATTCCCGCCCATTACGGTCGGCGGTGCCAATCAAAGCAACTCGTGGCGGGGCAACTAGTACAGTGCGGATCTCGTTGGACCACAAAGACCTGCCCCCACTGCGAGGCTGATAATGACATAGCCGCACGGTATTGCTCAGAATGTAAGGGGGAGATCGTCGATCCGAACGAAAAGCTGATCGCTGAGTTTAAGGCGATGAAAGATGACCCCACAAGGCGGCAGACAGATGTGGTGGAAGAATGGAAGGCAAACCATACCCTAAGCAAGGCTGGGCGGGAAATGTGGCGCATCGATGTGCGTACATCGTATCGGAAATTTTCGTTCTGGGTGCCAAAAGATCCAAACTGGTCGCAAGGCTATAAAGAACGTGCTATGTACACGGATCTTAACGGCAATGCACCCGATACCATCACTTACCAAAAAGAAGGCGCTTGGTACAAAGTGATTGCCTACAATAGGAAGCCTGATGAAGTTCCCTGATGATATCGATGTGTACGGCGATCAGACGTACAGGGGTAAATGCGCCACTGAATCTATGGAGCAGGTTACATTTTTTGCACGTTTGCGGCGCGACTATCCTAAGACGTGGGGTGCGATCGCTTTTCACCCCCGCAATGAGGGTGTCCGGTCGGCAATGAAGATCAGGATTGAAAAGGCGGAAGGCATGGTGAAGGGAGCATCGGACATCATTATCCCTGGTGGGCCTGCATTTGTATGTGAATTAAAAAGACGGGACCATACAAAATCAGTGTGGCAAGATGGTCAGCAGGAGTATCTATATGCAGCACAACGAGCAGGGGCTTTTGTTTGCATTGCCCTCGGTCACAAAGCGGCGCAAGAAGCGTTTGGACGATATTTGGCAGTTCATCACCCGGCCTAGCAAAATGATTGAAGATGTGATGATCGGCAAAGTCGCGTTAACAGATCAGCCTGCGGGGATACAGTCCGCCTGCCGCTTGGCGATCTATGAACGTGCCTGCCGGATACTTAATCTGGAAACAAAGTTGGAACGCAGGGCCGAAATTGGTCGGACCCCTGATAAATTGCGGCCTCACATCGAAGCGGAGGTCATGAAGATATGGAGGACGAGAAGTGACGAATCATGAAATTGCAGAATGGATAGGATTGCTTTGGGCGCTTGGCATGCTAGGCTACATAATCCGTATCATCATGTGTGAGATAAACAAATGATCCGAATTGACCCCCCACTGCCACTGGACACACCCAAAGGCCCAGCGATGGCGCACTTCCTGATTGATTATGGGTTCGAGCATCACCTCTCATGGGTTTGTTTCCAAGATGAAACAGGCGAGTGCTGGACTTGGACAAATCGGGATGTGCGGATGCAAGATAATATTTCTGCAGGTCGTGCAAAAAAGTATTTGACACCTGAAAAGGACGATGTATAAAGGGGACATCAGCAACCCGCTGACGCAAATTTAAATGGAGACTTCAGATGTCAAACCGCACCCTCGCCGACCGCTACTACGATGTAGACGCCCAGATCAAGGCTTTGGAAGTTGCCAAAGACGCCATCAAGGCTGAGATCATCGCCCTTGGCACCGATCTTGTCGAAGGCGCAGAATACGACGTCAAAGTATCGCTCTCGCAGCGTTCAGTCCTTGACGAGGCTTTGCTTCTCTCGACCTACGGCGTTACCGCAGAGCAGATGAAGCTCTACAATGCCTGCAAAAAAGATGGCAAGTGCTTCGAAGTTCTTAAAGTGGTTCCAAAGGGGGCATAAGCCCCCACCCTTGGGAGGATGAGTAAATGGATAAGCAAGATATTATAGCCCTAGATGCCACCATGCTGATTGGAGAACTAGTCCAAGAGTATATCAACAATTTTAAATTTAGGGATGAGCGAAAGAACGAAAAACTCATCAACGCTTCATATATTGAAGATCTTACAATGGATTGCATTAAAGATGCGATTTGGAAGATTATAAGTGTGATGAAAGATATTGAGTATGAAGCAACAAACTCAGTTGATGAATATGTTACCAGACGCAAAAGGATGGAACAGGTTAAATCTATTTTGTTAATTGGCCGATCACACCCAGATAGCGCAATCAAGCGTTTGAAGGGTTTAAAGCCAAAGTACGAGAAAGTATAAAATGCTAAAGACAGTTATGGATGTCGTGTACCACTTGGGGCTTGGCTCATCAGCCAAGCTTCTTTGGATTCGGTTGTTTGATAGATATGGTTATGAGACATTCGCAGGCACCTATGAGGAAATGGCCGACGAGGTCCACAGTAAGCGTTATACCGTCCGCGCCCAGATCGCCGCGTTACGCGAGATTGGCGCAGTCATCAGTAGCAATCACTATATCACTGGCAATGCAGGCAACGAGTTTCGCCTGCGTCCACCAAATGAATGGAAAAACTAATGCCAAATATGCTGGATTATGAACGCCTTGTGCGTCAGGTTGTCGACCTTAGCGTCGAGAATGCTAGGCTTAAGGGCCATCATCGCAACGGGGAGGATGATCGTTGGAACATTATCGAGGAGCAAGCACCGATTGGTACGCTCGAAGAGGAACGCCGCCTTCGCCGGATTATTCGAGACTGGGAAGAGCGTTACGATATCTTGTGCGAATTGTTTATGCGGCGAGACGACCACAAGCCAAACCTGAACTGGCACGATGCCAAGGCGGACTTGGAATACCGCCGCAGGGTAAAGGCGGAAGCGCAAGCGAAGACCGAGAAGCGGCTTATGTGGCTGCGGATCGTTTATACGAAGATCATCAATTTAATCACAAAGAGGGTAAAATGAGTAATTTACTAAACACACGCGAGAAGACCCACGGAAACTACCGCGACAACGCCAACCTTAGCCAAGCCATTAAAGACGTGCTGCGGAGCGGTAAGAACTGGGAACGCTTGAGCGATGGCCAGAAGGAGGCTCTGGAGATGATCTCAGTCAAGCTGGCGCGGCTTCTGAGCGGCGATAAAGACTTCCGCGATCACTGGGACGACATCGAAGGCTATGCCAAGCTTGGCGGACAAACTAGCCCCACCAATTTGCCAACCGTAACTCTAGATTTAACAAAGGCGATGGAAGGATGAGCAAGTTTTGGATATATGTGGCAGCAACGGTTTTTTTAATATTAACCAGCTACTGGTGCGCTAATGCCCTAAATGATTCGGTTGCATCTAATGCCACAACCATATGGCTTGCAATGTGGTGCTTGTTTAGCGGGATTTTGGGCCTGTTTGCAGGTGTCAGTGCCATCATGGAGTTGGAACATTATGTGCGTTAAGGGAGCGCCTGAGATGACCGGCTATCGCAGCAAGAAGATATCATCAGATATTCGTTGGTTGGGGCCATATGCCCCAGCCGACCGCCATGCCGATGATGTGACGCTGTCCCACGTTGTGGAGCTTCGCAGGAAGGTCGCGGAGCTTGAAGATCAGCTTGCACGGGCAATGTCATGGGTCATACCGATGCAAAGAGAAAATGCCCTATTGCGTAAAAAATTAACGGGAGGTGATAATGACATGGTATCAGATTAGAGGCGAACGCCGCGACTTTATGCGCCAGCCATCTATCATTATCGACAACGATATGACAAAAGAAGAAGCAGATCGCATGTTGATCGAGTTGAAATCCGAGATGCCCCTTTGGGACTTCTTTATGGAAGAGCAGGAATTCGTAGATGGAAAAATACAAGAGGGTCTTCGTACCTAACCCAAGCTTTCGGTTTGACCCAACCGAGCTAAATACCCTCGCCGAATCGGTCGTCTATGTCAGCGACCTTCCCATGTTTGACAACCTGATTGGCGATGAAAACATTCATCGCTTTGAACACAAGGTTGCAGAACGGATGACCGACTTCGACCCGGCAGCCGACATCATCGCCTACTACGGCGACAGCATGATCTTTGCCATTATGGTGATGTACCTATGCGACAACCACGATGGGTTTGACGTGGCGCGGTATTCGTCGAAGCTCGGCGGGTACGTCATCCGCGAACTGGCCTACGATAAATTCATCTAATGAAAAAGCCCGGCTTGCACCGGGCTTCTTTTTTATTCTGCGACCTGTGCCGCTGTCGTTGCCGCCTCGACTTGCGGCTTGGCCTGCGAATGAAGCATCGCGATCACTTCTGAAACCTCTTCATAGGCACCCTTCGCAAGGTGCTTTAGGATGGCATTGACGTGCGCCACGGTGAGCTTCAGTTCTACTTCTAAATTGTCCATTAGATACCCCTGTTTGCGATTTCCAGCGCCTTGGCGATGGTTGTGTCATCCACGTTAAGCAAAGGCTTCGTGCCCTCGCCCTCGTCCTTCTTAATACGATCCACCATAGCAATCAACTGGTCAGCTTTGGCTTTTGCAGCGCCAGTGGCTCGACCGCCGCTTTTGCGCCCAATGCGACCGCCAGAGGCTTGCTGTGGCGGCTGTTCTGCTTGGCCGAGGCGCGTAGCCGCATAGGTTGCGGGAGCCGAGGTGGCGTAATCAGCGGCAGTTCCGACTGGCGCAAGGTACTTTCCTATCTTGCCAGCGGCATATTGGGTGGCCCCAGCTATTTTAGGCGATGAAGCGGCCACAAGTCCTGCAAGATGCGGAAGAGCCGCAGGATACATAAGAGCGCCTGCCAACTCAGGGAAATATTGAAGATGCTGGAACCCATTGGCAAGCCAAGGATTAACGGCATGTCCTGCAAGCATATAAGGAAGCGTTTTACCGGCCTGTGTATTAGCCAACGTGGTTAGCAAATCAGTGTCGCCAGCATCGATTCGCTTCATCATTTTGGCAAGATTAGCTGTATCGGCAGCTTTAGCATTGACGCCAAAACCCTTATAATTGGCAAGTTTACCTTTCCAATCGCTCCAATCGTCCATCATTTTAGCATAAGTGCTATCATGGTTGGCGATTGTATCGCGAATTGTATTGGCAATATCACCAATTTTGCCTTGAAACCTAGAACCATTAGGAAGCGATGATGCTGTTTCTTGAAGCGATTGCTTCAAATTATCCAGATCAATCATCGTTCGCGCATTGGGGTCTTGACTATTAATGGTGGCTTTAATTTGATTGTTTACGTCTTCGACGGCGTTCATCTGGCCAGAAAAACGACCACTTCCAGTTTTGTACCCAGCGAATTGATTTAAATCATCAAGCTTCTTCTGGACCTCATCCATTGGAAGTTGAACTTGCGACTTAGCCAAATTTTCTTTGTCGGAAAGGTACGAATTTGTGGCGTTTTGTTTTAATTCGTCTACGGCTGATTCTGCGGTATTCGCAATATCAGATACGCTCCCGTGGCCTCGACTAAATTTTGAATAGGCTGCTGCATTTTCAACATCATTCGTAGCGCCTGCTGACCTAGCAACCTTTAGCAAAGTCTGAGGGACGCCGCTGGCAGTCGCTTGTGCGCCGGTAGCCAATGCGTCTGCTGCTTTTAACCCAAGGCCACCTACCTTGGACCCAACCTCCAAGCTAACCTGAATAGGATCGAGCATAGAGGCCGCCTTGCCTGCTACGCTACCTACCTGAGCAATCTTTCCTGCAATGCCAGCGGCGTCTGCCGTAAGGCCTGCGGCACGGCCAGCAGCGCCAACTCCCGGCACTAACGAGGCGACATCCATGCCAATATCGGCAGGGTCTGTGGCAAGGGTCTTCTTAAACCCAGCCATTGATCCATAGGTGTCGCCATAGTGTTCACCGATGGCATTGAGAACGGCTTCATTATTGGCCTTCTCAGCGGGGTCTTGATTGACAAACATCCCCTTGGCCTTGGAGTATAGGCCAGTTCCCACCTGCCCCAAAGCGGACAGCGTTTCGGATGGGTTCATGACCGCATGGCCGAGAGCCTGCGCCTTCCCTGCAGCACTAGAGCCGAGATTGCCCATACCAAGGTATGCGGCATGGCCGAGTGACATATTCTCGTAATCTGTGTCGTCAGGCGCTGGCGCTGCGGCATGCGCGGTTGGCGCAGGTGCAGGTGCAGAAGGGGTAGCAGGCGCGGCACCTTGCGGCGTAAAATGCTCTTCGATTAAGGATTTGATAGCGTCTTCATCGCTTGCATACCGTGGAGCAGATACCGCATGCGGCGCAGTAAGCTGCGGTCCACCTGCAAGCTCGGCAATGGCGGCGTCTTCATCCTGTGGGGTCATGGGCATTGTAGCACCTATCAGTTATTGCGGATGTAGCGGCCCATACCGGGAAGCTTTTCATCAAGGGTATTGTCTGGTTTCCCTCCAGAATAAAGCTTGTCAAAGAGAGACCCGCCATCAGGGGTACGAGCAGCAAGAACCTTTTTAAGGCGTTCTTTTTCGGTGCCATATTGATTGCTGCTATGGTCCGACCCAAACGATTGAAGTGCGTCTTGTGCAAGATAGCGATTTGCAAAAACAGGGCTTTTTTGGCTTGCCAACTTTTTATATTCTTGAAGGTAAGCGTTTTTATCAATAGTAACCTGTTTGTCAGCAAACAAACCGGAAAGAATATCAACGGCACCCTCATATGAGTTGGCCGTCGATGGAATAACTCGACCAGCCGTTTGCAATGCACCCAAGGAATGAGTGTCGTTGCTATTCAATTGGGCAAACTGAAGCATGCCAGAAATTTTATCAGCAGCTTGCTTTGAGCCAACTTCTTCAGGGTTTAACTTCCAACCCTTTAATTGCTCGGCATTTGCACCCATGCTGCCGCCCAAGCGGCTGACTAAGTCATTCCAATAATTGGATACATTATTGGTGTACTCGTTATTAACACCGGTGGCATTCCAGCTATTGGGGTTCGTCCTTAAAATCGTGCTTGCAAGCTGATTAAGTGTTCCCCCTTGCGTTTTGGCATTTTCAGCAGCAAGCCTAGTATCTTCCTCAATTTTATCGGATTGAGCTTTCGCTGTTTGGAACGTCGGCTGATCAAGGAATGATTGCTGATACGTTGTGTTAAACTTTGCATTGCCAGCCGAGCCTACGCCCGTATATGGGTTTGGCGGAGGAGCTGGTTCGTTGCCAGTAGGCATGCCGGGGACGGCCTGCGTTGGACGAGGCGCGTTTGGATCGGTAGGTTGCGCCGCGTTGCCCTGCGCAATCGGTTGAGCGCCGGGGATTTTAGAAATCATCTGTATCATCTGGTCGTAGCCGACCGTAGGGATGTATTTTCCTTGGGCAAGAGCCTGCGTCCACAGACCTTGCAACATCGGCCCTTGCGGGGTCATGGCGTAAGTCTGCCCATCTGGACCCTTAAAGAAGGCGTTCTGAGCTACGGTCTGCGCGTTGCCAGCAGCCAACGTCGATTGGACGTCACGCTGGGCATTGGTTAGGCCGCGCTGGGCAAGATTGCTCTGCACGTCTTCATAAGCCTTAGCGCCGCCACCAATGCCTTGAAGAATGGCAGCACCAAGATACCGGCTGTTTGACCCAGCCATTGTACCAATGCCCGACAGAAGTGGGATAAGAAACTGTTCGCTCATAAGCGCATCGCCAATACCTTTAAGCGGGGATGGTTGTTGTGGTTGGTCGCCATCAGGCGCTTGGAATCCACCTTTACCATCATTCAATTGACTTGCGGCTGGCGCGGCATTCGGCGCTGGACGATCTGCAAGGCCTGCCCATGTCGGGGAAAGCGCCGCCTTCATTTCTGGCGTAACACCGTTGCTTTGAAGGTCAGCATCCAGATCGCGTCCGGTACGCTTATTGTAATCTTGCGACGCAAGCTTAATCGCTGCTGCATCTTGATTTTTAGGGGTCATTGGCGCGTTGCCAGTTGTCCGATCCCATGTGTCCTTGACAAATTGGTAAGCGCCCGTAGCGGTGCTCGTGCCATCTGGCCCAACAACTCCGGGATGTGGCGCATTAAGGTCAACTCGACCCTTGCCGCCATTTTGAATGTCGTATTGACCGCCGCTTTCTGGCTGCTTAATCGCAGAAAGTAATGGCTTCCAATGCTGAGGAACCGCACTCGTGAAACCATCATTCGATGTGTCAAAACTATCATCTGCAGGAGCAACAACGCCACCTGCTGGAGCATCACCAACTCTGTCGCCATCGGCATGATGTTCGCGCTCGGCAACACCGCCATCCTTCAGCGCAAGAGCAAAAGGCCCAAGCGATGAAAGGAAGCTGCCGATGCCACTTGCTGCAGCTCCGACGCCAGAACCAATGGTAGAAGCCATCGTACCAAGGCCAGAAATTTCGCCGGGGATAGCCGCAATCTTGCTAAGGTCACCCAACGTGCTCGATGACTGCCCAGTAGGGGTTTGAGCCGTCATAAGGCCATGCTGGCCTTTGTCTTTTTCGGTGTCCGAAACCACTTGCGACATTGGATCGTCGGTCTGGTAAGGCTCGACGCCGCCGCCGTCGGCATAGCCAACAACACCGCCGTGGGCCTGCCCTTGTGGCTGACCAAGGGTTTTTAACCACTCTAGGCCAGTTGCATTTTGGGCAGGGACGGCTGCTACAGCCGCTGCGCCAGTTTTTGGGTCAGCAGGAATAGCCGCCTTGGCAGCAGTAGCAGGATGGCCAATAATATCTTGACCGTATCCATAGGCCTTCTTGACCGTGTCAGCACCGCTTGTGGCCTGCTGCAAGTCACCCATAAGCGTATCGCCATGCTGGCCTGATGCTGCGCTTGCAACGCCAAGATGCGGAACAGCAAGGGAGGCCGAAGGGACATAGCTTTTACCGCCCGGAGTTCCGCCAGCTTGGCCGCCATAAATGCCGCCTTGCTGGAACGGTGCATACGATTCTTTCTGCGCGGCCAGAATAGCCGATAGATCATACGGCGATACGACATCGCCGCCGTTAAAATAACCTTCTGCGGCATGCTGCGGGGCTACGACGCCACCTTCAGAGTTTGCGGCACCGCCTCGGGCCCATGCGCCATCAGAACGGTCGGATGCCTGCTGGCCGCCCATGTCAGAAAAACCAAAGCTGCCATGCTCAACATTGTCATGCCCATTATGATTTCCATTGGGAACAACGCCACCATTGACGGGAGGTAGTACCAATGGGTCTTGGCTTCCTTGGCCCATTCCACCCATCAGGGTCGATGCTGGGTTTAAATTTAAACCCCCAAACGCCCGATGCACCGGCTTCGAAGCTTGTTCATAATTAACGGTCTTAAAGCCATTCGATTCGCCGACGGCCTCTGGATGAACCTTTTCAACGTCCTGAGCCATATAACCGGTATGGGTCTGCTCGGTATCATCGCCCTTGTACTTAAAGGTGTAGATTGGCAGACCATTCTTGGCCGTGCCAACGCGCTTGATGTCTTCCTTGAGCCGTGCATCGGAGAAGAATGACTGCGGTGCCGCCGTGGTTGTGGTCGAGCCAGACAGTGCGCCGGTGCCTTCCGCGATGTTCGCGAGGAACTGCGCCACTTGGAATGGATAGGCCTGCTGCTGCTGGAACTGGTTGTACAGTGCCGACTGTCCAGCCTGCGTCGTTTGCTGACCCAGCGTACCGGCACCCAACATGGCCTGAGCGCCCTGCAAGCCTGCCTGCTGGCCTTGAACCCCAAGTGCTCCGATCTGGCCTAGGCCCGTCTGATAGTTCTGTGCGGCGCTCTGGAAGCCTTGGCTTGCCATGTTGCCGAGCGTCTGGCCTTCTACAAGGTTCTGCTGGTTTTCAAGCGCACCAAGGCCAATATTGGCTCGATCGCCGCCAAACGCGCCAGCACCAATAGCCGAACCCATCATTTGCTGTTGCTGCTGCTGGTTGACGTTATTCATTTGGGCCGCCGTTGAGCCCATAGCATTCTGCAAGAATGGGTTCATATAACCCTGAACGCCCTGCTGAAAACCCTCAGGGGTATAGCCTTGCTGGGCGTATGCGATTGAAGGCTGGGCCGCATTAGCATATTGATTTGTCTGTGCCGTTGCCGCGTTCTGCTCTTGGTTGAGGGGGGCCACACACGCGTTTGGATCAGTGCTATATTGCTGAAACGGCGTACCGGCTGTAGCTTGAGCTTGAGTATTGACAGCGTTGTACCGAGCCAATACCTCTGGTGGAATGGCTACGCTTGAAGTCGTTGTTCCAGTTTTACCACCCATGTTATTGCTCCGCGTGTCCGGTCTGGACGTTGTATAGGAAGAAAGCGCCAGCCGGTGGGCCGAACGAGCGCTCGTATAGTTTCACTTTGGCTTCTGTACGATGATTTGACAGAACGCCGATAATCAATGGAAGGTTAAGCTCATCAGCAACCTTCTTCGAGAAATCACAAAGGCGACGCGCCCTACCGCCCTTTGCGCTTCGAAACTCGGGATCGACAAAAATTGCCTTCTCTTCGAGCATCCAAGCATCCGAATACCACATCTGGCTCATTCGTAAAAGGACCGCGCCTTCAATCCTTTGGCCCGGCTCCCCGATAATTCCAACTAGCCCCTGCCAAAGATACAAAGCAGGCTTGATCATGCCTAGCATTTTCTGCGGGTTAACGTCCTTAATGCCATTTTCTTCCCACGCATCTAGCGCCAGCTTTAGCATGGCGGTTTCGTCGGCGGGTGTTCCTAATCTAATCGTTGGTTCCATTTTAATCTCTCTTTGGGCCGGGAAGTTTCTTCAATGTATCAATCGTTTTCTTGCGGTATCCGGTCACGAAGTGGTCGAGGATTTCATGCCCGTGGTCAATGTCCCCACCACCGATGCGGGTGACGTCGTCTGGTTCAATAACATATTCGCCACCGGCTGCAACGATCTCAACCGGTGCTGCGCCGCCCGTGGCCAAATGAGAACCGTATGGGCCAGCGCTGCCGTTATACGGTGCGCCGGAAGCATTATACGGAGCCTTGGGGCTATTGTAGGGCGCATTACCGGCCCCGTAGGGCGTGGCACCATGATCCATGTACGGCTTTGACGAAAACATGCGCTTGGCGATCTTAAAGCCAGCCATTGTGTTGCCTTCACCCATTGCGCCGATGATGTCGGCAGGCAAGACATACGAACCCGACGGCACGTTCATTGGCAGATGGTCGGTGCGGCCAGCCACGGGGCTGTGGATCGCGCCGACATGTACTTTGTGCCGAGGCAAACCGCCGCCAGTAGAACGGGAGTGTCGCGCCGTGTTCAGGGCCGCTGCCACGGCTTGGTTATGCGGGTGGCCTGCTGCAACCATCTCGCCGATGTTATGGCCAATCGTTTTTTGGGACGTACCTTTGGTCAGCGGCATTATGTGTATCCTATAGAAACGATGGAGCCTGTGCCTGTCACAAGAACGAGGCCAGTCGCGAATGGCACTTGGATTTGGTAAGTGCCGATAGCAAGCGTAGACGGGATTGCATAAATGCGATTGCCCGTTAGCAACGACACGTTGTTCGTATCATAAAGATAGCCCGTTGTAGACCCAGCAGCAATTACGCTAATCGTCGCCAGCCAGCCGCTGCTCGATTTAATCAAAGTCGTCGTCGCCGCGCCGATTTCCTTGGTGTTGTTTGTGCCAGCATGCAGGTTCAAGGCCTGCACGTAGGCATTGATAGCCTGTACGCCATTCTTCTGGGTAGTGAGGATATCGTCTAAACTAGCCATTAGAATTTCCCATCCAGTTGATACCGATAGCGCAAGGCACCAATGCGGTAGAAGATGCTGCTGGCTGACACGCCGCTGCCGTTTGCGGTCGAAACGCCAATAGACAACAGCCTATTGCGAATGCGTACCGAGATGTATTCAGTGCTGGATGTCACGGGGTATGGACCATAAACCGTCGGCGTATCGCCGGGGTAATTTGTCCCATAGAACGTGATGTAAACTGTAGCTGAATTGGTCGCGCCACCCGTGCCGCCGCCAGCCGTGGTGAATTTAAAGTCAGGCCAAATCTGGTCAACGAAGACCATATTGTCTGCTTCATTAAGTTGAATATAGCCTGTCTGAAACGACGATGTCATGGCCGCAGAGCCAGCATTGTAGCCAAGCTCATGCTGGTAAATTGAGCCATCAGATGCCGCGCCAATTGGCGTACCGAGAACAGATTGGTCGATCCACGCCGTGCGGTCAAGCGTCCCATAATCCCACTGCTGGGTAGCAATGTTATACTTGACGTAGCTATCGTTGTAGGTGGCATTGGTCGATGGATAATACCAAGTCACTTCGCCGAATGTGCTGTTCGTGGCGCAACGGATGAGTGAATACAGGTTCGTGTTGATATTCTGGAACACCTTATCCCATACAGGGCATGGAATAGGCTCTGGACCAGAATTGGCCATAAGCATAAATTTTTGTGGCGACATCCAAAATGTAACGCCGTTCATCAAGCCAACGGCTTTTTTGCCGATCAATCCTGCGCCATCGCCAATTTTATTGAACCCATAGACGTATGGAGGGCCAATGTATTGCATTGCCCACACGGCAAGGTCAGTAAAGACTAGAGCTTGCTGCGGTGCTTGGATAGCACCAACAATCAATGAGCCTTCAGAGATGCGATATGACCCAGCCTGATTATTTGCCGCAGCGGTCCAATTAGTAGCATCGGCAACATCTGACCAGCGGATCAGCAACGGGTCTTGAATGCCTGTCGCCGTCGAGCCATACGCTACTACTTGACGAGCAGGCATGGCGACAAAAATGCCTTGGTTAGCAAGTGGAGCATTTTGCAGCAGATAAGCATTTGTAGAGTTAAGAGTTGGAGACCAATAATAGATTGGCCCACCTTGTGGATTTGCCACAAGGATTTCGCCGAAGTTGTTGGTCGTCCAGTCGGTCGTCGTGATGGTGTTTACGGTCGTTGTGCCTTGCGTAATGCCAACACCATAACCACCAGAACCATAACCGCCAGAACCGTACCCACCGCCGCCATAACCCGACGGAATATTGAAATAGTACACAAAATGCGCGTAGCCATTGTTCATGGTTACGGTCGCAGTAGCGTTGGCCGCTGTACTTGCCGAGATTTGAAACGTAGACGACGTTGGCGCTGGGTTTGATGCAACGATGTAGTTGCCATAGATCGTCACGTTGGACGAGGTCGTAGGGTATAGAAACGTGATAGTTTGGCCTGCAATGTAGTTGGTGTTTGCCAAGGTGACGGTGACATAGTTGACCGTATTCGTCAGGGCAAAGGTTGGCAGCGCCGCAGCAGCGGAAGTTGCGTTAGCGGCGGTTGAAGCGCTGATGGTGTATACATTGTAATACGGCGACGAAGTCGTATTTTGGATAGCGTACACGCCACTTAAAATCAGGTTTGCGATGCTGATCGGCGTCTGGATATTAACGATGTATCCGGCTTGAAAAAGATTTGGAATGTACTGCGTACCTGTGCCAGTCGTGAACGACAAGGCTGTGCCGCCTGCGGTCGCGGCCAATTGATACGTCGTAGTGGTTGGGTTGATCACGTAATAGGTTGTGCCTGCCGTTAAGGCGGAAGGCACCGACCCCAAGAATACAACGGGCGTCCCAGCCGTGGGGACAATACCCGCCGCGCCAGAAGCCGCCGTGCCAACGGTTACTACGCTGCTTGCGAACGTAACGGATTGAACGCCGACGCCAAGATCGTAAATCGTTACCGTCGATGATCCAGAGGTCGTCGACGCGATCGGGATTGTGGTCGTTTGAGTTCCGCTCTGGCTGCTGCCGTTTGTGCTGATGGCGGTGCCGCCAACAGTGGCCGACACCTGATATGTCGTAGCCCCAGAATTTACGACCCAGTAAACCGTGCCTGCAACCAAAGGCGAAGGCAACGCACCAGTCGTCGAGAATACGATCGGGGTTCCATTAATGGGAACCGCGCCAGAAGGCGTCACGACGGCAGGATTGGCCAGTGTAATCGTGACCGTTTGCGATGAGTTGACTACCGAATCGGATGCAATCGTCTGCGGCGTAATGGGCGTCGGTGTGGTGCTGGATGCTGGGGCATAGAACAAGCCAGTCGACGTGCCAATTGCCAGACGTGCGACCGAACTCAAATCTTCCCAAGCGCGAAGTTCGTTTACGTTGCCTACGCCCGATGCATTGGTAAATTTGCTCGTTGTCCAAGCAAGCCAGCCGCCGATCTTCTGCACGAGGCCTTTGCCTGTACGATCTTGGATAAAGCGAACAAGCTGCGATTGCGAGAAACCCGCCTGATTAAGGGCGGGAGTTTCGTTTGTATCAATTCCGGGGATAAGCTGCATTGTTGCATGCGGCATGGCTTATCCTCGCGTCGGCGTGGCAACAGGGGATGGCGAATATGATGTCCAGCCATCCGCTTGGAACTTCTTGCGGGATTCTTCGACAATCGCGCCCTTTAGGAGAAGCTGATATTGGTTCTCGTAAGACTGCGCCATCTGCGGATCATCTGATTCGCGACCGAAATTGCGTTGGTAGGCCGACAGGTAGATCATCGAAGCCATAAGCAACAGGTCCGGCAGGTTCTGGCTGATAAACGTATAGGTCGTGTCCGCCGATCCAGAAACAGCATAATTGTAGAGCGTAGGCTGACGGGTCGTGCCAGTTACGTTAAACGTGTAGTTGGTGTCGGTCCAAGGGCCAAAAATCACGTTCTGCTGGGCTTGGCCGCCAGTAGCTAGGTCACCACCGAACATTGCGAAATATTGCGGCGCACCTGCGCCAGCCGCCGTGCCGTAGACGTTTTGCAAAAAGCTCTTGGAAACAGGCGTAAGCGTCGATACCGCGCCAGTGCTGTTGTTGGTGGCCGTGATGGTCTGCAACGTGACAAAGTCAACCGTTGGATTAATCGGCAATTGATTCGTGCCGGATGCCACCGAGAATGATTGCTGGTTCTGGGTCGCCAGAAAATCGACATCGCGGCTGATTCGCAGCTCGGCGTAGTTGAGCATCTGCGAGATGATGTTCTGGAAGTTAACATCCGACGAGGTAACAAGGCTATTTGGCGACGTGCCCGTTGTGACAAGCGTCTGCTGCAAGATCGCCATCGTCGCGATCTGGGTCACATATGCGTTGTAGGATAGAGCTGTCGTCGTCGTGGTCATTTCTATTACCCAGCCATGTTAAATGCCGTGTTTTCGACTTCCGAAACACGCCGCGACCAGCCTTTACCGAAATTAGCATAGGTTGACAGACTTTGCAAAAAGGCTAATCGGGCTTCGCATACTTTTGTCGCAATCTCACGAGGGTTTGACGTTTCAAGAGCGCGAAGCGTGGCGGGTCCGATTTGTCCGTCTGGATTGGTATTGAGTACCGACTGAAGGGCTTTTGCGGCGCGGGACGGCCCCGAATTGATGGCAAAATCAAAGACGGCATAATCCACACCCGCAGGAAGATCGTCTCCCTTTATCGTATCCCAATACTTGGCTTTGTACAGGGGCATGACGTCGTTGGGCGTTAGTGCCTTGATATCGTCCTTGGTTACCGAATGTCCAATATACTGTTCCCAAACTGCTTTAGTGCATCCTAAGTTGGTCGCACCGCCGGGGTCCGCAGGGTTATCGACATATCCGCCCTCATTTTTAAGCACGAGGTAAAAGCATTGCTCGAAGTTGTTTTTCATTTGGTCCCGCAGAACTTCTTCCACTTGTCGTCATGGGCAAGAATTTCGCTTGCCGTCGTGTCCGTTAGCTTGTCAGCCTTGTGGACATAAATAGGCTTTACCCAGTTGCAGGACATATCGAGAATCTTGGTTTCTGGCTTGGGCATGCATGCGGCAAGAGGCAACATGGCAAGCAACAATAAACGTTTCATGGTTGGCTCCACTGCTTTTGAAGGGTGTCTTGTGGGGTATTATCTTTTGCCACAGACTGGTCTACAGCCTCAGCAACAGCGTCAACCTTTTGTGCATGCTCGATGGCGATCGTTTCCTCACGAGCCTGCTCGGTCGCAGCGCCGAGGTCTTTTTCATGGTTAGCCCAAATGGCGTAGCCGATGATCAAGGCGACGACGATCGCGATCCGCTGTACCCAAGGGTTAAGAAGCAGAAGAAACATTGCTTGGCTCCGTCTTAGACTTTAATGCTAGGCCGCCGCCCCCACCTGCAAGGATGGCGCTTGCGCCGATAGCCCAATTTTGAGGGTCAAAGTTTCCGTGTTGCACGGCGTGGTAAGCACTAACTGCACAATAAACAATCGACATTTTGGCCCATAGAATGCGGCCAATATCCCAAGTTGCGTTGTCCACTCCTGTGAACATGTGTTTTAAAGCCTGAAGCATTTTATTTCACCGTGATCATGAGGAAAATACCGATTGCACCGATACCCAATATTAGAAAACCGACTATGCTGCTAACCATAACCAAATCCCTGCGGTTTTCTTCCTGTTCTTTAAGCGCCGCAGCAGCCTGCCTAGCCGCATCCTTCCGCATCTCGATGATCTGCCGTTGGATGCCTTCCCATGCTGCTTTTCCGTATTGACCAACAAACAAGTTTTTGACTTCAAGCTGCATATCGAGGGCTTTGGCTTTGACGGCATACACCTTTACCGCCTCGGCTTCAAACTCGGCCTGCGATTGGAATAGTTTTTTCTTGCGCGGCGTGGATGCAATTGTAACGATTTGGCCTATTTTGCCAAAAAGATTGCTCACTTTTTCGGCAGTCTCCATCATATCCTGACCAGCATCGACGGCGGACTTGATAGAGTTGTAAATTGCAGTCGCGCCAGCGATAAGGGTAAATGGGTCCATTAGTCAATTCATCCTGTCAAAATCAAGCTGCCACATAGTAAGTTATGACAATTAAACCCTGCGCTCCACTTCCTGCGCTTGCGGGACTTCCGCCAGCGTATGCGCCGCCGCCGCCGCCACCATACGCACCACCATTGCCGCCGTTTGTTTGGTTAGTCCTTGGACCGCCACCCGTTCCGCAACCATGAGTTGCATTAAACTCAGTTCCAGAATTGCCGTTTGCGCCATATCCCGAAGGAGCCGTAACGGTTCCCCCGTCAGCATTACTTCCTGAACCACTTCCGTTAGGGCCAGCCGCGCCGCCGCCGTTCCCCGAAGCACCACCGCTATAAGTTACGTCACCAATACCAGATGCCGCCGATCCACCCGACCCGCTTCCTCCCCCTTGATAGTTGCCATATCCAAAGCCGCCACCTTTGGCTGCTACTAAGGAGGCTGCATAGGTCGAAGCGCCAAACCAAGTGTCGCCACCTGCCGTGCCATTATTGGATGACCCTGATGTTCCTGCTGGGCCAGATCCGCCAGCGCCTATTTGGTAACTATATGAATTGCCAATAGTAAAATTAAGGTTCCCAATTCTCGAATAAGCACCGCCGCCGCCACCGCCTGCAACGTTGTTATTAGAATCGGCAGAACCACCGCCACCGCCTGCGCCAATAGTTTCAACTGTCGCATTGCTATTGTTCCAATCCGACGGAACAACCCATGTTAAAAGACTGTTGGGGGTAGTTAAAAATATCTGCTTCATTACTGCTGAAGTGATTCCAGCAGCCCCAAATCCATTTGCAGATGCCGCTCCAGCGGTAATAATCGTTGGCATTATCCGTACTTCGACTTCGTTGCAAATACAGTATAAGTTGCAGATGCAGTTTTAAAAATTGTGTAAGTATAAACGTCAATAGCGCCGTTATTTCCACTTGTTGGAGCGATAGCCCCCGCCCATTTAGGGGTTACGGTACTGCCATCAATTTGGAACACGGTATTATAAAGACCCGAAAAAGTCGCTGTCTGAGTGCCTGATTGTGTACCAGAAGTAACAATTGCACTGCCGCCAACCGTTGCCGAGATATTAAATGTTGTTCCAGATGCATTGATGACATAGTAAGTTACACCCGCTGTGATGCCAGTAGGCAACGCACCAGATGTTGTGAATACAACGGGTGTTCCGTTTGCAGGAAGTGTTGTAGGAACCGTAATAACAGCAGGAGAAGCAATCGAAATTGTCACCGATTGCGATGCAACATTCTGATTTGTAACAAGGAATGCAAAAGTCAAGGATTGCCCAACGCCCAGCAAGCTGTTCAACGTGGTAAGCGAGTTGCCGCGAACGTTGAGCGTCCAGTCACCCGTGGCTGCGGTCGTGTAATACAATACCGACTGGGTCAGCACGTCATAGTTAATCGTACCCGTTGCCGCCGTGGCCGCTACTGTGGCCGTTTCGGCAATATTGGGCAGATTTAGAGAAAGCTTGTTATTGCTAGTAATATTAAGAGCATCAGCGAACTGGGACGAAAACGTGGCCGTCTGCACACCGCTTTGCGTACCAGACGTATTAATCGCTGTACCACCGATCGTGGTCGCAACGTTGAACGTCAACGCCGTAGGGTTGATCACATAATAGGTCGTGCCAGCCGTAAGACCCGTTGGCAGTGCACCGCTAGTCGTAAACACCACGGGGGTGTTAACAACTGGTACAACAGAGGCTGAAACCTGCGCTGGGGATGCAATGGTGATTGTAACCGTCTGTGCGGCAGGCAAGCCAATGGTTTCGGTGCCCGTGACTGTCACGTTGCCGAAGGTTGGGTTTGTCAGAGAATTGGTGACGTTGTTGTCGGCATAAAGAACGTTTGTGCCGTTGCTGTAGACATAGGCCGAAGTACCCTGCGCGATCGTGACGCCCGTGCCCGTGGCCGTTTGGAACGTCAAGGTAAACGAGCCAGTGGTGGCGTTGTTAATGATCCACGAGCCGCCCGTTGTCCCTGACCCCAATGTCGTGGGGATCGTAATCGTGGCGTTAGACGTCAGCGTTCCCGTCACAGCCAATTGTTGTGCGGTCCACCAATAGACGCCGCTTACAGCCGCTGTGCTGGTTGTCAGCGCAGTCGTGCCGCCCGTCGTGCTGATTGGAAACGACGAACCAAAAACCTGATCCATCGTTGTAAAATTGAAGTTGAGGGGCGTATTCCAGCCCGTATCACCCGATGCAGGTTCTTGGAAAAGCTTGTTAGGGGTAAGGGTATTGGTCATTTGTCCACCTTGCTGTCGAGCTTATCAAAAATTTTGCCGAGCATGTTCTCGATGCGCGTCAAGTGGTTCGTCAGTTCATCTTTGCGGACATACTCTTGAGCTATCCGCATCTCAAGATCATGGTTTCGCATTTCAAGTCGGCTAACCTTATCGGCATTTTCTTTAAAAAAATAACCTAAAGAAGCCAGTAAAGCTGTCCCGCCAACGTTAATGATGGTTTGCATATCCATGATTAGCCCCAAGGGTTAGGAAGGACAACTGGGGTATAATAGTTGTTTGCGATCTGCGCCGCTACATCTTCTTCCGTGGCCGTTACTTGGGCAGCGCCAAGGGTTTCCTGTACCCAGCTAATGACCTGTGCTTGGGTCAATTGCGAATAGGGGGTATATGGCGCAGCCGGGTCGAGCTTAACGCCCGTGGAGCCGACGATTGCGCCAGTGTAGGTGCCATCCGTACCATTGCAGGCCCAATTAACCGTGCAGACAACGTCCGTGTAACCTTCGGCTTGTGGGTAAGAAGCCATGCTGTTGACGACCCATGTGTAAGTGTTTGCCATTATCGAGCCCTGCTGGAGTTGAGGTAATTTATAGCATTCATAAGAACGCTGGTGTCATCTTTTAGCATACCTATACCACGGTTGCATGCATCACATAATAGTCCGCGAACCTTCCCTGTGGTATGGCAATGGTCTATTGAAAGACGTTTTTTCCGAGTATCAAATTGCGGCTTTGTTTTACAAATAGCGCAAACGCCGCCTTGATTTTCAAGCATTTCATTATATTTTTCGGGGGTTATGCCGTATTTTACGCGCATAAATCCCTCGTTATAATACTTTTTAGTTTTGCTTAATCCATGTTTCCAATTAGGATGATCTTTGCCTTTTCTTTTTTGGAGGCAGCCACAAGATTTTGACCTTCCACAAGTTAAGTTACCAATTCTGGTTTCAGAAGTTTTACCGCAGTCACAAACACATTCCCATATATGCTGACCCGCTGGCGTAAATTTTCCCGTCCGTTTTATAGCGGTTAACATTCCAAATCTTTGCCCTGATAAATCAATTGCTGCTGGCATTATCTGGCCCTTGCGCTCTGAAAAGGCGACTCTGCAAACGCCGCATATATGTATGTTCCACCAGAAGCATTAACAACCGTAGCAGAACGGCATTTAAAGCCATTAGAAAGACCATCAATAGACGTAGCCGATGTTTCTGCACCAGATGTATCTGCAAGCAATGTAGCCGCTTCTACGTTGTATGTGTCTCTTGACGTATCCCAAATATACCAATCACTTGTACTATCTGTGCGTTTAATTAATACATAACGAGGACGAAATCCTGTGTACACAAACGGTCCATCCGTACTGCCATTACCCGTGTACGATCCAAATGCACTGTAGCCAGCTACTGCGGCCCAGCAGTAAGCGACAAAAGTTGAACCAGAATTGTTTACGCCACCATCAACACCAACTGAAAACACACTTGATGTCGGTGATGTGCTATTCCAATAAGTGCTACTGGTATATGTAGAAGCTGTTGTATCTAATAATAAAGCACCCGTATTACCAAGACTAATGTGATAAACTGTCCAATGGCTTCCCGCTAAACTGCGGCTTTTTGTAATAACCATAGATGGCGCAACACCAAGTCCATGTCCAACGGTCGCATTTGCACCCGTACCCGTATAAGTCACCACAGAGAACCCTGCGGTCGTGTTAGCCGACACGGTGGACGTGATGCTGCCATTGGTGTTGGAGACGCCTGTGCCGCCACCTTTCCACTGCCAGCCGACGTAGGTGGCGGTGCTGGTGTTTAATTTGGCTTCAGCGCCAATCGTAAACCCAGTTGAGCCAAATGCAGTTAGACCTGTAGCTTGCGTTGTTTCCGCAGCAGTGCTGTCAGATATAAGTTCTAAAGTTGTGCCTCTGACAACATCAAATAGCGCATGATCTGTAGCAGCAGACCGCGATTTCATCCACACAAGATCCGGCTGAAATGTCGTGCCGATAGTCGTGTTGGTGCCGTTATTGATAGTTAAAGACGCGCCTGTACCCGTATAGGTCGTAGCCGCCATATACTGCGCCCCGTTTGCAATGACTGGGCTAGGTAAATTATAGGTGTTCAGTGCATTGAAGCCCGTTGGCGGGGTGTAGGTGAATGGCTGTTGGCCGAAGTTTAAAGACACACTTACGCCGCCATAACCGGAAACAGATGGTAAATAATTTCCCGATGGAATTACTGTGAATGCCGTCCCTTGCGAAGTATTGTTTTTATAAAAAGTAAGCGTTCCAGTGCCAGCATCAAATGCTACGCCAATAACATCGCCCGTTGTGTAAGTTGCACCATACGCAGTAAATGTTGCGTTATTTATTTTATTCCCCGTGGCGGAATAATAACCATAACTATTAGAAAATACTCCAACAAAACAGTTTGTTGTGCCAGTAATATTAGCTGAAGTTGAAACAATACCAATCACAGCATTATTGCCAATGGAATTTATGGTTGCTTCAAAATAATATTTACCAGAAGACATTGCAATTGTCCCGGCAATCATATTGTTACTTGGAGATGCAGAACTTGAAAAAGTTAAATTTCCATTTGATGTTGAAACTCCAGAATATACCGGATTATTTGAATCAATAGGCGACATCACAGCATAATTTGCCACCGACGCAGACGTAACCGTAGGGCTATCCGTCATGCTGTCGTAGGTCGTACCCGCCGTCAGGGAGATGTTGTTCGTCGTCCAGTTATTGCCATTGCCAGACGTGTCATAGCCAAGCGTGGTCGTGGATGTCGTATTGCCGAATGTCAGGTGAAAACCATTGGTGCCATAAGTGCCGCTGAAGTTGATTGGCTGCCATACGCCATTGGTGTCATAGGTGCCGAATGATGATGCAGGAAGGGCTTGGCCGTCGATGAAGTTTACTTCGGCAAGGTAGCCGTCGTAATACCTAGATTTTGTCCCAGCGGCGGCAAAAGCTCCAAGGTAATGAGCAGTATTATTGTCTACCTGCGTGGCATAATTTTGAGCTGGGTATGTTGCCGTACTAAATGCGGTAACTTGAGAACCATTTACATATAGTTTTAAACGGTTTGCTGCCGTTGCCTGAGTGGTATCCACAGCAAGTACAACGTGATACCACGCGCTAGGATCGCGAAAAACCTGCGTCGTCGTCAAATTAATGTTTACGGTGCCTGAAAGCTGATCGATAATCTTAATGCAATCAGCATTGGTATCGTCAAACCTAAGCTCAAAACCAGTGGTTGCGCCGCCGTCCGCGACAAATAAATCCTGAACTGTCGCGCCTAAAATACCGCGCTTGACCCAACCACTCCAAGTCCAAGTTTTTTGATTGGTTGTGGTTGCTGGCGTCCTATTCAAATACGCACTTGCAGACGAGCGAAAGCGCAATGAGTTCGCTACCTTGAACCCGCCGCCGCCTAGCCCTGCCAAGATGGAAACCGTCGTCATTACGTCAGACCTTGCCCAGTGATAACGAACGTGTTCGAGCCAGTGCATAGTACCGTAGCAACACCGTTGGCCGCAAGCGATCTGTTGCCGGTCGTTGTGGAGCCAGCCAAGGTCATGGTGACAGACGCGCCCTGCGTGATGGTCTGCACCGATGAAGATTGGTTGTAGATCACGATATTCTGGCCAGCCGTGAAGATTGAGGCGGGAACCGTGACGCCGCCGGTCGTGATGCTGATGTATTTGCCGTTGTCGGTCGCCACAAGCGTGTAGGCCGTCGTTTGGCTATTCTGGATAATGGTGCGGACGTTACCGATGGAATCGGAAATTGTGCTCGATGCCGTGATTGTACCCGCCGCGCCGACCGATGTTGTGCCTACACCCAGAGCGCCAGCCATGTAGTTGTTGGCCGTGCCACCCATATATAGGTTCCAGCGGTTCGTTGCCGCCGCGAGGTTACCGTAGAAGCCATAGGCATTGGTGACAGTAGCAGCACCAGCCGTACCAAGAGTGCTTTCCGCCCAAAAACCAGTTTGGTTGGTAATAATTGAACCAGCGCCGCCCGACCCCGGAGAAGCATAAAAATGATTAACGGTACCTGTTGTGAATGATGCAGCAACGCTTGAGATATTAGAAACGTAAGAATAAGCGTTTGCAGTCACACCTGACTGGATGACACCGCTATTTAAGTGAGCATATGCCGTTGTAGCGCCAGTAATCAGGGCGTTAGTAAGCAGATTGACACCAGTTGACGTGCCAGATGAGCCAATCGACCAGTTGCCAGACGTGTCAATATTGCCGCGCTGTACTTGACTGCCAGTCCTGAAAATAATGCTATCAGTCGTGCCAACGCCAGAGGTTGACTGTATCGTAATGCTGGATGATGCAGCCGCACCACCAATATACAATGGCGTTGTTAATGACGTTGTAATTGTAGGCGAGGCAGACCAAGCAGGAGCAACGCCAACGCCGCCAGAAACCAACACAGAACCAGTAGCCACGTCAGCCAAACGCGACAGCGCCGTTATGGTCGAAGCGTAAAGAAGGTCGCCTACTGCATAGGTTGATTGGCCCGTTCCGCCGTTGGCCGCGATAAGCGTTCCGGCTACCGTGACAGCACCCGTGGTTGCCGTGCTAGGTGTTAAGCCTGTTGATCCAAATGTAATTGACGTTACAGCGGCACTTGATGGCAAGCTGCCCCAGCTTGGCGCAGCGCCAGTGGTAGCTACAAGAATTTGGCCGGTGGTGCCTACTGCTGTAATACCCATAGCAGTCGTAGATGCACCGTAAACGACGCCATATTGCGTAAGTGCTGTAGATTGCCCTGTACCGCCAGACGTAACAGCCAATGCTGTACCAAGGGAGAACACGCCAGCCGAAGATATCGTCGCCGCATCAGTCGCGCCGCTGTTAACCACAAAGTGGATCGCGTTAGATGTCGTCGTGCCAATGGCAAGGTCAGCAGACGTGGCATCGAGGTATACGGTATTGGCAGCGTTAAACGCGCCCGTACCGGAGAACCCCGAAGAGTTCATACCAAACTCGCCGAAGTAGGTGTTTGCCGTGCCGAGATTATTTGAGACGATGATATTCGTCGAAGCAGAGGCACCAGCGTTGGTATTTTGAACGATGATTTGGTTGTAAGAGTTAACGGATGTTGTAAACGAGCCAAGGATGTTGCTGTCAGAATAGCCCAACGTGCCGTAAGTATAAGCACCTTGGCTTAATGATCCAGTAATTGCGCCATTGGCGATAAAGAAGCCAGATGTTGTTGTGCCGCTGATGGTTGGCGACGACGAGTAAGATGGAGCCACGCCAACGCCACCAGAAATCAACACCGATCCCGTAGCTACATCAGCAAGTTTGGAGAGAGCCGTGGAGGTTGACGCATAGAGCAGATCGCCGATGGTATAGGCGCTGAGGCCCGTACCGCCGCTTACAGCATTCAAGGTTCCCGCAACCGTAATGACACCGGCCTGAGCCGTCGAAGGCGTAAGGCCCGTGGTGCCAAACGAGATAGAATCAACACCCGCCGTGACGGGGATCGTTGGTTGCCACGATGGTGCAGAGCCAGCGGAGCCGACGAGGACATAGTTTGTACCGGCTGGAGGCGCAATTGAGCCAATCGCTGCCGTACCATTGCCGTACAGCAAGCCCCACTGGGTCAGGGTCGTGTCGCCGGTGCCGCCAATCGAGACGGGGAACGGCAACGTGCTGGAGCCCTTTGACAGGCCAGCGATCTGCCCCGTGGTAATCTGCACCGAAGTGCCCGATTGAACGCCCAGAAGCGGCTCTGTGCCGTTAAGGCCAGTTACCGTGGGTAGATTGGTTAAGGTAATATTCGCCATTCTAAACCCCGGTGAGTGGTATTTGGTTGTAATTGTATGGCAAGCCAACCAAGGCCGTTACCATCAACGTGGTGCCCTGAAGCAACCCACCTGCGGGTATAGCATTGTTGACCTGATATGTGAAGGCCGTGGCAGTCGTAACCGTGACGCTATAAATGCCATCTGCATTGTTGTTTGTCAGGCCTTCGACTGCGATTTGGTCGTTGATGCTAAGGCCATGTGCCGATGAAAACGTCACCGTGATCGTGCTGGTGCCGGTCTGCGACGTCACGGACAGCGGAGATAGCACCACACGGTAGTACGATTGGTTGAGCAATGGCATGACGGCATTCTGGTCGAGGCCGGTTGGCTTGCCTACAACTTGAGTTGTGACGTTCTGGCCGTCTTGCGTGACGATATCCGTCGTCGATGGGACAGGAATGCCAGTCCAGAAGTCAGTTACGGTTGGGGCATTAATTGCGATGCTGTCTGTTTCCGCCGCTGCGTAATCTTGAACGCGTGGGTTCTCGATTGGCACCGGATCGGCAGGAAGAATAATCGACCTTAATTGGGCTTGAGGAGTGTCCAAGCACGGGTTACACACCAGAATGCGCTTGTTGATAAGGCCAGCGCCAGCATAGTCAAACTGCCATTGCAGTTGATGATGATTGTAAATAAAACCACACCGGTCGCATTGAGCTGCCGCCCTCGGATTGCGAGAGCTTATTGATGCACGGCCTAATTGAGAAGCATACCCCATTATGCGGTCCTAACGTATTCAAACTTGTGTCCACCCGCGCTTATTCTACTAATCCGAAAGCAAAAATTTTAACATCAATACCAAATCCTTGTTCAAACATTTTCTTTTGAATGGATTTGTGATGATTGTTTCGGGTGTTCATTATATAAGCTCGATTACCTTTGCCTTTACCAACGTAAAAGCAAGTATTTGTATCAAGACGCCAATGCTCGTAAACATAAAATAAACCGGTCACCGAAAATACCCCTGAATTTGAGGGCTTATGTACTGCTGCGCCGTTTCCACGTTCTGCTCGGCGGCAACGGAATAGGCTTCATCAGCCAGCGGCTTCAGCAATTGCACCTTTGCGGCATTCCAGATGATGGCGAGGCGCAGGGCCAGATTATAGGCAAACGCTTCCAGCCAGAGGTACGGAATTTCGACCGTCTGCCCACCGGTATAGGCGGCGTCTTGGATTTGGCGGACGCGGTAATATTTCAGCGTCTGCGATGACGTGCCATCCGGCACCGGCCACAGCGTCACCTGCGGTGCAATAAGGCGATCCATCCAGAACACGGTAGGAAAGCCCACCTGCTGCTTATTGGGATAGGACGCGTACTCGGTGCGCGAGACCGGCAGGATGATGCGGTCGATGGGCTGCGACCCATTCGTGGTGTTTTCCACGTAGGCATCGAGCATCACGACGGTGTTTGGGTCAATCGAGTACGTGGCCGCTGGCGTCGAGGTCGAGATCGTGCCGCCGGTGGAAGTTCCAACAACCGAGGATGAAAAGGACACCGAACCGTTGGAACTCGCCGTAACCGTCTGCAAACCGTCTACAATGCCGGTGCCTGCCACGGTGATCTGTGTACCTATTGTGTATACAGGGGTGCTGGGCGTGGCATAGGTCAGCGTGGCCGTTGAGCCATTACCGGTTGCCGTCAAGACTGTCGGGGTCTGGTTGAAGTTTACCGTCACGAGATCGACAGCCCACAGATTAACGCCACGATTGGCCCAGTTGGCCAACAATAGGTTTGTGGACATCCGTGCGGCTTCCATGTGCTCTTGGGCAATTGCCGTGTTGCGCACTTCGCAGAGGTTGTACGCATAAAGTACAATCTCGCCGAGCGACGGATTAAAGGCGTAGGTGCCGCTCGTGGCCATTAGAGAGTTCCGTCATTCGCAACCAAGATACCTTCAGCAGCAAAGCCAGCAGCGTAAGCCGTACCCGTTGCTGACATCTGCCACTGAATATCCGTCTTCTGGACGTAGGCGTTTGGATACCAACGCTCACTGACAAAGTTAGCAACGAATGGACGCTGAGTGACCAAGGCATTTACGCCAGCCGAATTGACCGTCCAAGTGCGGTAAGTGCCATACGATCCAGAGGTGTAGACCATGTTCGTCCAGCCTTGGGAACGCTTCAAATAGAACGTGTTACCCGCTGGAACCGTATAAATGGCAGACTGTGTACGGCCAATGCCAATGTTGATCTGAGCATAAGTGATGGTTTTGCCAGTATCTTGGAGTTTAATTGTTCCGACATTGGATGAACCAGCCGAGGGAACTGCCGTGACCGCCATGCTATTGATGCGGAAATAACTATTGGTCGTGTTCACGCCCGTATAGTTACCAGCCGTGAAGGCAATCGTCTCAGAAATTTGGTTGTAGTTAGCATCAAGACCGTTGATTAATACCGAAACACCCGCATCCGATGCCGATGAGCTGAGAAGCGTCATTGTAATCGCAGATGCAGGATACGTGTAGGTCGTTGCATTTTCCCAAACTGGGATAAAACCAGATGTAGGGATTGCGGCCTGATAGCCAAAAATGCTGACGGTCGAGTGAAGGCTGATCTGACCGCGAGAAACTTGAAGCTCGAACGGCTCATACGCGCCAACGCGAGTGATGGACTGGTTAACAGCGCCCGTTGATGTAAAGGTGGTCATGATTATTTGCCTTTTTTACGCGCAACTGCCACATTATCGACAGCGTTAGGATATGGCCGACCTGCGGCCCTTGCACTAGCCTTAGCACTTTGCTCTTGCTTGTGCGACAAATGCTTTGTGTGATGGCCCTTGGGAAGCTGTTTGTCCCAAAATGGTTTATCAGACATCAGCAGCCCCACTTACGAAGTGATTTGTTGATCCTGCTATCAGGATCTGCGGCAGCAGCAGCGCCGGTGAGCTTGCGCTTCATCCCCGTCATGCGGCTGCAAAAATTCTCGTGACGCGGATTATCTGCGTCTTTAGTCGGGGCTTTTAAGTGATGACCTTCTGCACGGGCCGATGCCCTGCCTCGCTCATTGAGGCCGCCGGAGGGTGATTTACCTTCAGAACGTGTCCATGCTGCGGTCATATGAGGCTCCCTATAGAGAAAAGGGGGGCCGAAGCCCCCCTCGACTTTTTACTTGCCGTGCTCTTCTGGCTCATACGAATGGTGACCCTTAGGCTCCATGCCGTGGTGAGCAGACGACAGTGGGTTCATGTTAGAACCTGAAGCGCGGCCACCCGACTTGCGGGGTGCGCGATCCATACGGTGTTCAGCCTTGTGGCCTTCGTGGTGACCGACGTGGTGCTTGTGCTTGGCCTTGTGGACCTTGCCGCCGTGCTTACGCTTGTCGGCTTCCTTGACGACGTTAGAATTGCCGCCTTCATAGACGTCATGTGGAGCTTCGTCAGAAGCCCAATGACCTTCCATAGGCGATTCTACCTTGCCACCCTTCTTGTGCTCTGCACGAGGATGCTTGTGATGCACACCGGCTTCCATATGGCCGTGGTGATGTCCTTTGTGACCCTTCATGGCTCACTCCTTAGAAGTTGTAGTATTGGGTTGAGCCAAACAGACCCGTGGTATACGGAGCCATGTAGGCCTGCGGGGACTGACGAACGATCAGCTTGTTGGCACCGCTGCTTGAGGTAGCGGCGTAGGTTCCACGAACGTCTGCCGTCGTTGCCGATGGCGTGGTACGGTCAGCGGGGAGATAGCCCGTTGCAGCAGTGACCAAGGTCGAGGCAACCAAAGAGGTTGCATAGTTGACAATGATGTCACCGAACGTATCCGAACGAAGTGGAAGACCAAACACGTCAGCAGTACCGACCGAATAGGCGTGGGTCGTATCAGCCGTGCCGCCCGAAAGCACCACAGACTTGATGTACTTAAACGCCTTCCTGCCGTTTACAGCCGAACCTGCAGTGAGCGTAATGGCTTCAGACATTGGATACCCGTAGATATCGTAGCCGTTAACCGTTGCGGTCGTGTAGGTTGCGCCTGATGCCGCCGTAACGCTTACTGCGCGACCAAGAAGAGCTGCTGGGTTCCAGTTGCCCATGCTTGGCGTTTGAGCATTGTTAGGAACAATGCACTGGCTTGGCGTCTGGTAGGCCAAGGTGACCGTTCCAGAGGTTGCAGTCAGATTGCCGGTAAGCTGATAGGTTCCGGTCGTGCCTTGCGAAACCGTCGAATAGGTGCCGGTCGTCGTAAGCTGCGCGACAATCTGCGACCCAAGAGCGGTTCCCTGAGAAACCGTACCCGTGGTCGCCAGAACTACCATGCCCGGGCCGATTGGCATCTGGTTGGTCGAGGTCGTGACCGTCAAGATGCCGTTGGCGACCGTGCCGGTAACCGATGCATAAGCATCGAGCGCCAGAACCGTGTCAGTTGCGCCCGTATCCGCACGGGTAAACACCGTGGAATAGTAGACACCCGTCGTCGAGGAGTTAGCAGTAACCAGTGAGAGCGTTGCACTCGTCGGGTTGGCAGAGGCGACAATCGCCGCCGCTGCCGCCGAATAAGGCACCGCACTCAAGGTCGTGATGTTATCGAACCCAAGCCAGCCAAAATCAATGGCCGCCTGTGCTTCACCCGGAAGATAGGTGTAAGGCAAGCGGGGGTCGAGGAAGCCTGCACCTGCATAAAACAGGGACGAGCCGCCGATATCGGGGTTGTAATCAGCACTTGTGGCAGCTTGGCCAAAAGCGATGAAAGGACCAGTGAATGCGTCTACAGCCATAGTAACTTCTCCTTACGAAGTTGGGAACGAACCGTAGATCGAACGCCAGTTATAGTAGCCAAACGAGTAACGCTCATAACCCTTTACAAGTAGATTATCAGTAACAAAATCCACTTGCATGTCAGTTTCGAACTTTACGCGCTCCATATAGGCTAAACCGTCAATGTTGGTAAGTAAGAACCAAGCATATGGCGAGGTCAAGAAGTCGTTGACCAAGTAACCTTCTGGAAGACCACCGGCAGTTGTCATGAGCGCGTTGACATCGTTGTCAGCAGTACCCGGACGCAATTCGGTCTTCAGAAGACGGATTGCAACTGGCTCCAACTGAGGAGGGATAATCAACTTGCGACCACGAGCAAACACCTTCAGACCGGCCTGATCCTTGAAGTTCGTGCGGATTGCGATCATCGCATTCAGCAAGGTGGCTTCGTTAAGATCAACCTGCGTGGTTGGGGTGTTGGCAACCGTACCGCCGTCGATAGGATGCGCCGTGGAGCAGAGTGCCACACCGTCGCCGCCGACCGCTGCATTGTAGGTCGTTGCCGTATTCAAGAGGTTCGCGCCGTAGATTTCCTTGGTCTGTTGGAAAGATTCAATCAGGCCGAGGTTCGAAGGGGTGAACTGGGTCTTGTAGAGGTTGTCGTCGATTGCCTTACGGGTAATCGCGTAGCCAAGAGCAATTTCAGTGTGCTCTTGGTTGTACACAAAACGCTCACCTGAACCCGAATCGAAAGCCGTCTGGCCACCTTCGCTTTTAAGCTGAGCGAGGCCGAGGTAGCGCATTTCTGCGGTACGTTCGAGAGCCATCTTCGAATCGTGCTTAGTGAAAATCTTGTCGTACTGAGATGGGATCATCTCGTACTTGCCTTCAACGCCACGGAGACCGGGGAGCAAAAGGTCTTTAATCTGTGAGAGATTAACAGCCATGATAAATTACTCCTTACGAGATACCGGTTGGGCCAGCGCCATTCGTGCGCCAAACTTCGTTATTGAAGCCGACGATCAAATTGCAATACTGGGTGGTTGGATCGCCGCCGTTGCCGAACGAGGTGGCATAATCAACGACGATGAATGGATAGGTAACCGTGGTGCCAACAGCCGAGATGTAAGCGCCAGAACGACCGGTCGAGGTGTTACCCGTGCCGATGGTGAACTGGGCATACTGGCTTTGGACGCCAGAAGTCTGGGCGGTAGCCGTACCCGTGATCGGGAAACCCGAACCGGAAGACTGGACAACGAAACGAGCGTTTGGATCATCGATCACATATGCTTCGACGTCGTAAGAGCAATCCGAACCCGGCCAATAAGACGACCAAACGGTGCGCTTCTGGGAGGTCGAGAGATACTTACAACCAACAAAGATACCGGCGAGAACCGTGGTTCCGGCTGCGGCCTGCGTGATGTAACCGTTAGCTGTGCTAACGACGGGCATTACCGGATCGCCAGTGAAAACTGCCGTGGTATTACCTGAAGCGATTTTGCGGGGGGATTGTGCGAACGTCGGTGCGCCGCCTGCTCCGCCCTGATACTGCAAGAAACCGTAGGGCGCAAAGGTATTGGCCATGACGGGATTCTCCTTTCAGAGAGTTTCCATCATCGCGCACCGAGCCGACTATGAAACGGACATTGTTTTAATCTCCCACACCGGGGGGAGAGCGAGGATGGCAATATAGACACACTTGCATCTATAAGTAAAGGGGGCCGAAGCCCCCTTTTTTATTATTGCTCTGGAACGTATAGATTGTGGTCCTTGGTGATCTTCGGGGCCACCTGCGCGTCCTCGCGGCTGATCAAGCCACCCTTGCCCTTCGGGTCAAGCTGGCCTTCCTTCATGCGGACCTGAGCCCGTGCATTGCGAAGGTCACGAGCCTTGATGTCGTTCGTGATTTCTGCAGGGCGCTCACAGAGCACCATGCCGTCACGCTCGATAGCGCCGACAGCGCCACGGGCCATCATGTCTGGGTGCCGCGAAGTGTCAACCGGCTCCCAGCCCGAACGGGCCATCTTCTGCAAATATGCAGCGTCAACATAGCCCATGACCGACTTGACCTTCCACTCGTAGGACCAGCCATCCGGTGGGATCGGCGTGGCAAACTTATCGGAACCTTCGTCAACCGTGGCGTTGTTGTGGTCGCGAAGTTCCGCTACACGACGTGCCGCGCGTTCGGCGGAAGTCTCTTCATGCAGCGCTGCCGGGCGCAATGACAAACGGCCTTCGTCTTTAATCGTCTTCATATCCATATTCCTTTCTTAACCAGCCATCCGGCCGGATTTTACGAGTGCGACTTTGTTTTGGGCGTATTCTTTCGGCGTCATACCCATGTCACGGGCAGCTTCCTGCTCGGCACGGGACAGAGTGACGACGTTTGGACGACCCCCGGTGCCCGTTCCAGAACGGGACACAGGTGCGGCAGGCGGTGCAGATGCCCGACGGCCCGAGGTTGATTCCGAGGCTTCTGACATGGCTGCTTCCTGACGCATGGGCGCTTTATTGATGTTGAGGCGATTTTCGAGGAAGTTGAAGTAGTCTGGACTATCCGGCTGGATGCCATCATCGAGCGCGTCGAAGTGCGCCCTCTCAAGGCGCTTGGCACGGCGCTCGTCATTGACCACATCTGGGTTGTTGCGAACCCATTCAGCCGACTTTGGCGTCAATTGTGCTGCCAAGGCCTCTACTTTGTTGGCTACGGGGGCTTTAATCTGCGCCTCGTAGTGCTTTTTTCCTTCAGTAATCTGCCGAAGGTTGTTTTCCGTCTGGTTGATGGCCATCAGGATGTCAGCTTGGGCGTCAGTGTCGCCGTTTGCCACCGCTTCGCGAAGATTTGCCTTTAAAATCTCCTTATTGCGGCCTTCCGTCTCGATTGCGGTATTCAACATCCGCAAATCGCTGTCTGCCTTGTCGTTTGTAGCTACACGAGCCTGCTGTTCGGCGCGTTGACGGGCAGCTTTCTCGGCTTCAAGCTCACGGCGAAGGGCTTCAATGCCATCATCGACCGTAATTTCTGGTTTTGTCTCGATTCTTGGCTCTTCTGGAGCCTCCACGATGACAATGTCGTCCTCTGGGGCTGTTTCCAGCTCCAATTCTACCTGATTGTCTTCCATTTTTATCTCCTTACCACACTGAATCTGGGTGCTTTACGCGTCCACGGATCACAACATCGTCCATGAGACGGCAAGGCTGGCCATTAATGGCAACAGACCAACCATCAGATGGGCGAAACACAACCCAATCGCCTACATTGACGTCCGCATCCTTAAACCAACGACCGGTTTCGTCCTCAAAAGCAGACGGACCCTTCTTCACAACAAGGCCAACCTTGCCCTGATACTTGTCTTGCTCGGTCGTTTCGTCCGCCAAAATGATGCCGGACTTGGTTTTGTTGGGACGAATGTAGATTGCGACGAGGATGTTATTGTTAAACACTTCGACTTCGTTGAGATCGCCGAGGCTGGCCAACAAATCTTCCTTAAAATTGTCAGCATGTGTCATCTTCATAGGAGGCATTAAAATTTCTCCGCATTGGTTTGAGCGATGTCGAACATTTCCTGAACTGCGCGGAAGGCCTGAACCATGCCCACGTACTTCTGATATGTTGCATAATCGGCCACGTACCCCGTGGAGATGTAGCTAACGATCTTCTTCTCTTCTTCGTCGATTAACTTTCGCAATTCGTTTGCGAATTTCGCTGCTGTAGTTTGCATATTGCCCTCTTTAACCCCTTGTAATGATAGACCGGACGCCCCAAGGGGCTGGAAAGGCGTCCGGTCCTCTCTCATCCGGGCGGTTGCGAACCCCGCCCAGAGAAACTTATTTGCCGCGTGGCTTTAGGCCGTAGGCATCGATCTTTTCGAGCCGTGCATTCCCGCCGCCTGCGCCGCTATCAATCGGATAGCCGGTACGGCCACCAGACTTGCGAGGCATTGGGTAACCCATAGGCTGCTGCATCATTGGCTGGCCCATCATTGGCTGCTGCTGCATTGGCTGCATCCCACCGGCATTGCCCAACGAACCACCGACCATTTTGCGGGTACGACCACCAGTAGCGCGGGGCATCTGCGGAGGCATCTGCGGAGGCATACCGCCCATAGGAGGTGCGCCGCCTGCCATCTGTGGAGGTGGCACAGGAACGCCCATAGGAGGCTTTGGTGGCATCACGGGAGCATTGGGCATGTTAGCCTGATCTTGACCGCCACGCGGGGCCATCACGATGTTGATCGTCGTGGTGCCCTTGGTACGACCGCCTGCCTTGTGGCCTGCGCGACCGCCGTTCTTTTGGCCAGCCGGATTATCAGCATTACGCATGGTGTTGTACAACCAGCTACCAAAATCCCCAGCCTCTTTATCCAATGCGCCATAACCAGTTGGCTCAGGAGCAGGTGAATAATAACCGTTAGGGTTAAGTTTTGCGTCGATTGGGCCACGTTGCATTTCTGGATGTGCAGCAAGAATGCTATTGGCCTGACCCATACGAGCAGCTTCAGACGCATTCCAACCGCCGGACGCGTCTACAGGCTGTGGAGGAGCCAACTCGGTGCCGACAATGCGTTCTTGCGGACCCATTGGAGGCATAGCATCACGGAAATTGCCAGCAGTTGGACTATTGCCACGCCCAGCAGACTTTGCAGCAGGTGCCAAATCGGTGTTGTACATCTTGCCGTTGTACTCAAACGTCTTTGGGCCACCGGCCAACATTGCTGCACGGCCTGCCTTGAATGCATCGCTAAATCCGCCGCCTGCTGCACGGGCATGACGTCCGCCAACAGCGCCGGGGACTTTTTCCTTGCTGTTACCAGAGAAGATGCCGCCACCTGCATACTTCATCGTGCGACCGCCGCTGCACATATGGCAGGTGCAATCCTTGTGATGCATGGCTTCACCGCCGGACTTGCGACCGGTACGGGCCTCAGGCTTGACCATGCGCTTGATCAGCGCTTTGTCTTCGGCGACGTCTGGGTGCTTAATCTTGCCACCCTTCTTCATAGGACCGGCAGCCTTGCCCATAGCCATGTTTTGATCGGAAACAGGATTGTTGCCAATCATGCCGCCGCCGAGCTTGTGGATTTTGCCACCTGATTTGCGTGTTGGACCTAAACGCCTGCTAGAATCCATAAGATCGGATTCCAACCGAGAACGTTCTTGATGCCAATCGCCCCATTGATTTTTATCTGTGGTTTTTGGGTTTGATTGCAATTGCAATTTTTTAATTTCTGCAAGCCGTTTTACTTTTTCACCATAAGGGGACAACATAGAACCGCCATCCGCTTTATGCGCCTTGCCACCCTTCTTGAATGCGCCGTCATGCTTAATGCCTTCGCGATCTTCGTTGGCTTCGCGGACGTTGCGGTTGATCAGGGTATCAGCGGTCAGCGCACGGCCACCGGCCTTGCGGGGCTTGCGGTCGGCGCGTTTCATGGCGTCTGCGCCGATGACTTTGCCACCCTTTTTATACAGGCGCTTGGTAAGCGGACGTGCGCCGGTCTTCACACCTGCATTTTCAGGTGCAGAAGGCGTCCACGTCGAGCTGTCCACCTTTTCCTGTGGGTCGGTCTGCGTAAGGCGCTGGGCCTTCGACCGGCCACGGTCGTCTTTTTTGTATTCGTCCATAGTAATTACTCCAGAGTGTTTATTGACGGCGTCCCGTCACGTTGCCTAAAGGGGGAACCGACGCAGGCAACGGTGCGGCGATCTTGGCCAGCACATGCTGGACAATTGCTGAATTGGTTGGCTCTCCATATTCAACATTTGCGTCTTTACCGTGCCAAATACTGCCCTCTACTTTGCCACCCTTCATATATGCGCGACGGACAGTGCCGCCACCCCCCGCTTTATTAATGTCGGGGCTGCGCGGGTTAAAATTGCCGTTGTTGCCCGTAGCGGATTTAATCTGGTGTGGGTGGAAGGCAATGTAGCTATTCGTCTTCATAACTGGATTTTCAACGCGGTTTGAGTAAACAACACCATCATACCCACGGGAATTTAGCTCATTGATTAAGTCACCATGACTTTTGGCATCAGAATCAAACGGCAATGCACTTTTGATCTTTTTTAAAGAACCCCAATCGCCAACATCATTCATCCGCAATGGATTTTTAATTGCCACATGGTAAGCTCCAATGTTTGATCCTTCACCAGTTTTCACAATTGGAAACTGTGAAGATTTGTACGCATGATGAAGATTAGCTAACTGAGAAGCTTCTTGTTCTGTTGGAGAATATTCGTATTTTTTAAAAATAGGGCCAATATCTTCACCCTTTTCTAAAGCAGAAGTTAACTCATGATGAGGAACCTCCGCGTTTTTACGACGCAAGGTTTCCTCAAATGCTTTTAAATTGTTAAAATGTCCCGTTGAAATTTTATCGCGTTCTTTAAGGTCTTCGCTATTCCAAGGGTGCTTATCAGCCAAGTCTTCAAGACGATTATTAGCTGCTTCAATATCGCCAAAATGAAACCCAAAATGCGCCCCTTTGGTGCGTTTAAACTGTTTAATATCACCATGCGTTCCATGATAAAGCACGGGCGGAGTTTGGCTTCCAGCCATGTGCCGCGCCAAATTCTCATCACGCCGTGGATCACCGTGTGGGATAAACCCGCCTTCGCCGTAACCTTCAACGTCGCCGCCGTCAGCCTTGGTAATGTCGGGGTTCGACGGGTTAAAATTGCCGTTGTTGCCCGTAGCGGATTTGACCTGATGAGGATGGAAAACGGCAATGCCTGTTGGCCCTTCAGGGCTTCGAACACCATGCTCGTAGTCAATATACGAATCGAATCCTGCCTTTTTCATGTCTGGGATATGATGTTCTAAGTCATTGTAATCCCACACTTTGCTTGGCTCAGCTCCAATAGCTTTTGCATGCTCTGGGTTAGCGGCGTTGAACAACCGCTTTGCAGATAGATGAACAGGGTAGATTTGAGGAAGATGCGTACCTTTTTCGCTCCCCCAATCCTCCTCATCTAATTCTGCGCTTCCATGGGATGATCTTGCCCAATCATGAGCAAACTTTGGATCAAAAGCAAAATGTCCCGCCGACCCACGGTAGCCTGAAAACTTATCAATGTTGGGAAATGCCGTGCCATGATACATGACATGCGGCACCATAGGATCGTTGCCCTTCATGTGCTTGGCCAGATTGGCATCTCGGCGCGGATCACCGACGGGGATGGGCTTCACACTCTTGGCAAGCTCCAGTGGTCCCATCACTTGCCTCCAGTGATTGCCGGGATCACGTTGCCAAGCAGCTGATGCACTTGCGGATCACTTTCAGGGTGCACCGCGATGTTTTGCGCCAGATCAATCATCTGGATGCGTTCCTTTGCCACGATGTCTTCTTGCTTCAAAGCGGCTGTCACTTGGTCGTTCTTGGCTTTCTGGGCCAGTTCCGCCGCCTTGATCTTGGTCTCGGCGATCTTGGCGTCGGCCAGCTTTTCCTTGATGATAAGGTCGATGCCATCGACGCGCTTCTCATGGTCGCTCTTCTCAGCGGGTGGCACAACGCCGCCTTGGCCGAATGTCTTGTGGGCTTCCAGCGAGGCCTTGTTGTTGTCCATGTGCAGTTGCGCACCATCAAGCGCAACCTTGCCCTTGGCCAGCATGAGTTTGGTATCGCTGTCCTGCTTTTTGATCTGCAGCTCGGCCATCTTGGCCTGCGCCTCGGGGTTGCTTTGCTGACCCATAGCCTCTGGAGGTACCATGAACTGCTCAGGATTAGACCATCCGATAGCCTGCAGCGCCATACGATCGACAGCAATCGGGTCGTACATCGCTGGGTTTGTAGCCTGCAGCTGCTTCAACGCCATCACCTTCATCAGGCGCTGTGTCTGGCTGGCCGTATTCGGGTCAGCCTGTGGCACGAGATCCACTTGATCAATAGCGCGGAGGAAAGTCTCCTCGTCCCACTGACGAGCTGGGCGCTTGTTTTGCTGCCAAAACGAATCAGGGTTTTCGCGGAAGCAGCGGACCAGCAGCTCAAACTCTTCCGACTGCGCGGTATGCATGCGCTTGTGAACGGCATTCAAAACCTTGGTTGCTTGATCGATCAGCGCAATCGTGGTGCCCACCGGCGCGTCTTGCTTGCCCTCGCCGACAGCCTGCTCGGCGGTGCCGCCGACACGCATGCCGGTGGTATTGATGCTATCCACAAGGGTCATCAAGCCGGGGCCGACATCCTTATACGGAAGCGGCATGACGGCATCCGAGATCGGAGCGCCACCGGTCTTGATCAAGGCACCACCGCCGGGAGGAATGCGGAAGATGTTGGTATTCTGCCGCGCACCCGCATCGGAATACAGGAAGCCGGGGAAGTTGGCGTACATGCCAGCATCAAGCATTTCGCGCCATGCGGCGGTCAATGCATTGGTCGTGTTGCCTAAGATGTGCAGGAGACCCAGATCATAAAACCCCAGCCCCGGTATGAAGGTGTACTTAACAAACGTCTGCCGAGGCTCCGGCAAATCCTTGGTATCCTCATCATAATTCCTGACAATGCTTAGAATTTCTCGCGACGACACGTCGATGGTCACGCGGTAGGGGATCTCCAGACCGGTTTGCTTGCCGTTGCGGCGATGCTCAAATGCTGCAATTTCCAATTCGCAGTAGCACTCGTAGATTTCGCGGTCACGATCCTCGGGATCGTTCTCGTTCTCGCTGATGCCCTGCTGCGCCTTCTTCTCGCGCTGCGCGGCGTCGAGCTTGGCCTGCTTCGCGTTCGACAATTCCACATCGCTGTAAACGCCAAGGATTTGCATCCGCTTGACGGTCGATGGCTTCATGTAGATGCGATGGGTTACGCGTGTCGAGTTGTAGAGGTCGGTGGCGCTGTTGTTGACGATGAGGTCGTCGGCGTCGATGCTTTCGCTAACTGGACGGTTGCGAAGGGGACAGAAATATACCTTCTTGAACGCCGTCCCGCCAAAGCCCAACATGAGGAGCATTCGGTCGGTATCAGGGTAATACTCTCGGGCAGTGGCCGTGAGGTAATGGTTGAGGTCGTTCTCAAGGTCATTGGCCAACTCGTCGGAAGCATCGTTCGCGTTGTTGTTGTCCTCACGGATTTTTACGGGGCCATCCGTAGGCAATAGCTCCGACCGGGCATTGGCTTGAAAGCGTAGCACCGCCTCGAGCAGGAGCGGGTGCCGAACGCGGGACATACCCTCAACGGGCGCTCCGTCAGCGGCTCCGGCGAGGCCCGGAATTTCAACCTTGAGGCCCAGAAGCTTAATGCCCTGAGCGCGGTCCTCAATCCATTCTTGACGCGACTTAAGATCACCCTCGATACCCTTCATCAGTTCTTCGGCGATGCGGGTCAGCTCGTCCTTCGAGATATCCTCGACGATGTTGTCGAACCAGCCTTCGCGCGTTGGCTTCTCAGCCTTTTCTAGCGGCGACCCGTCCATCGTAAACTCTATGGAGCCGTCAGGAAGCTGGATGGACATGATGTTGCCATGCTCGTCCATCTCCGTGGTCGGCGCGTCTTCCTGAATTTCAATCTCGAAGTCTTCCATGATCATCCTATGCCGCAACGGCTACTGGAGTGCCGCCTTCGGGGGCGGTGGGCAGGTTTGAAGGCGGGATAACCGCAGGCTTGCAGCCCAGCAAACCATATCCATCGGCGTAGGCTTGGGCGCTTTCGGCGCTGTTGAACTTCTCGGCGTCAATAATTTGACGCGTCCACCGGTGAGACTTCATGCCTTCGCCCTTGATCTCGCGGTTTCTGGCAATCCAGACATCCTTTTGCACCTTCAGCCCGTAACAAACGTCCATGTCACACCCCGTAAAGTGGTTCCGGTGGACGCCCATCGTGCTGACGGGCATCATCGTATGCCTGTACCACCTCGTCTGTCCTGAGGATGAACCCAGAACGGCGCAAGTAGCGCATAGCCATCGAAACTGTATCTACTAAATCGTCGTGCTTGGCTTTCGGGAAGCGCATGCACTGGCTGATCACCTCATCCGCCCATGCCTTGTCGGGGCAGTAGACCAACCCTTCCTCGAACAGATGTTGCACCGAATAGAGACGGGCCATCTTGTCGATAGAGCCGGGGTCTTCGAGTTGGACGCCGAAATCCCTCCCTGCATACATCCTTCTTAGCTCTCTGGCAACTGGCATGCCCACAGACTTGTTTTCGATGAGAAGCTTGGACACCTTCCACTTCTGGCAGCTTTCGCTGACCTTGGCTATCAGGTCGGGCATCTCGAGGTGTTCCTGCCAAGCATGGATCAGCATGATCCGAGGCGGAACTTCCTTCTCGTCGTATGTACGTACAATGTGGTAGCCGTTCTTGCCCAGCATGCGAGTGGCATGGGTCTTGGGGTCATCCGTCCAGATGCCCCAGACGGTCATGGCCGATGGATCGTTCTCGGTCTTCTGGGTGTAGGCGGTGTCCAGCGATCCGATGATGTAATCGAACGGCGGGAACTTGGGGTCGTCCCACAACTGCCAGTGCTTCCGCTTGATGATACCGCCATCTTCCGGTGTCGGCTGCTGCTGGAACTGGCCGGACGCGGCATAGGTGCCCATGATCTTCTTGTCGCGTTCCACCACGAACTTGGGGAACCGGTTCGGAAACATCAGCTCCCCTTTGACGGTGCGGGGATCCTGCCATCCCAGCATCGTGGGTGCCGCGCGGTCGGGGTCGTACTCCATCGGGATCATGATGTGGTCATAGCCCATCTGCTTCTCGATGATGATGCCGGACACGTCTTCTTCGTGCAGGCGCTGCATGATCACCACGATGGCCGACTTGTCGGGATTGTTGAGTCGGGTGGGGATGGCGCGTTCGAAGGTCTCGGTGACCGTCTGGCGCTCGGCCTCGGAGTTGGCGCTGTTGACGCTATGCGGGTCATCGATGATAACGCGGTCGCCGCGCGATCCGGTGATTGAGGTCATGGCGATGGCCTGCCGGAAGCCGCTGGCCGTGGTTTCGAACTTGGTCTTGGCGTTCTGGTCGCCGGTCAGCGTCACGCGGTTGCCCCAGCGGACCTGATACCATTCGGACTGGATCAGCCGCCGCATCTTGGTGCTGTCGCGGATGGCGAGGTCCACATTGTGGGAGGCGCAGACATAGCGCAGGTAGGCCATGTCACGCGGCCCCCATTCCCACGAGGGCCACAGCACGTTGCAAAGCAGGGACTTCATCGCGCCCGGCGGGACGTTGATCAGTAAACGGGCATAGTAACGCTCATCGTCGATCATCATCTCGTTGGTGATGGCGGTCAGGTGATCTGCAATGGCATCGATGTGCCAGTTGTGCTTGTACTCTTGGCCGGGCTCGATGACGTGCCAAGCCTGCTTGATGTACTCGACGAACGAGAGTTCGCACATGCGCTTCTCGACAGCGAACCGCGAGGCGTCAAGGTTGATCTTCTGGCCGTCGAGCATCATGAAGGTCACCCGATCAATACCTCCGCGCGGTTGATGAACTCGACAAGCAGTTCGGCTAGGTCTTCGGAGCGGCGGGATGATTCCTCCGCCCAGATCGCGTTTTCGCCCTCGACATGCTCCCATGCCGCGTCGGCCACGGCAGACCAAATTCGTTTGTAAATAAGATCTCGCTCATCCCATTCAAGCAATGTAAAATCTCTCTCTCGTAATACCTGCGCCCGATAGGCCTCATACAGCTTTTGGGTCAATTCCTCGTGCGTAATCATCAGTAGCGATCCACTTCGATGTCAACGCCGAGCTGGTCGGCGCATTGCTGCATGATGGCCCACAGCCGGTCACGGAGCGTGGTGTTGATGTCTTCCATCATTCCGATCTCGGCACGGTCTGCGGCCATGAAATCGGCGACAGCTTCCCAGCCCCGCTTCTGCTCTCGTGTGAGAATCTCGTACGGGATCGCTGGGCTTTGGTGCTGGTTGAACACCGAATACAGCGTGATCGCACGGTCGATGGTTTGAGCGGTCAAGAGGCTGATCATGATCTTCCATCCTCTAAGTGCTTTAGGATCCGCTTTAGCATCTCGTGATCCTGCTTCGAGCGCCGGTCGTTATCTTTTCCTTCGAGCCGCTGGCCCACCATGATCAAGGGTAATGCCACGAGCTGAATAACTCCCCCGCTGACATAGAAGACGATCTGCTCCCAGCCCTTGTCGAGCGTCGGCAACAGCGACCAGACGGTGAACGCATAGACGCAAGCCATCGACGACATGGCTGTGACAGTATGTCGCGCCAGCCACTCGTTAAATGCGTTGATGTGTGAGATGGCGCGTTTCATGGCTTGTAGTCCTTGCCGACAGCGCCTCCGACATTGTCCTTGGTCCACTTGTACCGTTCGCTGAATGATTGGGCTACTTTGTCTGCCATCTCCCAGCCGTCGCTCCACATTGCTGCCTGCACAACGGCGCGGCGCTTCTCCTCGGCAACACGATACTCGGCGTCACGCTTGTCCTGCTTGACCTTCTGATCAGCCTTCCAGTCCTCAGTCTGCATGTCGGGGTTAAGCACGATCATGGCTTCGATCAGGTCCATGACGATGGCCGCATCGTGTGCAATCGCGCTGTCAGGATCGTGCTTGCGAAGCTCCACAACCAGCGTCTCGATCTGCTGCTGGCAGGTTGCGAGGCTCTTGATCGCGTCGTTGTAATGCTTGCGCTTGACCATCGTGGCCATCTCGGTCTTCAGACGATCTTCTTCAATCGAATAGCGGTTCTCGACCTGATCGATCAGTGCAGCCTCAGCAGCGGCCACATCATACCAGCCGCGGCGATGTCCTTCAGGCTCACGATCCCACATTAGCTTCAATGTTGGATATGCCTGCTTATGCCAAAGGGCATACAATTGCTCTGCGCGTTTATACATCGTTATTCTCCTTTTCTATCCACTTTTCAATCCTGATTGGCCCGAAGCGCCAATATTGAATATCCTGCCAACGATCAGAGTATGCATTCTTCCGCCACCATGTGCGCCAGCCGAGGCCGACCCAATTAATCTTCCATTTCGTCTTCATCTGGCCCCTCGATTGCTGCTACCAGAGCTTCCCGCACCGCCAGAAGCTGATCCATGTCCAAAGCCTCCGCCTCGATCACGCGGCCTTCGACCACCTTGATGTTGGC
>Ga0316217_10000454_pt1 | contig 58559 bp, 46 predicted proteins | sample 1anoAmetaG_FD_203633 | JGI IMG/M metagenome (GOLD analysis project Ga0316217, IMG submission 203633) | Freshwater microbial communities from Trout Bog Lake, Wisconsin, USA - 1anoA | ecosystem: Environmental > Aquatic > Freshwater > Lake > Hypolimnion/Profundal zone | place: USA: Wisconsin...
CGCCACCCATTGCTCAAGTTCTTGACGATCCGTTCCGGTCAGTTTCACGGGGGGTGCTTGTCGCGGCATGTGGGGAAATTACCACATCTGCAACATAACTCCAGTTATTTGTGATACACTACACTAGGATGCAGCCATCCATCCCGGGGGACCGGCAAGTTAATCACCCGACGATCCCCCTTCGGGCGCAACCGATACAATACCTGCTGACGCTGATTCCAAGCTCTGTGCCGGGTGGGACGGCAAAGGCGCGCATAACTGCCCTGGCCCTTCCCCAACCAGACGAACGGCTCATCCCCAGTGGACAAACGCCGTTCCGCAAGGCACTTTAGGCCCATGGTTGCGACGCATTCAACGATGTTGGCCCTAGGCGCGAGCGCCCCGCATTTCTCTCTCCCCGACACGGAGGGAAGACCGGTTTCACTCTCCGATTTTCAAAGCGCCCCCGCGCTTTTGGTGGTTTTTATGTGCAACCACTGCCCGTATGTGAAGCATATCCGCGGCTGCCTGGCCCAGTTGGGGCGGGACTATCTGCCCCGAGGCGTGGGCATGGTCGGCATCAACGCCAACGACGTGGAGAATTATCCCGCCGACCGCCCGGAGTTGATGGCCGTCGAGGCAAAGTCCGCCGGTTATCTTTTCCCCTACCTGTATGATGAATCGCAGGCCGTCGCCAAGGCCTACCACGCCGCTTGCACGCCGGACTTCTTCCTGTTCGACGCCGACAAGCGCCTGGTCTATCGCGGTCAACTGGATGACAGCCGGCCAGGCAACAACGCGCCCGTGACCGGCAAGGACCTGCGAGCGGCGCTGGACGCGGTGCTCGCCGGCAAACCGGTGACCGTGAGCCAAAAGCCAAGCCTCGGCTGCAACATCAAGTGGAAGCCCGGCAACGAGCCTGGGTGAAAAACGCGGGGACTAAGCCGCGCCCGCGGGCTTGATCGCCTCGATCGCCTCAATGCGATGGTGATGGCGGACGTTGTTGACTTCGAACTCGACTTCTTCGCCGACCTTGCGGTTCAGAAGCGATTGAGCCACGGGTGAGAGGTAGCTGACCACTCCCTTTTCGGGATCGGAATCCCACGCGCCCAGGATCGTAAACGACTCGGGCTGCTTGGTGTCCAGGTCGATGGAGCGCACGATGGTCCCAATGCCCGCCACATCCGTGCGCGGGTTGGCGAAATCAGTGCCGCGGGCGCGCACGAGCTGGTTTTCCAGTTCGGCCTTGCGCCGCATGAGAATTTTCTGCATCTCCTTGGCCGCCTTGTACTCGTGGTTTTCTCGCAGGTCGCCGTAACTGCGGGCGATGGCGATCTCCTTCGAGTTGGCGGGGATCTTCTTCTCGACCATCTCGTGGTATTCGTTCTTGCGCCGCTCCAGGCTCTCCCAAGACACGACCAGATGACTCTCCTGTTTGGTCTGCTCGCCCGAGATGAGGGTCTGGATGGCGGGATAGCTCTTGACGATGCGCGCCAGCAGCGAGCGCTTGTCCATGTCGTCAAAGCAGGGGGAAAGCTGCAACGCGCGCGTCAGGTCCTTGATCAGTTCCAGGTCGGCGGAGCCAATGAGCTCGACGAGCAAGTCCTGGTCGTCAAGGATGAAATCGCGGAGGCGATTGGAGCGGCGCTCGTTGAATTGGTCCCGCTCCATGGCGGTGAGCATGGCCCGAAACACCTCGGGCCCAAGGATGTCGGCGTAGGAGTCGTTCCGATCCTTGGCCAGCCAGAGAAGCAGTTCGGTGCTCCCGGCGTGTTGGCTGATAAGCCGGGCCAAGGTCTCCTTGAGCAAGTCCATCTTGCCTTCATGGATGAGGATGGCGGCAAACTCGTGGCACAATTTAGCCGAGACACTGTTCATGGTCGCGCGCACGACCTCATGCCAGTTCTCGGGATTGGCGGCCTTGAACGATTCGAGTGAGCGGCGGTGCTTGGAGGCGGGGAGAGCGTCCATGATCGCGCCCAATTTGAAATCCTGGGACCAGATCGCCGCGGCGTCCAATTCGCCCGGGGTGAGGGCCAGGCCGGCCATCGCCGCCACATCATCGCGCGCGAAAATGGCCTCCAAGGCGACCGACGGTTGGGTGCGCTGGTAACTGGGGATCTCCGCGTTCAAGGCGGCGATCACCTCCGTCGCCGCCGCTTTGGGGTCGGCCAGATCGGCGGCGTTCTTGAGCAACTCGCCGGCCACGACCACGCGGGCTTTGAGGCCTTTGGCGGCGCGGAATTCCCCGAGCAACCGGTCCTGCAAGGAAACTTCTTTCACCTGGTAGATCACCGGGTCGGTCTTCTTTATCGGCACCTGGAAATGCCCGTCCTTCTTCAGTTCGCGCTTGGCGGTGTCCCACCACTTTTTCCAATCGTCGCGGATGACGTCCGGCACCAGGACCTGCTGGATCTGATCGGGAGTCGCCCGACCGCCGTAGCTATTGACCACCACTCGGACCAGTTCCAGGTGATTGGCGCCGGCCAGTTGGCGCAAGCCGTCGAGATCGGCCGCCTTGCGCGCCAGGATGTGCTCCTTGGAGATCGGCTTGAGGGACTCCGCCGCAAAGGCCAGATCCATCGTATGGCCGGCCTTGCTTTGAAAATCGATGGTAAAGCGCGCAAAGACCGTGTCCACCGTCTTGATCCTTCCAAATCCCCAGCTCCGGTGCATGCAAAAACCGCTGGTCGTGAGCTGAGTTAGCGGCTCAATGTGGTGGCGGTCCAGTTTCCCGGCGGCCGCCATTTTTTCGAATTCTTCTCTCATAAAGTATCTTCTGGCTCGCTTTTCCCCACCCGGGAATGCGAGAATTTAAGGTCGTGAACCGTCAAAATCCAAGAGAAATCGCGGCGCGGGTCCTTCAACCTCGCGCGCGCGGTGAATACATCGAGCCTTTACTCGATGCCGCGCTGGCCCAAACGCAACTGTCGTCGGCCGATCGTCATCTCTGCCAGGAGTTAGTCTATGGGATTGTCCGCTGGCAGGCAACGCTCGATTGGCTTATCGATCGAAAAGCCCGCTCTCGACCGCCGGCGGCCCTGCTTCAGAACCTCTTGCGCCTCGGCCTCTACCAGATCTTCTGGCTCGATCGCATCCCCAACCATGCCGCCGTTCACGAGACGGTCGAGCAGGCCAAGCACAACGGATTTGATCACCAGGCCGGCTTCGTTAACGCCCTGCTTCGCGGCTACCTGCGCGAGTTCGACGCCACGCGGCAACTCCTGGCCGACCTCAAGACCTCCCGGCCCGACCTGGGATACTCCCACCCGCAGTGGCTGGTAGCGCGCTGGCAGAAGCAATGGACGCCCGAACGCGCCGCCGCCCTCATGGACTGGAACAATACCCCGCCCCGGACCTTCGCCCGCATCAACGCCCTCAAGGCCGACCCCGCCAAACTGCTGATCCAGTGGCGCGACGAAGGCGTCGAGTATGATTTCTTCCGTCGCGACTGGTTCGACGAAAACCTGGTCTTCGAATTGAAGTCGCATCCGCCCCTGGCCGGCCTGCCGAGCTTCCAGAGCGGTCTGTTTTATGTTCAAGACCCCAGCACGCTCCTGGCGGCGCGGGAATTAGGGGCGCAACCCGGCCACGCTGTCCTCGATCTCTGCGCGGCCCCGGGCGGCAAGTTGACCTACCTGGCCCAGCTCATGGGCAATCAGGGGCGGTTGGTGGCGCGCGATACCGCGCCCGAGCGTCTCGAGTTGGTGAAGGAGAATTGCGCCCGGCTGGGAGTGACGATCCTGGAGTTGGCCCCGGTCGAAAGCGCCGCGATGAGCGGTTCCACCGCGCTGCCCGCCGCGCTGCAAACCCAACGTTTTGACCGCATTCTGATCGATGCCCCTTGTTCCAACACCGGGGTGATGAGACGCAGGGTGGACCTGCGCTGGCGGATCCGCCCCGAGGAGCTGCCGCGGCTGCGGCTCGGCCAGCTTGAGCTTCTTCGGCAGGCCTCCTCGCTCTTGAAACCCGGCGGCCGCATCCTTTACAGCACGTGCAGCCTGGAGCCGGAAGAAAACCAGGAAGTGGTCGCGCAATTCCTGGGAGAACAACCTCGGTTCGCGCTTGGCGCCGAACGCCAACTTCTGCCTTTTGCCGACCACGTGGACGGCGCTTATACGGCGGCATTGGTTGAGCGCCCGGTCGGCGGCCAGGGCGAGGTCATCGAGGGTGGGGCCGGCCGGTAGGGCGGCGGACGGGCTGGGCCTTTTCCCGTGGATCCCGCATTTGCCGTCTTGCGGGGCGCGCCGGTCCGGCCTATTGTGCCCACGCGATCCAGATCATCATCCTCAACGCGATGAACCAAGCCGAGCAAGAGAAAAGCCAAGCCGCGCTCAAGTCGGTCTTCGCCGCCTTTTTCCTAACCGGGATCAAGCTAGGCGTCGGCCTCATGAGCGGCAGCTTGGGCGTGCTGGCTGAAGCGGCCCATTCGGGGTTGGACCTCATCGCCGCCCTGCTGACCTATTTTGCGGTGCGCGTGGCCAGCAAGCCTGCCGACAAGGAGCATCCTTACGGTCATGGAAAGGTCGAGAACCTCTCGGCGCTGGCCGAGACCCTGCTGTTGTTGGGCACCTGCGCTTGGATCGTGCATGAAGCCTGGGAACGGCTCGTAGGGCGGGCCGTGCCGGTGGACGCTTCGGTCTGGACCTTCCTCGTGGTCGTCACTTCCATCGCGGTGGACATTTCCCGATCGCGCTTCCTGATGGCGGCGGCGCGCAAGCACAGCAGCCAGGCGCTGGAAGCCGACGCCCTCCATTTCCGCAGCGATGTTTGGAGTTCCGCCGTCGTCATGGTCGGCCTGGCGGGCGTCAAGTTGGGGGATTGGTTCCCCACCCTGGCCTTCCTCGGAAAAGCGGACGCGGTGGCCGCGGTGTTCGTGGCCGGCATCGTGGCCTTCGTGTGCGGCAAGATGGGTTACAAGACCGTTTCCGAGTTATTGGACACCGCCCCGTTGGAGATGACGGAACAAATCAAGCACATCGTTGAATCGGTGGATAACGTCAAAAACTGTCACGCCATTCGCGTGCGCTCCGCCGGGGCCAAGATCTTCATCGATGCGCATGTGGTCCTGGAAGGCACCCTCTCCCTGATCGAGGCCCATCGGATCATCGACCATGTCGAGGCGGCGGTGCATAAGAGCATTCCCCGGGCGGATATCACGGTGCATGCCGAACCTCCCGAGGAGCCGGAACAAGCCGGCGTAGAAATCTAAGCCCATGCGTCTCCCGCGCGCTCGGTTTCCACGACTCCTTTGATGACTCCCACCCCCCCCTATCCTCTGATGGCGCTCCTTAAGGAGGTAGCTCGGTCCTTTTACCTCACCTTAAGGGTCTTGCCGGGAAGCATCCGCCCCCAAATCGGGTTGGCCTACCTCCTGGCGCGCGCCACCGACACCATCGCGGACACGGAGTTGATCCCGCCGGGTCAGCGCTTGGAGGCGCTCCAAGCCTTGCGCGAGCGCATCTTGGATTCACGGCGCGCTCGGCTCGATTTCGGTGCCCTGGCCCGTTGCCAGGCCTCCGCCGCCGAACGCGCGCTCCTGGAACAATGCGAGGCCAGCCTGGCCTTGCTCGAGGCGATGCCGCCCAACGATCGCCTCCTCGTGCGCCGCGTCCTCGAGACGATCACCAGCGGGCAGGAACTGGACCTCCGGCGCTTCGCCGGAGCGTCGGTGGAAAACCCCCTCTCCCTTCGCGCGGAGGGCGAACTGGATGATTATACCTACCGGGTGGCCGGGTGCGTGGGCGAATTCTGGACGCGCATGTGCCGAGCGCATCTTTTTCCGAAGGCCGCCCTGGACGATGATTTCCTGCTGGCGAATGGAATACGCTTCGGAAAAGGCCTCCAACTCGTTAACATTCTCCGCGACCTCCCCGCGGACCTTCGGCAAGGGCGATGCTATCTGCCCTCCGAATCGTTGGCCGCGCGGGGCCTAACGCCGGCCGACCTTTTGCTTCCCGCCAACGAGGCGCGGGCGCGCCCCATTTATGACCGATACTTGAGCCAGGCCGAGGCCCACTTGGCGGCAGGATGGGCCTACGCCAACGCTCTTCCCCGCTGGAGCGTTCGCGTACGCCTGGCTTGCGCCTGGCCCATTCTCATCGGCCTCGAAACCCTGGATCTGCTACGGGCTGCCACTGTCCTGGACCCGACTCGCCGCGTCAAGGTCGGACGCGCTCAGGTCAAGCGCCTGCTTTGGCGGTCCGTCCTGTATTATCCCTGGCCCTCGGCCTGGCGCGGTTTGGGCCAGCGGACGCCCACAGCGGAGCTTGCGCCCAAGGCCAAAACATGAGAATAGGCGGGAAGCGTGATGCAACAATCTCTTAAGTGGCTGATGGTAATCGGCTGCGCCCTGTTCGCGGCACGATGCCCGGCCGGAAGCGCGGCGGACGTGGAAGTCAGGCCTTTCGCCCCGTCCCCCCCGCCCGACGCTGTCTCCGAACCGGTGGACTTGCCGTTTCATTCCATCCAACCGCGGATTAGCGGGCGAGTGGACGCTCTCGGTGCGACGCCAACCCTGAGACCCGGGGTAGTGCCGCTGGGACCGAGCCTGGGCGCCATGGCCGTCCAAAGGCGCGTCGCCTTCCCACCACTCCCGGCTTCGCGGCCGCAAGCTTCCGAACGGCGGCAAGGCGCGACCCTGAAGGGCCGCCTTCAGATCGGCCAGGGCCGCGCGCTCGACCAAGCCTTGGTGGTCAACGCAACGACCGCGCCGCCCGAACAATGGACGACACTGGCAAGCGGATGGCGGATTTTGTCGATCGAGGTCCAATCGCCCGGGGCCGCCGGATTGCGGGTTCATCTGGAATCGCTGCGACTTCCAGACGGCGTCCAGTTGCTGGTCTATGATCCTGCCAATCCCAACCCCCAAGCAACCCCCATCACCACCCCGGGCGCCGCCGGCGTGGACGAGTTCTGGGCGGAGACGGTTCTAGCCGAGCGGGTGATAGTCGAATGCCAGGCTTCGGCCAAAGCGGATCTGCCCGCCGCGAGTTTCACGATCAGCGGTGTTTCGCACCTTTATGAATTCCCTGCGGCCCAGGTGTTGGCGAATCCCAGCGCTTGTGAAAACGACGTGAGTTGTTACCCAGGGTGGGCGGCCGCCGCATCCGGAGTGGCGCGGATCCTCTTCGTGGACCAAGGCAATACCTATTTATGTAGCGGCTGCCTGCTCAACGCTAACACCAGTTCTCCGCTCGACTATTTCCTTACGGCCAACCACTGTATCGACAACCAGACGATCGCCTCCACGGTCGAGGTTTACTGGTTCTATCAAACCAGCGTTTGCAACGGGCCGGCCCCCTCCTGGCCTTCCGGCGCCACGCGCACCACCGGGTCCGAGTTCCTTGCCGGAAGCTCGCTGAGCGATTTTACTCTGCTCAAGCTCACCCAGGCGCCGCCTGAGAACGCCTACTACCTGGGCTGGACAACTTCCCTGCCCGCTCGCGGCGAGGCGATGGCCTGCATCCACCATCCCGGCCAACCTCCCGGCGATTACAAGCGCATCAGTTTTGGCCAAGCGGCGAGTTCCAGCAGCAAGTTCTGGATGATCCAATGGAACAGCGGCGTCACCGAAGACGGAAGCAGCGGCTCCCCCCTCCTAAACTCCAGCCATCAGGTCCTCGGGCAACTGTACGGCGGAAGTTCCTCCTGCGCCGAACCCACCGGGTTGGACCAGTTCGGCCGCTTCGATCAAACGTACGCCGCGATCAAGCGTTGGATCGATCCTAATGCCGGGGGCGCCGCGCTCCTGACCATTACCACCACCGGTCCGGGCGCCGTTTCGCCCAATTATAACGGCCGGATGCTCGTCATCGGCAAGGAATACCGGGTGACCGCCATCCCGAAGTCGGGCTACGTGTTCGGCGGCTGGTCCGGGGGGTTTGTAACCAACACGCCCTTGTTGCCCTTCTTCATGAAGAGCAACCTCGTCTTGCAGGCGAATTTTGTCACCAACCCCTTCTTTCCCTTCAAGGGCGTTTATCGCGGGCTTTTTCAAGCCGGGAGCGGCGTGGCGCTGGCGAGTTCCGGGGCGATTACCTTAACCACCACCGCCCAGGGCGCCTTTTCGGGCAGCCTCCGCATGGCCGAGGGAAGCCACTCCTTCAGTGGACGATTCGACCCGAACACGGGCGCCGCCAGCGCGATTGTGGCGCGCTCCCACTCCTCTCTCCTTTCGGTTCAATTACGTCTGGATTTGACCCAGGGGTCCGATCGTATTACGGGCTGGATCACCAACGCAATGTGGAGCGCTACCCTGGCCGCGGACCGGGGCGTGTTCGACGGCCGCAACCGCGTGGCGCCGCAGGCCGGACTTTTTACCCTCGTCCTCCCGGGCGATTTTAACTCCCCCACCAACCCGCCGGGCGACAGTTATGGCCTGGTGAAGGTGGGAGGGAATGGAGACCTACACCTGACTGGGGTCTTAGCGGATGGAACGCGAATCAGCCAATCGAGCGCGGTCTCGAAAGCCGGGCTATGGCCCTTGTTTGCGCCGCTCAACAGCGGATTGGGCGCCCTTTTGAGCTGGGTCGGCTTTACCAACGCAACCGGTTACGATCTAACTGGCGTCTGCGTCTGGACCAAAGCGAATCAGCCCGCCGCCAAACGCTATCCCGGCCCTTTCACCGTTTTCACGAACTTGTTTGGATCGGTTTACACCGCGCCCAAAAACGGTCGGATCCTGAATCTGACCAACGCCAGCGCGGCATTCAACAGCCTCAGCCTGCCCCGCAACTTCACCAACACGCTACGGTTGGGCGCGAACAACCGGGTGACCAACTCAAGCGCCAACCGGTTGAACCTGAGCTTCGCCGCGGCCTCCGGCGCACTCAATGGGCGGGTCGTTGATCCGAACACCTCGGCGTCCTTCCCCTTCAACGGCGTGGTGCTTCAGAAGCAGCGGCAGGCCCGCGGCTTCTTCCTAACCAGCGCCGCGAGCGGCCAGGTTTTGCTGCAAAGCGACTCCCGCTAAAGCCTCCGCCCCTCAGTCCGCGGCGGCAAGAAATGAAGCGTCGCCGCTCAGATGACCGACGATTCGGCCGGCCTCGGCGATGATCTCGCGCAGATGTTTTTCATCCCGGAAACTCTCGGCATAAATCTTGATGATGTTCTCGGTGCCGGAAGGCCGCGCGGCGAACCAACCGTTGTTGGTAGCCACTTTGAGGCCGCCGATGGGCGCGTTGTTGACCGGGTCGCGGGTCAATCGCGTCACGATGGGATCGCCCGCCAACGTCGCGCCCGCCAGCGCATCCGTGTTCACATCCTTCAGCGCCCGCTTCTGTTCGGGAGTGGTTTTGGCATCGATGCGGCGATACTTGGTGTGGCCGAGCAGCCCCGACAAATGGCCAAAATACTGGGCGGGGTCGAGGCCGGTGCGGGCCTTGATCTCCGCGGCGAGCAGGCCGAGGATCAGCCCATCTTTGTCGGTCGTCCAGACCGTGCCGTCCCGGCGCAGAAAACTAGCCCCCGCGCTCTCTTCGCCGCCGAAGCAATAGGCGCCTTTGAACAAGCCATCGACGAACCACTTGAAACCGACCGGCACTTCCGCCAGGCGGCGGCCGATGCTCTGGACCACGCGATCGATGATGGAACTGCTAACGATGGTCTTGCCCACCGCCGCGCTCAACGGCCAACCGGGGCGGCGCGTATGGAGGAAGTGAATGGCCGTAGCCAGGTAGTGGTTCGGGTCCATCAGGCCGTGCGAGGGCGTCACGATCCCATGACGATCCGCATCGGGGTCGTTGCCAAAGGCGATGTCGAAATCCTTCTGCAACTGGACCAGCCCTTGCATGGCGCATTTGCTCGAACAATCCATCCGGATCTTCCCGTCGTGGTCGACCGTCATGAACCCAAACGTGGGATCCACCTTGGGGTTGACCACCGTGAGATCCAATCCGTAACGCTCGCGGATCGGCTCCCAATAGTGAACGGCGGCGCCTCCGAGCGGATCCACGCCGATGCGCACCCCGGCGGCTCGCACCGCTTCCAAATCCACGACCGAACCCAGGTCCCGCACATAATCGGCCACAAAGTCGATCTCGGAAGTGGAGGCTCGTTTCAAGGCCGCTTCGTAGGGGATGCGTTTGACCTCCCGATTGCCGTCGCGCAGCAGCGCGTTGGCGCGATCCTGAATCCACCCGGTCACATCCGTATCCGCCGGTCCTCCGGAGGGCGGGTTGTACTTGAACCCGCCATCGGCTGGGGGATTGTGCGAGGGCGTGATCACCACGCCATCGGCGGCGCTCCGATTCCCCGCCTGGTTCCACGCCAGGATGGCCCTTGAGATGACCGGGGTCGGCGTAAAGCCGTTGTCGCGCTGGAGCCGGGCCAGGACGTCGTTCGCCGCCAGCACCTCCAGCGCGGTGCGCTCGGCCGGAGCGGACGCCGCGTGGGTGTCCTTGCCCACAAAGAGCGGTCCGCTGATACCCTGGGCGCGACGGTACTCGCAAATCGCCTGCGTGATCGCCAGGATGTGCGCCTCGGTGAAGCTGCCATCCAGCGGCGTGCCCCGATGGCCGCTGGTGCCGAAACTCACCCTTTGGCGCGGGTCGCCAACGTCGGGTCGCTGTTCATAATAATCTCGCTCGAGCTTGCTGACGTCGATCAACAACTCGGCGGGTGCCACTTTTCCAGCCAATGGATGCATCATAATTCCGCTTCAAAAAAAGCAACGAATTGTGCTCCATCCCACCCGCCGGCGCAAGCGCGCGGGGCGACTTCTCGGCAGATTCTCCAATGGAAATCGCCGCCTCGCTGGCGCGATCTCAAAGTCGCTTCCGCCGCAAGCTCACACGACTTCCACCGGGCACTGGGGCATGGCGTCAATAAAGGCCTGACCGTATTGCTTGGTCAGGAGGCGGTTGTCGAGCACGACGATAATGCCGGTGTCGGTTTTGGAGCGGATGAGCCGGCCGGCCCCTTGCCGGAACTTCAGGATGGCCTCAGGCAGGGAGAATTCGCGGAAGGAATCGCCTCCGTGCGCCTCGATCGCCTCCACGCGCGCCTCGATCAACGGGTGGTCCGGCACCGCGAACGGCAGCCGGGTGATGATCACATTGGATAGCGCCTCGCCGGGCACATCCACTCCCTGCCAGAAGCTGTCGGTCCCAAACAGCACGGAGTCGATGTCCTCCTTGAACTTCTCCAGCATGAGCGAGCGCGGCGTGCCAGTGCCTTGTACAAAACAAGCGATGTTCAACTGGTCGAATGTCGGCCGCATCATCTCTCCCACCTCCAGCATCAGCTTGAAGTTGGTGAACAGGACGAAGGCCTTGCCATGGGTGAGCCGGATGAAGTGCTCGATCCAGCGCAGGAGGGCGTCGCGATAACCCGCGTCGCGGGGATCGGGCATCTTGCCCACGACAAAGAGCTTCATCTGGCGCTGGTAATCGAAGGGGGTGCCGACCTGGAGTCGCGTGGCGGCCTCGGCGCCCACCCGGCGCGCGAAGTAGTTCAGGCCGGAGTTATCCACCGCCGGTCCGCGCCGGCGCCCGCCGCGCCCAATCTCCGCGGACGGCGCTTCTGGGCGGGTCTCTCCCGTCACGGAAAGGGTGGCGCTGGTCATAACGACCGAAGTCCCGGGCCGGAAAAGGCGGCGGCGCAGGAACTCGGCGACATCCACGGGCGCGGCGTTGAGGGACAGGCTCTTCTGGGCTCGGCCGCGCTCAACCCAATAAACGTAGTCGTCGGCGCTCTGGCTCAGAAAAAGAGCCACCTCGGAGCGCAATTCGCCCAGGCGCCGGTTGCACTCGAGCAACTCCAGACCGATCTCCTTGTCCTCGCTCAGCTTAATGAGTTCGCTCACCGCCTCCCGCACCCGCTGGATGGGCAGAGAGACGGTGTCCTGAACCACCTCGGGTTTTCTGAGGCGCAACTCGGTCCATTCGCGCCGGCGCCCGGCCGCCGCTTCGCCCCCGCCAAACCCGCGCTTGCCTGAGGTTCGCTGGAGTTCCTCGCAGGCCGCCTCCACATTTCCGAAGAAACCCTCGGCCTCCTTGAGCAGGGTCGCGACGTTGCGAATGGCGTCTCCTTGCATGAGCGTGGCAAGGAGGCCTTTCTCCGTGCGCGGGTTCCACAGCCGCTGGAGGGCGTAACGCACCTGGCCGCTGGAGACGCTCAGCCCGATATGTTTCGACGCCACGTTCTCCATCAGGTGCGCCTCGTCGAACACCACGAAATCGTTGCGAAACAGGATGCCGCCTTCGGCGTCTTCCTCGTCGAGCCCGCCCAGGAGGATAAAAAAGAGGGTGTGGTTGAGAATCAGCACGTCCGCGGACATGACGCGGTTTCGCACCCGCTGGAAAAAGCAGAGGTCGTGATCCTTGGCAAAATCGGAAGCGGTTCCGCAAGACCTCGGGGAGCAAAGACCGCGTTCGGAGCAGACTTGCGCCCACACCTTCGGGTCGGGCTCAATCTCCAACTCTGACAGGCTGCCCTCCACCGCCGTCTTCGACCACTCGTAGATGCGTTGGAGTTCCCCCGCCTCGGAGGAGGTGAAGAGGTTGCCGGATTGCTGCATGGCCTTCTGCAGACGCCGAGTGCAAAGGTAATTGCCCCGCCCCTTGAGCATCGCGAAGGAGAACCGTACCGGCAGGATCTGCTCCAGTACCGGCAAGTCCTTGTGCGTGAGCTGCTCTTGCAGGTTGATCGTATGCGTGGAAATGACCGCCTTCTTTTTGTTGGCGACGGCGTAGAGGATGGCCGGCACCAGGTAGGCCAGGCTCTTGCCCACGCCGGTGCCCGCCTCAACGGCCAAGTGCCCCCCCGCTTCGAGCGCCCGCGCCACCGCCACCGCCATCTCTTGTTGCTGGGGGCGATACTCGAAGTTCGGCGAGCGCGACAGTATCCCAGTCGGCGAAAAGATGTGCTCCACTTGTTTGACCAAGTCGGGGCCGCCTCCGGCAAGCTGGGATTCGACGATGCTAATCATTTGAGCCGCCAGACAGCCCGTCCCGGCTGTCTCTCGGGACGCAAATCTATCCGGGTACGTTGGGGGGAACCATCTTTTTCTAGGGGGCGCCCTTTACAGTCCGGGGGCAATTTGCTTCTATGCGCGGGATGCAGTTCATCGTTGAACCACTCCGGCCGGTCGCGTCAGGATTTGCGCGCCTCTATCCCCAAAGGGCCCGGTCATGAAACCGCTCTCGGAGTGCCTGCTCTACGCGTTCATTGATACGGGCTTTCTGCGCGGTCGGGCCCCCGAGACCTTGGCGCGGCAGCTTTGCGACGGCGGCGCGGACCTCATTCAACTGCGCGCCAAGGGCTCCTCCCCGGAGGAGCTTCGCCGGATGGCTGAGGCGATCGCTCCCGTGACGCGTCAGGCGGGAGTAGGCCTTGTGATCAACGACCACCTGGCGCTCGCCCAGGCGGTAGGGGCTGAGGTCTGCCACCTGGGACAGGAAGATTTCTTCGGCGCGGGCTACCGGAAGGTGGCTCAACTGCCGGGAATGGCGGACACCGCCGCCGGTCTGCGCCGCCCGCTCATCGGCCTGAGCACCCACGAACCCGCGGAGGCGAACCAGGCCCTGGCCGCCGGCGCTGATTACATCGCCATCGGACCCGTCTTTGCCACGAATACCAAGCCGAACGCCCGGCCCGTGACGCTGGATTACGTTCGCTGGGCGGCGCGAAACGTGACCGCTCCCTGGTTCGTCATCGGCGGCATCCACCTCGGAAATCTCGATGCGGTGCTAGCGGCCGGCGCCCGCCGGGTTTGCGCTGTCTCCGCCATCCTCGACGCCCCCGATGTGGCCGGAGCTTGCGCCGCCTTCAAACGACGCCTCCAAGCCGCGGCCCGTTGAAACCTCGAGGTGGAGGAAACGGGGGGGTTGAGGAGAGCCGGTTTCAGTTTTCCTCGTTTCGCCCCTTGAGCCTGCGCCGCGGTATGGTAGAATGCATCGGTTTTGTATTTGACATAACCAACACAAATTAACCGTTAACCCCTTCAATATCTATGGCAGTACTAGTTGGAAAAAAGGCGCCCAGTTTCCGCGCTCCCGCGGTCATCAATGGCGGCGAGGTCGTGCAGGATTTCTCCCTCGACCAGTTCTTGGGCAAGAAGTACGTCGTGTTCTTCTTCTATCCGGCGGATTTCACTTTCGTCTGTCCGACCGAACTCTTCGCCTTTCAGCACAAGTTGGCGGAGTTTGAGAAACGCGATGTGGCCGTGGTCGGCTGCTCCGTGGACTCCCAGTTTTCCCATTGGAAATGGTTAAACACCGAGAAGAAAGAAGGCGGCATCAAGGGCGTCACCTACCCGCTCGTGGTGGACCAGTCCAAGACGATCTCGCAGGGCTACGACGTGTTGGCCGGCGATTACGACTGCACCGAGGACGACCAGATCGTCTTCGTGGGCACGCCGATGGCCTACCGCGGCCTGTTCCTGATCGACAAGAACGGGATCGTGCAACACCAGTTAGTCAATAATTTCCCCTTGGGCCGCAGCGTCCAGGAGGTGCTCCGGCTGGTCGACGCCCTCCAGTTCACCGAGAAGTATGGCGAGGTCTGTCCCGCCGATTGGCGCCAGGGCGAGGATGCCCTCAAGCCCACTCAGGATGGAATCGCCTCCTACCTGAGCAAGCACTAGATCCGGAGTTCTGAATCCCGAAGGGCGCTGTAAACGGGTCAAGTTTTGGTCTAAGACCAAACTGGTCAAAGCGGGCGCAGGCGAGGCCCTCACAGGGTTCAGGGTTCGTTGAGTAATGGTCATTGCGATCCGATGGCCATTGCTCGATTCTCATTTTTCAATAAACCCTTCCGGCCAGACTCGCGAAAGCAGCGAGGACGACAGACGCGCGCGAAAAGCTTGGGAACGCCGAAAGGCGTCTTGGGCGAATCGCCGACTTGCAGTCGGTTTTGCGCGGCCGTTCTTTCAGCCAGCCCCGACCTGGTCGAAGGCCGAATCAAGGGCCTGGATTCCCGTTGGCCTCCAAAGCCATCGATCCCTCCTTAAGCCGCAACTGCGGCGCATCGCTGCCAAGCAAGGGGCCTGCGGCCCAATCGTCGGCTTCGATCCTCGATAACCACTGGCCGATCAGCGACCGAACGCTTTCGATGTCCAACCGGTCGCGCTCGCCCGAATAGAGGCCCAAGTTCGTGTCGGCCAGCCTGAGGAGCGCGGCGGCGGGGCTGGGTCGGCCCTTTTGGAGGTGGACGAACCCGCCGGCCAGTTGAATAAGCCCCTTGTAGAAGGAACCGTTGGGACCTTGGCGCTGGCCTAGCCACAGTGATTCCAACACCTCATGGGCCTCGTAATAAAGTTGGCGATTGAAGCAGCCGAAATAGGCGAGATACCGCGCATCGAGGTCACTCCCACCAAATGCGGCTATCGCCTGGGAAATCCTAAGCTCTCGCGTCATCGATCAGGCCGGATCCGTCTCCCGTTGGGGCAAGCATTTCCATGCCCGGCGCATGACCCTGAGGTCACCGGCTGGCAAAACGTGGATCGCGGGCCCGTTCGTGGAGTTACTCACCAACGCCAACCATACACCAATTCAAGCCTCCCGCAACTGACGCGCGGGTCGGACTGGATTCCTCAGCCCCCCTGGGTCCGAGAGGTGGATTTCGCTTTGGACTTTGGAACGAGCACCCTAAAGTTGGCGGGATGTCGCAGATGTTGAAATCCTCAGGGGCCATGGCCGGCGCCACTTTAACCAGCCGCGTGCTGGGCATGGCGCGGGAGATGGTCTATGCCTCATTCATGGGCAACACCTGGGTGGCCAGCGCGTTTGTGATGGCCTTCCAGGTGCCGAACTTATTCCGCCGACTCCTGGGCGAGGGGGCGTTGACGGCGGCGTTCATTCCCATTTTCAAGCATAAAGAGGCCAAGGAGGGCGAACCCGAGATGTGGCGCGCCGCTAATGCGGTGGTGTCGGGCCTCGTAGTTGCCGCTGGCGCTCTGACCGTCCTGGCGATCCTGGGCTTGACGGTGGCGTTGTGGATGGGTCGAGGGCATTTCACCGCCCCGACGGAACTGATGCTCAGGCTCTTGCGCGTCATGTTTCCCTACATGTTGCTGGTCTGCCTGGCGGCGGTCTTCATCGGCATGGCTAACGCCCGCGGCCACTTCTTCGTGCCGGCGCTGGGCGCGGTCGTCCTCAATCTCATCATGATCGCCAGCGTCCTGCTGCTGGCGCCCCATCTGGGTCGCCGGCTCGAGCAGCAAGTCTTCGGCCTGGCGATCGGCGTGATCGTCGCGGGGCTCGCCCAGGCTTTTTTCCAGTGGCCCAGCTTGTCGCGCGAGGGCTATCGCTATTTCTGGGTCTCGCCCTGGCGCGATCCGACCGTGGTTGACGTGGTCAAGAAGATGCTCCCCGGCTCCATCGGCGTCGCGGCGTTTCAGATCAACGTCCTTATCACCCAGTGTTTTTCCTTTTGGTTCGACGAGAAGATCGTCTCGACCTTCAACTACTCGGTGCGGCTGATGGAGTTGCCGCAGGGGATGTTCGGCATCTCGCTGGCGACCTATCTCCTGCCGACGCTTTCGGGATTGGCGGCCAGAAAGCAATACCCGGAGTTTCGCGACACCCTCCGGCAGGGCCTGACCCATCTGACGTTTGCGAACCTGATCGCTTCCGCCATCTCCCTCGCCCTGTCCGAGCCGATCGTCCGGCTCTTGTTCGAGCGCGGCCTGTTTGACTCTGTCGCCACGGGGCGGGTGGCGCGGGCGCTGGTCTGCCTCGCGCCGGGCCTGCTGATGTTCTCCATGAACAACATCCTGGCGCGCGCCTTTTACGCCCTCAATGACATCAAGACGCCCATGAAAATCAGCGTTTTTTGCCTCGTCTTGAACCTCATGCTCGCTTTCTGGCTGGTGCGGCATTTCGAAGACGCCCGGATCGGGGGCGAAGTGGGCTTGGGCCTGGCCAACACCCTGAGCGCGACCTGCAATCTCCTCCTGCTACTGTACGCCTTGCGCCGGAAGCTTAAATTCCTCGGCTTGGCCCCCTTGCGCTCCGCCTTGATCGCCCTTCTCGCCGCCGCGGCGCTCGCCGGCGCAACGGCGGCGGCGCTAAGCTGGATCTGGACCCGTCATTTTGGCCACGACACCCTCCCCGTCAAGCTCGGCGCCGTTTTCCTGCCTATGGCCGCGGCCGGTCTGGTCTATTGGTTGGTCGCTATCAGCCTCAAAGTGCCCGCCGCCACCGAGATGCTGGCCCTCGCGCGGCGGAAACTGTCCCCCAAAGGGGCTGCCAGCTAGTTCCCACCGCGCCTTTTTCGCTTGCGATTCACCCGCCGCCCCGTAGAGAATCCAGGCGAGCAAACGCTTCAGGCTCGAACCGGAGAACTGATATGAAAGTGCATTATTACGGACATTCCTGCTTCGCCGTGGAAGTTGCCAATAAGACCCTGTTGTTCGACCCCTTTATTTCGGGCAACGATCTGGCCCACGCCATCGATGTCCAGCAAGTGCCCGCCGACTACATCCTGGTCTCGCATGGCCACTCCGACCACGTGGGTGATACCGTGGCCATCGCCCGGCGCGCCGGCGCGACCGTCATCGCGAATTTCGAGGTCGTCAATTGGATCGAAAAACAAGGCGCGGCAAAGACCCATCCGCTCAACCATGGAGGCGCGTACCATTTTGACTTCGGACGCGTCAAATTCGTCAACGCCATTCACTCGAGCAGTCTGCCCGACGGTTCCTACGGCGGCAACCCGGGCGGGTTTGTTGTCGAGAGCGCCCAGGGGAACTTCTATTACACGGGCGATACCGCCCTGACCATGGACATGAAGCTCATCGGCGAGACGACGCGACTTTCCTTCGTGGCCCTGCCGCTGGGGGACAATTTCACCATGGGAATCGACGACGCGATCAAGGCCGCCGACTTTGCGCGGTGCGACCAGGTCTTCGGGTTGCACTACAACACTTTTCCCCCCATCCAAATTGATTCCCACGACGCCCAGACCAGGTTCAAAGCCGCGGGCAAGCAACTCCACCTCCTCCGTCCGGGCGAAACCCGCGACCTTTGAACTGCGACCCCGCTCCGGCGACGCGCGCCCTAATCTCTCATCCACCATCAACCACTTCTGGCGCCACGCCGGGGTGATCCTACCATCTGCATGAAAATAACGATCGGTTCCGGTTTATTCGGTCGCGCGGTCTTGACCAGCGCGGTGCTCGGAGTTTCGGCGGCCTTCTTGTGCTCCGCGCGCGCCCAAACCGCGGACGCCCCGGCGCGGTTGAAAATCGCGCCTCTGAACTATCGCCAGCGCGTCCTGCCCAACGGTCTGACGGCGCTTTCTCTCGAGAACCATCGCAGCGCCACCGTGGCCATTCAGGTCTGGTATCACGTTGGGGGCAAGGACGACCCCGCCGGTCGCTCCGGTTTTGCGCACCTTTTCGAACACATGATGTTCAAATCCACGCAAAACCAGAAAAGCGAAAACTTCGACCGCCTGACCGAAGACGTCGGCGGAGCGAACAACGCCTTCACCCGGGAGGATGCCACGGTTTACCACGAAACGGTCCCCTCCAACTACCTGGAACCGCTGCTTTGGGCCGAGGCCGACCGACTGGCGAACTTGAGCATTGACGAGGCGAACTTCATCTCGGAGCGGGCGGTGGTCGAGGAGGAGTACCGCCAGCGCATTCTCGCCAGCCCCTATGGGCGGCTGGAGCTTTTCGTGGAACAGGACTCCTTCGCCGTTCACCCCTACAAGCGCGGCGTCATCGGTTCCATCGCCGACCTGGATTCCGCCACCATCGAGGATGTGCGCCGATTCCACCAAACCTACTACCGTCCCGATAACGCCACCCTGGTCGTCTCGGGCGACTTCGACCCGGCGCAACTGGACGCCTGGGTCGACAAATATTTCGGCCGCATCGCCCGGCCCGCCGCCGAGATTCCTCGCGTCAAGGTGACTGAACCGGCCCGCGCCAAGGAGGCCCGTTTCAACACCACCGCCCCCAACGTCCCGCTGCCCGCGACCGCCATCACGTATTTGTTGCCCCCGCGCAACGGCGCCGATACGGATCCCCTCCGAGTGGCCGAGGTGATTCTGAGCCGGGGCGAATCTTCCCGGCTGAATCAGTCGCTGGTTTACCGCCAGCAAATTGCCGCCAGCGCGTGGGCCAACGCCGATCTGCGCGATGACGCCGGGCTGTTCGGCCTGACCATTATCACGGCGGGCGGAAAATCCGCCGCGGACGCCGAACTAGCGGCGCTCGCCGAGTTGGAGAAGCTCAAGACTGAGCCCGTCACGGCCGCCGAACTCGAAAAAGCGCGCAATCTCCTGCTCTCTGATTTGCTGCGAGCGCGCGAGACCGCCGAGGGGCAGGCCTTCGCCCTTGGCGAGGCCGCCGTGAGCTTCGGCGACCCGGAACGCGTCAACACTGACATCGCCCGCCTCCAAAGCGTGACCGCCGCCGATGTCCGGCGCGTCGCGCAGACCTATTTCACCGCGGAGAACCGGGTCGTCATCCGCTATGAGGACCGCAAGGAAGAGCAAGGCGGGCGGAGTAACGCTCCCAAAGCCGCCCCGACGCTCGCCCCCACCGCCTTCGCCCCCAGGGAAACGCCGCCTGCTCCCGCCGCGCCGCGCTCCATCTCCTTTCCGGCCCCCGTGGAAAAGAAACTCCCCAACGGCATCCGCCTCGTGATTATCCCGCGCCCCGGCACGGGCTTGGTCAGCGTCTCGGCCGAAGTCAAGGCGGGCAGCGCCTTCGACCCGAACGGGGCGGCGGGCCTCGCGGATTTCACCGCCTCCTTGCTCACTCGAGGCACCAAGACGCGCGCCGCACCGCAGATTGCCGAGACGGTGGAGGCCGTGGGCGGTTCCCTTGATGCCGGAGCGAGTTGGGACAGCGCCACGGTCAGTTTGTCCTCGCTTGCCTCGCGTCTCGAGGAGGTGTTACCCACGTTCGCCGAAGTCCTCCGCTCCCCGGCCTTCGCCGCGGAGGAAATCGAGCGCCTGCGGTCGCAGGACCTGGACGCCCTCGCGGTGAGCCTGCGCGAACCGGGCGCGCTCGCCCGCCTGACCGGCGCCCGCGTCGTCTTCGGCGACAGCGGCTATGGACATGCCCCAAACGGGACGATTGAATCGATGAAATCGTTGAATGCGGCCCAGGTCCAGCGCTTCTACACCGGCCGTTTTCAGCCCCAGGCCACCGTTTTGGTTTTCGGCGGCGACATCACGGCCGATGCCGCCTTAGCCTGCGCCGCAAAGTATTTCGGGGATTGGTCGGCCTCGCGCATCGCGCCCCCCGCCGCGCCCCCATCCGCCGCCGCGCAACCCGGCGGGCGCGTGGTGGTGGTGGACAAACCGGACGCGGGCCAGGCGGCCGTTTACCTCGTCCGCCCAACCATCCGCCGCGCCGATAAACGCTACGCCGTCGGCCGCGTGGCCAATGCCGTGCTCGGAGAGGGCTTTTCCGCCCGCTTGAACCAGGAAATTCGCATCAAACGCGGTCTCTCCTATGGCGCGCGCAGCGGTTTGGAGGCCCGCAAGGACGGCGGGTTCTTCTCCGCGTCAGCCCAGACACGCAACGACGCCGTCCCCGAAGTGTCGGCCCTGCTGAAATCGGAGCTGTCCCGCCTGGCGACGGAACCGATCTCCGCCCGTGAACTTTACCCGCGCAAAGCCGCCCTCTCTGGAGATTACGCCCGAAAATTGGAGACCGGCGCCGGGTTGGTTTCCGCGCTCGCCTCCCTCATGGCTTGCGATCTGCCTCCCTCCGCCTTGAATGACTACCTCCCACGGGTCCAGAAGGTCACCGCGGCTCAAATACAACGTTTTGCCGCCGGTAGCCTACGAACGGGCGACGCCAGCCTCGTCATCGTCGGAGACGCCCGCCAGTTTCTGGCTAAACTGAAAAGCCAGTTCCCGAAGGTCGAGGTAATCCCCGTGGACAAACTCGACCTCAACCAGGCCGGTCTGGTTAAACCCTGACTCAAAGCTGTCCCCCCCATGATCCTCCGGGTCAATTCGAGACCGGGAGCCTCCTCTCCCCCGCTCTCCTCCAAAGGAGGCGAGGGAGCCGCACCTGATTCGGAGGCCTGCACCCCAGGGCACGGCGGATACACCGCCTTAGGTTCGCCGCCAGTCTCGCTCACGGGTTGCGCCAGGTTCGTCCAATAGCGTATGATGTTCAGTATGAAGCTTCAGGATATCGAGCACGAAGCCCTGGGATTAAGCGAGCACGAGCGGGCGGAGTTGGTTTTGTCGCTGATGCGCACGCTGGCGGCGCCAGGAGCGGATGTGACAGACGAGGAAGTGGCGCGGCGGGACGCGGAGATGGAGGATGGAAACGTGGACCCGATGTCGCATGACGAGTTCATCCGCCGCGTTCGTGAAGAGCGCAACCGATGAGGCTGGCTTACCATCCTCTCGTTCAGAGCGACGTCAGCGGGATACTGCGGCACTACGATCGGATCTCGCCACGCTTGGGGGATGAATTCTGGATGGATCTGATGAATTTGATCGACTTGGCTTCGCGCAAACCGGGACGGTTTCATTTTGGGGATCGAGGATTGCGGCGGGCGAACATGAGCCGCTTTCCGTATCATCTATTATTTCGCGAGCGCTCGGACGGCATTCGAGTGATTGTGGTGCGACACAACTGACGGCATCCGAGTTATGGCATAGGGAGGAGGTGAGGCGAACAAGCGCGCTGGAGTGGACGCCAGGTTCACCCCGGTGGTCGCATTCGGGTGCGCTCGGCCCGTTGCCACTAACCATTATCGTACGCTGACAGGATCGCCAAGCGAGCGGCATCGCCCATGGTAGCCCAGACCGCTCCGCTGTCTTGCCGAGCGTCCCGATACAAGCTCCGCAGAATTTGAAGAACGAATCAACAAAACACCGGTGGTCATGTCCACCCCTCCCTCCAAAGGAGGCGAGGGAGAAGCCGCCGACGCCGTTGAAGTTCGAGGGCGCGAGGGCGAGGTTTGTTCGACAATATAAGTTAGTGAAACCGTTCATCGCGTAAGCAATTTCATCGCAAAGTGTTGCAACACAGGGCATCTAGTTCCGATTCGCCGGGCCGAGCGCTGACTACCGGTCGTCGGGCGGGGCGGAGCGCGTATAGAGCGCAAGTGTTGAGCAAGACGCATGGCCTCGGTCATCTCGGCCAACGAACCGCATCAATCACCCGCTGAGTCGCTTGGCAAACGCTTGGATGCACTCGCGCTGCGCCTTGTTCAGCCGGATGCCGGGACGCACTGCTCTCAGCATTCGCAAGCCATCCTCGACGTTGTCTGCCGCGCCCGAATCGAGCAAGAACGCGAGCGCATAAAGGCCGGTCCTGCCGTGGCCCTGGGCGCAGTGAACGAAGGTACGGCCAGGTCGCAAACTGGCGACCGACTGGCGCAGGGCATCCGGCGTTGGCGCCGAGCCATCCAGCAGGGGCCATAGGCGATACGCCGGGGAGCATCGGATGGCTGAGGGCTCCACGAATTCCGCGGTGAGGTCAACGTAGTTGTCGAAGTTCCCGTCGACTTCAGCCGCCAGCAATCGACGCCCGACAACCAGATTCTCTGTAACCGTGTTGTGCGCTGGCTCCCGGCTCAAGAGGCGGAGCATGAACCAGACGGCAAAACTAAAGGCCAGCAGCGGCAGGAACAAGAGCCAACTCCAGAGCGGGAGCGTGCCGTCTGCCCGCTTGCCGAAGACGTGGTGAGCGTGTCGCCAGTGGGCCAGGCCGAGAATGAGAAAATCGCCGCCGAGCCAAACCAGCAATCGCAGCCAGTCGCGCTCGAACAGGCCGAGCGCGATAAGCCCCAGGCCAAGCACTGGAAGCAGGTTCTTATAGCTCATCGCGTATCCCCATCACTGGCAGCGCCCTTTGGGCAAATCGTTCGGAATCATCGGACCAAGCGCCGGATGCCGGTCCTCCGGCGCGGCGGCAGGACCATTCAACTACGGCGCGGGCGACCTGTCCAGTTCAGGCGTCGAGCAGGATGCTTGACCTCGGGGACCATCCTTGGCACACCTTCTACGTTCAGTCTGCGGTCGCTTCCCTTGTGCGAGGGATTCTCTATCTCCCCCTCCATGGCGAGCGCGCTGGGGTGGCAGTCCGCTGTCAAACATGCCCGCCCAGGTTCAGGTATTTGGTCGCCTTTCGGACCAGGAGGCGCGGAGCCAACCTGACCAGGAAAGCGAAGAGACTATTGGAAAAGCCTGGGATGGCAATAACACGACCTTGCCGAAAGGCGCGGTGACCGACGCGGGCCACCGACCGGGCCGACATTGCGGTTTTCTGGAAGTACTCACCCGAGGCTACGGAAAAGAAATATTCTTCTGTTTCAGGGTTGCTGAACTTCGAGCTGGTTGCAGATGCCGCGTACGGTTCCCTCCTTGATTTCGCGGTGGCGCGGCACGCTCGCAATCCTCCGGTTAGCAGGATTGAGCCAGACCGTATGGGCGCCGCCCTCGCGAAAGAGGACACATCCCCGTCCACGCAGATGCCGCTCCAGGTCGCGGAGCTTCATGCCTCCACAAATTCGAACGGTTCGCGCAGCGCGTTGGGCGACAGATCCTTTTCCGCCAGTTCGCGCTGGCACTCCAGCACTAGCTTAAGCGCATCCAGCAGGTTTGCTTTGGCCTCGCCCAGAGTCTCACCTTGTGAAATGGCGGCAGGAACCTCCTCCACGAAGCATGTGTATCCGCCCTCTTTAGCTGGCTCAAAGACCGCTGTCAGTTTCATGCCTCAACCATGCCAGACCGCGCCTCTCCAGGCAAGCCTCCGTGGCCCCATTCGGCGCCCGACGGCGCGCAGAGCGAAGTCGTCAAGACCGTCCAGTACATCCTGGCAGTCCCCCGGACCTTCCTGCGATCGCGCGAGGCAGCGGAGGCTTCCAACCTTATTGCCTGAATACAGTTCCGCCTTGGAGGACTTCCCCTATTCCACCGTAACACTCTTGGCGAGGTTGCGAGGTTTGTCGACGTCGCAACCGCGGAGCACGGCGATGTGGTAGGCCAGCAGTTGGAGCGGCAGCACCGTCAGCAACGGCTCCAGGCACTCGATCGTCGGCGGGATGTAGATAACATCGTCCGCCTTGCGGGCGATTTCCTTGTCCCCCTCCGTGGCGATGGCGATGATCGGGCCCCTGCGCGCCTTGATTTCCTCCACATTGCTCATGTTCTTTTCGAACATGGCGTTGCGAGGCATCACGAAGACGCTGGGAAACTCCGGGGACACCAGGGCGATGGGACCGTGCTTCATCTCGGCGGACGGGTAGCCCTCGGCGTGGATGTAGGAGATCTCTTTGAGCTTAAGGGCGCCTTCGAGCGCGATGGGGAAATTATATTGCCGGCCCATGTACAGGAATTCGTTGAATCCCGAGTATTTTTCCGCCACCGCGCGGATGCGTTTGCCGCCGGCCAGGACTTTCCTGAGCTTGGCTGGGAGGGCTTGGAGCTCGGTGACAATTTTGCAGCCCTCCGACGCGGATAAATGGCCGCGCTGGCGTCCCAGCGCCAGTCCCAGCAGGGTGAGCCAGAGGACCTGGGTTTCGAAGGCTTTGGTCGAGGCGACCCCAATCTCCGGCCCCGCCAACATCGGCAGGCTGGCGTCGGATTCGCGGGCGATCGTCGAGCCCGGGACGTTCACAATGGCCAGGGTGCGCGCGCCCTGGGCGCGCGCGCCGCGGATGGCCGCCAGCGTATCGGCGGTTTCGCCCGACTGCGAGATCGAGACCACGAGCGTGCCCGGCTCAAACGGACGGTTTCGATAACGCATCTCGCTGGCGCACTCGACCTCGACGGGCAGCCGGCTTAGATTCTCGATCAGATACTCGCCCACCAGAGCGGCGTGCCAGCTTGTGCCGCATCCAACCAGCACCAAGCGGCGGATTTTCTTTAGGGCCGCCGCTCTCAAGGCGGATTCCTCGAAAACCGCCGAATCCTCCCCGGGCCGAAGGATCCGGAGCAAAACCTCGGCCACCCGGTCCGGTTGCTCATGAATCTCCTTGAGCATGTACTGCGGGTACTTGCCGAGATCGGCCGCCTCTTCCGCTCCCCGGACGGTGCTGACCGCCCGCGCCACCGGCTGGCCGCCATTGGTCACGACGCGGTCCCGCGCCGTAATCGCGGCAATATCCCCATCCTGGAGATAGATGACCTTGCGCGTGTGGGTGACGATGGGCGAAACATCGCTGGCCAGGAAGTTCTCGCCGTCTCCCACGCCGAGGACCAGGGGCGAACCGCGCCGCGCGCCGAAGAGGCGGCCGGGCAGGTCGGCATGGATGACCGCGATGGCGTAGGCGCCCGTGGCCTCTTGGGTGGCGGCCAGGACGGCATCGACCAGCAACTCGGCGGTCAAGGACTGCCCCTGGCGCAGGCGCTCATCCAGACAAGCCCCCACCAGATGCGCCAATACCTCGGTGTCGGTCTGGGACAGGAAGCGATGTTTTTCGCGGCGCAACCTTTCCCGCAGGACGGCGTAATTCTCGACGATGCCGTTGTGGACCAGCGCGAGTTTGCCGGACTGATCCAAGTGCGGATGCGCGTTGGCATCGCTGGGCAGGCCGTGGGTCGCCCACCGCGTGTGGCTGATGCCGAGGTTCCCCGCCGCCGGGTCCCGTTCCACCAAGTCCGCCAGCCGCGCCACGCGGCCAACGCATTTGCGAAGCTCCAGCGAGCCCTCGGACAACGTGCATACTCCCGCCGAGTCATAGCCCCGGTATTCAAGCCGCTTCAAGCCCTCAATGAGCAACGGCGCCGCGACTTTTTCGCCGACGTATCCTACAATGCCGCACATAATTCAACTCCGGTTCGTTTTCGTTTTCCTGCCCATTCAAGCGGGCGGCCCGCCGTTTCCGCCGTTTAACAGGATCCAATCGGCCACTTCGGGCAAGCCATCCGCCACCACGGCGGAGCCCAATTTGCCAACCTCGGAGCGCTCCAACTCGGCCCCGTAACCCGTCCGGACCAGAAAACACCGCTTCACCCCCCCGTTCCACCCGCATTCCAGGTCGATCCGTTTGTCCCCCACCATGAAGGAGTCCCCCAGGTCCAGTCCGAACTGATCCCGCGCGTCAAAGAGAAACTGCGCGGAAGGTTTGCGTCCGCGACTGGGCTGGTCTGGCGCCTCAGGCGCGAAAAAGATCCCGTCCAACCGCACCCCCTCGCGATCCAACTCCTGGCGCAGATGCTGATGCACCGCTTCCACATCAGCCAAGGTAAAATAGCCGCGCCCAACGCCCGATTGATTGGAGATGAGGATGAGCTTAAACCCCGCGTCTTGCAGCCGGCGCAAGGCGGCGGCGGCCCCGGCGAAGATCACCACCTGCTCCGGCCGGTGCAGATAGTGCTTTTCTTCAATCAGTGTTCCGTCGCGATCCAGAAAGACGGCTCGATTCATGTTCAAGTTAAAGTAATTCTTAAGCCATCCGGTCCTCGAAAGGAAGCCTGAACTAGCGCCCAAGCATCCTCTCGATATCGAATTTGGAGATTGAAATTGGGCGCGGTCCCATCGAACAATTCGCGCGGTGATACGCTTATGAAAATGGCATTGTGCGCCCTGTTAGTGTTCTGCCTTCGCGCCGCCAGTCCGGCGGGCGATTGGCCTATGTTTCACGGCGGTCCGGGGCTGACGGGCGTGGCCGAGGGCAAGTTGCCCGCCAAATGGGCGCGGCTCTGGTCGTTCAAGACGGGCGGCGCGGTCAAATCCTCCCCTGCCCTGAGCGGCAACCGCCTCTTCGTCGGCTCGGACGACGCCACGATTTATGCCTTGGACCTCGCCGACGCTCATAAGGTCTGGGAGTTCAAGACCGGCGGGGAAGTGCAATCCGCGCCGCTGGCGCTCGAAGGACGCGTCTTCGCCGGCTCGATCGATAACTCGCTCTACGCTCTGGACGCCGCGACGGGCAAACTCCTCTGGAAATACGAGACTGGCGACAAAATCGCGGGGGCGCCGAATTATGTCCGAATTGGCGGCGTCACCCGGTTGTTGGCGAGCAGCTATGATTTCAAATTGCATTGCGTCGATGCCGCCACCGGCAAACCGGTCTGGACTTATGAGACGGGCAACTATATCAACGGCGCTCCGGCGATCGCCGACGGCCAAGCCGTTTTCGGCGGTTGCGACGGACTCCTTCACGTCGTCGACCTCGCGACGGGCAAGCAGATCAAAGAGGTCGAGGCGGGGGCTTATGTCCCCGGATCGGTCGCCCTGACTGGGGGACGCGCTTACTTCGGTCAATACGAAAACACCTTCCTGTGCATCGACCTCAAGTCGGGAACCAACCTCTGGAAATTTCACGACCGGAATTTTCCTTTCTTCTCGACCCCGGCGGTGACTTCGGATCGGGTCGTCTTTGGCGGGCAGGATAAACTGCTCCACTGCGTTCGGCGTGATACGGGAGCGCCGCTCTGGAGCTTCCCCACGCGCGGCAAAGTGGACAGCTCGCCGGTCGTCTGCGGCGACAAGGTAGTGGTCGGCTCCAACGATGGGCGCCTCTATGTCGTGTCGCTCGATGATGGCAAAGAAGTCTGGAGCTTCGATCTGGGCCAGGCCATCGAAAGTTCTCCCGCCGTTGCGAACGGCCGGGTGGTGATCGGCTGCAATGACGGATGCGTCTATTGTTTCGGGGCGCCTTGACGCGCCGCGGGGTGGAGACCACATTGGCCCGATGAACGGCGCGAGCATTAGGATGATACAGCGGAACCGGAGCGGAGCTCCGCCCGCCGGCCCTTGCCATGAACCGTCGCTTTGCAATCTCGGCGCCGTCTCCCTCGCCCCGCGAGGAACGAGCGGGGAGAGGGTCGGGGAGAGGGGTCTTCCTTCCAGGTTCATGGTCCCTATGCAAGTTTCGAAAAACACGGAGCCTCTCCATGAACCTCGTTCCCGCAGCCTGGGTTCAGGGCTTCACGGCGCAAAAACTCGCTTTGGGGGAATTCTCCCGCTGTCCGGTTCCCTCTTTGAATGCGCGCCGTCTTTCTAAGCCCTGGAGCGGGGTCAATGTATTGCGGCAATTGCCTGCGCGATAACGCGTTGGTCAAGGCGTTGCTCAACCTCGGCCATGAGGCGGTCATGGCCCCGCTCTACCTGCCGTTGACCCTCGACGAGCCCGACCAAAGCGCCGGCGCGCCGATCTTCTACGGCGGCATCAATGTCTATCTGGACCAGAAATCCGGCCTGTTCGCCGCCGCTCCCGCCTGGCTGCGCCGCCGGCTGTCGTCCCGCCTGCTCCTCAAATGGGCGGCGGGCCGCGCGGCAAAAACCCGCGCTGCGGATGTGGGCGACCTGGCCCTCTCGATGTTGCGGGGCGAGCAGGGACGGCAGCGACGCGACCTGGCCGAACTCATCGCCTGGCTGAAACCACAGGTCCGGCCTGACGCCGTTTTCCTGTCCAACGCCTTGCTAATGGGCTTGGCCGGCCGGCTCAAATCCGAACTCGGCGCCCGAGTGTTCTGCCTCCTGGCCGGTGAAGACACTTTTCTCGACGCCCTGCCGGAGCCCTTCCGGACGAAAAGCTGGGAGGCCATTGCCGAGCGCGCCGCCGCAGTGGACCTTTTCCTGGCGCCCAGCCGATATTACGCGGACCTGATGAGCGCCCGTCTGGGCCTCCGCCCCGGGCGCGTGAGCGTTCTGCCTCCCGGCATCAACCTCGAAGGTTACCCCGATCCGGCCGTCGGCGTCACCGCCGGCCCGAGTTCTCCCACGCTGGGTTTCTTCGCCCGCATGTGCCGTGAAAAGGGCCTCGACCGGCTCGTCGAAGCCTACCTCATCCTGCGGCGCTCGGGACGCGTCCCTGGCCTCCGGTTGCGGGTGGGTGGCAGTTGCGGTCCTACGGACCAACCCCTGGTGGAATCGCTGCGCGCCCGCCTGCGCGACGCGGGCCTGGCCGAGACGGTTGATTTTTGTCCCAACCTCGACCGCGCTCAAAAGCTGGCCTTCCTGCAATCTCTTTCCGTGTTCTCGACGCCTGCCACGTACGGGGAGGCCTTCGGACTCTACCTGATCGAGGCCCTGGCCGCAGGCGTCCCGGTAGTCCAACCTCGGTGCGGCGCATTTCCGGAGGTGATCGCCGCAACGGGCGGCGGCGTATTGAGCGCTACAGCCGAGCCCGAAGCCTTGGCGCAAACCATCGAAAGCCTGCTGCTCGACCCCGATCGGGCGCGGAAATTGGGCGACCAGGGAAGGCGCTCGGTATTCGCGGAGTTCAGCGCCCGCCGCAGCGCCGAGAAGCTGCTGCTGCTACTCCCGACGCCCTAACCCGGTTGGCTCAAACTAAGGAGGCGAGGGAGGAGAGGCAACGCGCTTTGAAGCTTTGGACGCCCCCAACTCCCCTACGCGCATCCGGCGTCCTCCCTCCCTTCACGATTCCCCGCTGCGGGCGGCGGGTCGTTCCGCCTCCCGGAGCGCCAACTTTTGGTCGGCTTAACGCGCCGGACCCTGAGGAGGGGCCGATGGCTTTGAGAGACCCGCATGAATCCAATCCCGTTTTCCGACCCTCAACCAGGCCGGCGCTGGCTGAAAAAGCGGACGCGCCAAGCCGACTGCAAGTCGGCGCTCCGCCCGACGGCCTCCTCACCCCGGCCCTGCCAGCAAGACCGAGCAGGTGACCATGGACTCCGGGAGGAGTGGTCACGTTCTATATTCTTGGTTATGAACACTAAACCACGCCCTGGAAATTCAGAGCCCGTTCAAAACATCGATCAGTTGTCTTAACCGCCCGTAGTCGCGGCGATTGAAGCCGAAACCGATGCGCGGCAGGTCCACATGATCGCCGTCGGCAACTTCTTCAGGCGTCGGGGCCACGATTCCGATCTCCGGGCCGGTGATAATATCGGCGAAATCCTCGTTCATGGCCCGGATCGCCGACTGGCTGGGGGTGTTCTTGAGACGGATAACAAAGAGGTCTTTGACGAAGCGGGTGGAATGGAAGTTGCGGTAGAAACGGGTGATGGTCTTGACCGCTTCGTCCGGATCGTCGGTGATCTTGTAAAGCGTGAGATCCACCGGCGAAATCAACTGGTCGCGCAGCAGGTGTTCGCGCACGTGTTTGTCCCAGGTCTTCCAATACGTTCCGCCAGGCCGATCGATGAGCACCAGGGGCATCAACTGCCCTTTGCCGGTTTGCATCAACGTCAGCGCCTCGTAGCCTTCGTCCATGGTTCCAAAACCACCGGGAAACAGCGCAATGGCGTCGGAATGGCGGATGAAGATGAGCTTGCGGGTGAAAAAATACTTGAAGGTGACCAGCTTCTTGTCTTCCCGGATGACGGGGTTGGCGGCCTGTTCCCACGGCAATCGGATATTCGCGCCGAAACTCATCTCGGGTCCCGCCCCTTCATGGCCCGCCTGCATGATCCCGCCGCCAGCGCCCGTGATCACCATAAACCCGGCCTGGGCGATCTTCCGGCCAAATTCAGCCGCCTGTTGATACTCCGGGCGCGAGGCCTGGGTGCGGGCGGAGCCAAAAATGGTGACCTTCCGCATGCCTGAATAGGGCGCGAATAGACGGAACGCGTAGCGCAATTCCCGCACGGTAGTCTTGATCACCCGCACATCCCCGCTGTCCTCCACATCCTTCAGCAACTTGAGCGCGTTCTCGATGATATCGGCCACGCTCTCCTGGTTATACCCCCCTCCCTTGTAGGCGATAAGTTCCTTTATCCTCCGGCTCAATTCGGGATCCTCTGATGGCCTGTCTGCTTTAATCATAGGTTTTCCAGGATAGTCCTTGGCTCCCTAAATGCAATCGCGCCGACCGGCAGGAACGCCACTAAAACGGTCGGGCAACGCGTCTCTTATTGGTGGCAAAGCGGCGGAGGTGCGCCGCAGCCCACGACGCTTCGCGCGGTCCGAGGCCGGGGTGGTTCAAAAAAACCCGATACATTTAATCACTCCCAGCCCGCAGATTCAAACCCTCGGATCCAAACAATCCGCTTGCGCGGCCGAAGCGTCAAAACGTATGGTTTGGCGGTCGGGGGGGCGGCAACCAGGTCGCTGTCCGCAGCCCGAATAGCCAATGATGCGTATGAGAGCCCATCGCTCTGCGATGGAGAAGCGGAGCGCCGCGCACCCTGTTCTTCTACGTGGGACGTTTCTATCGCGGCCGGTCAACCGATTCTATGGGCAAGGAATTCAGCCTCGCGCCGCGCCCGGTGGCGCGGGTCGAAACCAAATACCGGCGCATCGTGAGCGCCCTGCCCCATCCCGACTCCCTGCCGGTGCTGGAGCGGTTGCGGTCCTTTGAGCCCCAATCCATGCGCGGCCAACCGCCGCTGGTGTGGGATCGCGCCGAAGACATCTTTGTTTATGACAAATACGGGAACCGGTGGCTGGATTGGAGTTCCGGCGTCCTGGTAGCCAACGCCGGCCACGGCGCGCCCGAGATCCGGCGCGCCATTATTGACCAAGTCAACAGCGGCCTGTTGCACAACTACTGTTTCCCCAGCGAAGAGCGCGCCCAACTCGTCGAGGCGCTGGCCGGCGTGGCGCCGGAAGGCTTGAAAAAGGTTTTTCTGCTGACCACGGGTTCGGAGGCGGTTGAATGCGCCATCAAGCTCGCCCGCGCGCGCGGCATCCAGTTGGGAGGCAAAGCAAAGATCGGCATCGTCGGCTTCGATCGGGGCTTCCACGGGCGCACCTTGGCCGCCCAACAAGTCGGCGGCCTGGCGGCCCAGAAATCCTGGATCGTCAATCTGGATCCAGCCATCATCAACGCGCCTTTTCCCGATGGCTACTGGCAACCGGACACGGGGTTCGACACCTTCCTCAAGGCCATCGCCGAGGCCTGGCTCAAACCCGAAAACATCGCCGGCGTCGTCATGGAGACCTACCAGGGCGTCGGGCCGGATTTCGCGCCGGCGGAGTATGTCCGCGAGTTGGCGGCCTGGTGCCAGCGCCATCGGGTCGTTCTCATTTTTGACGAAGTCCAGGCCGGCTTCGGCCGCACGGGCCGATTCTGGGGCTTCGAGCATTACGGCGTCATCCCCGACCTGATCTGCTGCGGCAAGGGCATCAGCAGTTCCCTGCCCTTGTCCGCCGTCATCGGCCGCGAGGAGATCATGGATCAGTTCGGTCCGGGCTCGATGACCAGCACCCACACCGGTAATCCGCTCTGCTGCGCCGCGGCCCTGGCCAGCCTGGCGAAAATCCTGAACGAAAAACTCCCGGCCCATGCCGCCGCGCTCGAACCGCTGCTGCTGGCCGGGCTGAAGCGGATTCAATCGGCGCACCCTGATCTCATTGGCCATGTCACCGCGCGGGGCCTGGTCGGCGGCCTGCAGATCGTTAAGCGCGGCCGCAAGGAACCCGACCACGACCTGGCGCACAGCATCATCGAGCGCAGCTTCCATAAAGGCCTGCTCTTCTTCGCTCCGGTGGGCGCCTGGGGCCAGACGGTCAAGGTGTGTCCGCCGCTGACTATCCCGCGCGAAGCCTTGGAGGAAGGTCTCGCGGTGCTCGCGGAAGCCACGGCGGAAGCCGCCGCCGCCCTGGACAACTCGCAAACCGTTGGATAGATGAGACTATGCCAGCCCCCCGCCCTTCCTTAAGTCAACCGCGTTCGCGCCAAAGCGCGCCCCGCCAACCCGCTTCCGCGGGCCGCTTGCGGACGTCGTCCATCGTTCGAAAGATCCTCGCCCGCGCGCGGACCGCCCGCTTCCAAGCTTACCTCCGGGATCTGCTGGTGGAGCTTTGCCGGATCGATACCACGCCCAGTCCCGACGTGGAAAAAATGCGCAACGCGGAAGCTGCCTGCTTCCTTATCCTGGAACGGGAATTGAGCGCCTTGAAATTCTCCGGTGCGCGCCTGGAGCGGCGTCCGATTAACCCCGGCATCAAAACCCATCCCTATTACTCGCTGCTGCATTTCACCAAAACGCCCGAGCGGCCGGAGGGGCTCTCGCCGGAGGCAACTTACGCCCGACGGTCCAATCTCGTCTGCCTCCTCCCCGGCGCGGCCAACCGCGGCGCCGGCCAGTCCATCGCGCTCAATGCCCACCTGGATGTCGTGGCGCCTTTTTTCCCGCCTCGCGTTCGGCGCGGGGTCGCGCAGGGACGCGGGGTCTGCGATGACAAAGGACCGGTAGTCAGCCTGGTCGCCGCCCTCAGGGTGCTGTCCGACGTGATGGCTGAAGCCGGGCTGGAGTGGAACCGCAACGTGGTGGCGATGTTTGTCGTCGAAGAGGAAACCGGCGGGAACGGCTCGCTGTCCCTGGCCACCGACCGCGATTTGAAACCGCTCTACGACTCCCTGCTGGTCTCGGAGTGCACCGGGCTGCGCATCCACCCGGCTAACCGGGGCGCGGTTTGGTACCGGGCGGATGTGGCGGCGCCCGCGGGCGTGTCGCCCCTGGCGCTATCGGCCTTTGTCAACGAAGCCCTCGAACAGGAGGGCGCGGCCATTCGCGCCGAGAGCCGTCACCCGCTCTTTCCCCAGCGCCCCGTTCAGACCTGCCACGGCATGATCGGCCCCTTCGGCGAACATCCGAGTCGGATCTGCGGCGAGGTCAGTTTCGCCATTCGGTTCGCGCGCCGTCCGGACCAGAGGACGGAGAGGCTCGCGCACGATTGCCTCGAGGCTGGGTTGGCGCAATACGTTGGCCTGTACGGAGACAAGACTACCACAACGGAGGCCGCGACCGGTCGGCCGCTGGTCGCGCGACACTATGACTGGAAGCGCGCCGGCAACGGTTTCCAGGTGGACGTGCATGGCGCGACGGGCCACATGGGGGCGATTCGCGAACGCGACGGCGCCATTACCAAAATGTCGCACCTCGTGCGGAGCCTGGTCTTTTCCCGAGCTAAAATCGAGGCTGCGGCCGGGACGCCCATGGCGCTGGAGCTAGCCGGCCAACCGGAGGGCGGCCGGCTGGTCCTCGAAGGCGGACAGGGGTTTGTGCCCACCCACGACATCCAGGAAGTAATGGACCGGGTGCGCCAGGCGGCCCGGCGGGGCGCGGAGAATTATTTGCGCCTCCTCGGCCGGCCGAGCCCTGGCGAGGAGGTCGTCCAGGTCTCTTACGAGAAGTTGCACAACGTCGCCTTTGATGGGGATCCCCGTTCGCCTTCGATCCGCCACGCGCAAGCCGCGGCCCGGGCGTGCGGTCTGCGCTGGGAAGAACCGATCCTCGGCTGGACCGTGTCGTGCGACGCGCGGTTGTTCGCCACGGAATACCCGGGCATGCCGGTGCTGACCTTCGGCCCCGGCCAGCTCGTCCACGCCCATTCCGACCAGGAACAGATCGCGCTCGCGGACATCCGCAAAGCGGCGGAGTTCCTGGCGGTGTTTCTCTTGCGACAGACCGGAACGCTTCGCTAAGCGCGCGGCAACAGATCTCAACCCTTCGCTCCCACCCTGGCTCATGAAAACCAAACTTCGTCTCGGCATCGTCGGCGCCGGCTCCGTCGTGCGTGAGATTTACCAGTATCTCTACTTCCGCAGCCACTATGCGGATATCCTCGATATTTGCGGCGTGGCCGAGCCCGATGAGCAAGCTCGCCACTGGTTTGGCGACCTGGCCGGTTTGCCGGCCGAACGCCGCTTCGCCAGCCACAAGGACCTGCTCGCCCGTGTTGAGCTGGATGCCGTCCAAATCAACACTCCTGATCACGCGCATGCCGCGCCAGCCCTGGACGCGCTGGCAGCCGGTTTGGATGTCGTGGTACCGAAACCAACCGCCGCCACCGTGAAAGATGCCCACGCGATGATTCAAGCCGCCAAACAGGCGGGGCGCTTCCTGGGCGTCGATTTTCACAAACGCGAAGATCCGCGCATCAAGGAGGCGGCGGCGCGGTTCCAAACGGGCCGCTACGGGGCGCTGCAGTCCGCCGTTTTCTATATGCTGGATAAGCTGCTGGTGGCCGACCCGAACCACTCGCCGCGCTTCTTCGCTTCGCCCGATTTTGCCGAGCGGAATACCCCGGTGTCCTTCCTGACGGTGCACTTGGCCGACGCGCTGATGACGATTGTCCGCCTGGTCCCCGTGCAAGCGCGAGCGATCGGTTACGCCCACCGGCTGCCCGCGCTCAAGCCCATCGGCGTCAAGGGCTATGACCTGGTGGATACGGAGATTGTCTTCGAGAGCGGCGCGGTGGCGCACCTCCTGGCGGGGTGGGCGCTGCCCAACACCGCCTGGTCCACGACCGTGCAATCCGGCCGCCTAATCTGTTCCGACGGGCTGATTGACCTCGGCCTGGACACGCCGGGCCTTCGGGAAATCCACGCCGAGGGCATCGCCGAGGTCAACCCGCTCTTCCGCAATTTCGAGCGCGAGGGCGCCGTTACGGGTTACGGCATGAGCAGCCCGGGCCGGCTCTACCAGCGGATCCTGGCATGGCGCAACGGCGCCCTCTCCCCCGCCGAGCGCGAGGCCGCCCTCAGCCCGATGGCCCTGGGTTTTCATACTACCTTGGCGCTCGAGGGAGCGGAACGAAGCCTCGCTGAAGGCAAACGACTGGCGAGCGGCGCCACCTTGGGCGCCACCGTTGACTTGTGCGCCCTGGTGGTCCAACAACTGGGCGCCTCTGCCCTCCAGGAATACGGGCTGGGATAATCGCCCGGGCCTCACCTTCCGCGGATCCCCACCATCGCCTTGCTGGCGGCGGTTCGGACCGAAGGTTCCGCGTCGTTTTCCAACCGCTGCAACTCGGGTAGCGCGGCGGCCGCGTCGGAACCGATCGCGCCCAGGGCCAGGGCGGCCTTTTCTCTGAGCGCGGCCGAGCTGTCCCTCAGGCATTCCGTCAAGGCCGGCGCGGCGAGACCGGCGTCGGAGCCTACAATCCATAGCGAATGCGCCGCCTCGAGCCGGACCTCGAGAACCGGGTCGCGCAACGCCGCCGCCAACGCTTGGATCACGGATTCCGTGGGCGGCCCCAGGCGCGGGTCAAACAAGCCAAAGCCGCGCGCGGCCGCCGCCCGCGCCTTCCCCTCGCCATGCAGCGTGGCCTCTACCAGGGCGGGGACGGCGCAGGTCCCCATCCCGGCGAGGGCGTAGGCCGCCATAAACCGGATTTGGTCATCGGCCAACGCCGCCGCCACCGCCGGGATGGCTGCTTTGGCCGGCGGCCCAATGCGGCCCAGGGCGTACAGCGCGTTGAGGCGAACGCGAGCGTTGCTTTCCCCCAAATCGCGAACCAACGCGGGCACCGCGCCTTCGCCGCCGATTTTCCCCAGGGCGTCCGCCGCCTCGGCGGCCACCCGGCCTTGCGGGTCGCGCACCGCTTCGGCCAAGGCGGGGACCGCCGACCGGGCGGCGGGCCCCAGGCTGGCCAAGGTCCGCGCCGCGGCTTCACGGGTGAGGAAGGCATCGGGATCGCGGACGTCCGCGATGATGAGCTTTTGCGCCTCGCGAGGCAATCGCGGCGCCTCTTGCCACAAGGCTCGGCGCCACAGGGCGTCGCGCGTTTGCAGCAACCGGACCAGTCCCGGGCAGGCGTTGCTCCCCAGGGCGCGGATTGCCGCCGCGGCCTCCGCCTTGCCTTGGGCGTTGCCGGTCGAAAGTTGCGCCCACCAGGCGCGCAGCGGTTTGCCTTGGTACGCCGCCGCCCCGAGCCCCTGCCAGGCGGAACGGCCCAGCCAGACCAGGCCCAATCCAACCAGGACCAGGAACGAGGCAATGAACAGACGCATTCTCACGAGTTAGCAAGACCGAGGATTAACTTACACCTCCACCCGCTCAATGGCGATGCCGAAGGAAAGAGCATTAGCCCTGTAGGAATCGCCCTACAAGCCGTCAGGAATTCCCCCTATTGCGGCGGCCTGATTAAACCGCTAGAGTAACGGCTACACCGATGGAACTCGCACAGGTAATAGCGTTGATGCGCGGGGTCCACGGGCGTGATATGGGTCGTTACGACGAAGCGTTTCTGGCCAGGACGGTCGCGAAACGGATGGAGCTCACGGCCCGTATGACCTTTGCGGACTATTGCGGTTATCTGTCGGAAAGCCCGTCGGAGGCGGATAAGCTGGTCCGGAGCCTGAGCATCACCTTCAGCGAGTTCTTCCGCAATCCCCTGACCTTCGCCCTGTTGGAGCAACTGGTCCTGCCTAAACTCGTCGCCGAGAAACGGAACACCGGCGGGGCCGAAATTCGGGTCTGGTCGGCGGGTTGCGCGGGGGGGCAGGAAGCCTTCTCCCTGGCCATCCTGTTGGAGGAACTGACGACGGCGCGGGAGAACGGCGTCTCCTTCCGGATTTTCGCCACCGATATCTCGGAGGAGGCCATGACCACGGCGCGCGCCGGCGTGTTCGAGTTCAGCGCCGTCCAGCAGGTGCGGTTGCGGCATCTGCGCGAGTGTTTCACCCAGGAGGGCCAAACTTATCGTATTCGCCACCGGCTCCGGGACCGGGTGGACGTTTCATCTTACGACCTGTTGGACGAACGCTCCACCAGCCCCCCGGCGGGCATCTACGGGGATTTCGACCTGGTCGTCTGCAGCAACCTCCTGTTCTATTATCGGTCCGAGGTTCGGCAAGCCATTCTGGCCAAGCTGCATCGGGCGTTGGCGGCGTCGGGATACCTGGTGACCGGCGAGGCGGAGCGGGGGATGGTGGAGCAGACCGCCGGCTTCGACGCCGTCGCCTTGCCGTCGTCGGTGTTTCAGAAGGCGCCCGCCTCGCGAACCCTGCGTTCGAATCCACCATGAACTTGAAAGACCTCCACCTCAAGACGCAGCTCCGCCTCGGCCTGGGAGCCATTCTTCTGCTCGTGGTGACGCTCGGCGCGGTCGCGTGGTTCCAGGGGGAACACCTGTGGCAGACGACCCAAGGGCTCTACGACCATCCGATGAAGACCCGAAGAGCGGTGGGCGAACTCAAGGCCGATGTCCTGACCATGCACCGCGCCATGAAGGACCTGCTCCTGGCGGGCGACGAGACGGAACGGCAAACCTGCTTGCAACTCATCGATGTCAGCGAGGCGGACGCCCATCGGCAGCTTGACATCATCTATGACCGATACCTGGGTCCCCGGGAGGATGTCGAACACATCCAACGCTCCCTGACAGAATGGAAACCCCTCCGCGAGGAAACCCTCCTGCTGGTCCGGGCTGGCCGGGTAACCGAAGCCGTTGGCCGCGGGAAGGCCGCCGGACCGGCGCGCAGCCAAGTGGACTTGATCCTCAAAGAAATCGATGATGTGAGCCGCTTCGCCCTCGCGCGCGGCGACCGGTTTTACCAGGACGCCCAGGCGGAGAAGAACCGCCTTCAGTTGGGCCTGGCGATTCTGTTCGCGGTCATTCTCCTGCTCGCCTCGATGGTCGGCTTCTTCGTGCTCAACGCGGTCAAGGAACCGCTCGAGGAACTGGTAGCCGCCACCGAACAATACCGGCGCGGAGACATGACGGCCCGCGTCCGGCGGGTTCCCGGCAACGAATTCGGCGCGCTCGCCGCCTCCTTCAATGACTTGGCCGGAACCGTGGAGACGGAGATGCGTCGCAAAGAGCAGGCCAACCGGATTGCCGACGTCATGGCCCGAGAGTTGGACCTCCGCCCTTTCTGCCAGGCTTTGCTCCAGGCGTTGCTCGAACACACCGGTTCACAAGTGGGCGCGATCTACTTGCTCAATGAGTCCAAAACGGACTTTGAGCTCTTCGCCTCCATCGGGTTGAGCGCCGCTCGGGCGGCCTTTTCCGCCACCGGTCGGGAAGGTGAATTTGGGTTGGCGATGGCCACAAGGCAAATCCAGCGGATCACCGACATCCCTCCAGATACCCGGCTCACCCTGAACGCGGTCGCGGGAGACTTTGCGCCGCGCGAGATCCTCACCCTCCCGCTGCTTTCGGAAACGGAGGTGATCGGTCTGATTTCTCTGGCCAGCCTGAGGAATTATCCCCCGGTCGCCCTTCAGTTGGTCAATGATGTTCTGGGCGTGATGACGGCCCGGCTCAACGGGGTGCTGGCGTTTCGGCAAATCCGCGAGTTCTCGAAAACCCTCGAGTTCCAAAATCGAGAATTGGAAGCGCAGAAGCGGGAACTGGCGGTCCAGACCGATGAACTCACCGAGCAAAACATCGAGCTGGCGCTGCAGAAGCGGGAACTCGACGAAGCCAATCGGCTCAAGAGCGCCTTTCTCTCGAACATGAGCCATGAGTTGCGGACCCCGCTCAACTCGGTGATTGCCTTGTCCGGCGTGCTCCATCGCCGCCTGCGCGGGACCGTTCCGAGTGAAGAGCACGGTTACCTCGAGATTATCGAGCGCAACGGCCGGCAACTGCTGGAACTGATCAATGACATCCTGGACCTCTCGCGCATCGAGGCGGGCAAGGAGGAGCTCAGCCTCAGCCGGTTTTCGGTTCAGGATCTCGCTCGCGAAGTCGCGGCCACCCTCGAACCCCAGGCTCGGGAAAAGGACCTGGCCCTCAACAATCTCGTGGGCGCCGATCTGCCCCTGCTCCTCAGCGATTTCTCCAAGTGCCGGCACATCCTCCAGAACCTGGTGGGCAACGCGGTCAAGTTTACCGAGTCCGGCCGGGTGGAGATCGCGGCCGACCCGGTCGACGGTGGCATCCAACTCAGGGTGACCGACACCGGCATCGGCATCGCGCCGGAGCATATCCCGCACATTTTCGATGAATTCCGTCAGGCCGAAGAGAGCACCTCCCGGCGGTTCGGCGGCACCGGACTCGGGTTGGCCATCGCCAGGAAATATGCCCTGCTGTTGCGGGGCCATATTGCCGTGGAAAGCGCGCCGGGCAGAGGCTCAACCTTCATCGTCACGCTGCCGCTCAGCCTGCCCCTTCCCGCTCCGGACGCGCCAAGAGCCCCTCTCACTCCGGTGGGCCCCGGCCTTTCCTCTCGCTCCGGCCCCGCGGAGATCAGCGCCAAACAGCCAGCGGGGGCTATGGCGCCAACGGCCGCCGAAAGAACCCCCGTGATCCTCCTGGTCGAGGACAGCGAACCCGCGGTGATCCAAATAACCGACATCCTCGCCGAACAAGGTTACGAACTCCAGGTGGCCCGCGACGGGCGGAAAGCCCTGGACCACATCGCGCAAATGCCGCCGGATGCCCTGATTCTCGATCTGATGATGCCGGGAGTGGACGGCTTCCAGGTGTTGCGATCCCTTCGTGAAACGGAGCGAACGGCCCATCTACCGGTGCTCATCCTGACGGCGAAGCACATCACCCTCGAGGAATTAAGCGTCCTCAGAGGCAACCATATCCAGCAACTCATCCAAAAAGGCGACATCAACAAGGCCGAACTCCAGGCTGCGGTCGAAAAAATGGTCTGCGGCGCGAGTATCCAGTCCGCTCCACCCCGCGCCGAAAGCCCCGCCGACAAGACATCCACGCCACCGCCCCTCATTTTAGTAGTGGAGGATAACGCCGATAACCTCAAGACTGTGCGAGCGCTGCTCCAAGAGACGGCCACGATCTACGAAGCAGCCGATGGTCCGGCCTGCATCGCCGAAGCCCGGTCGCGCCGGCCCGACCTGATCCTGCTGGACATCGCCCTGCCCGGCATGGACGGGTTTAAAACCCTGGCGGCGATCCGCCAGGAAGAAACCCTCCGCCGCATTCCCGTGGTTGCGTTGACGGCGCGGGCCATGAAGGGCGATCGGGAGCAAATCCTCGGCCGTGGCTTCGACGGCTACGTCTCCAAGCCGATTAACGAGCCGGCGCTCAAAGCAACCCTCCGGAGCCTCTTGCATGGAAGGTGACCGCCTGAACATTCTGGCCATCGACGACCACCTGGACAATCTGGCGGTCTTGAAGGCGGTTCTGGCTGACTCGTTCCCTGGCGCCGCGGTGGCCACCGCCCTGGACGGCCCCGCCGGCCTGGCCTTGGCCCGGGCCGAGGATCCGGATGTGATCCTGCTGGACATTGTCATGCCGGAGATGGATGGCTTTGAGGTCTGTCGCCGGCTCAAGGACGACGATCGCCTGCGGCATATTCCCGTGGTCTTTCTAACGGCCCAGAAGCGAGACCGGGACAACCACATCAGGGCGCTGGAGGTGGGGGGCGAGGCGTTCCTGTCCAAGCCTATTGACGAGATCGAGTTGACCGCCCAAATCCGGGCCATGGCCAAGATCAAGGCGGCAAGTCAGCGGGCAGAGCGAGAGACGGAACGGCTGGCCGGTCTGGTCCGGGAGCGCACGCGGGAGTTGGAGGAAGAGTTGGCCGAGCGCCGCCAAACCGAGGAGCATTTGCGGCTCGCCAATCAAGCGCTGGAACTGAGCCGGACCGCCGCGGTCAAGTTGCTGGAAGACATGCGTCGGCTGGAGGCGGACCGAGAGCGAGTCCGAGCGGATTACCAGACGCTCTTCGAAAAGATGATTGATGCCTTCGCAGTACACGAAATCATCCGCGATACGGAGGGCAAGCCGGTCGATTACCGGTTTTTATCCGCCAACCCCGCCTTCGAAAGGCTCACCGGTCTGGAGTCTCGCGCCATCGCGGGCCGCACGGCACGGGAGGTCCTTCCCGGAATTGAACCGTTTTGGATCGAAACCTATGGCCGGGTGGCCTTGACGGGCGAGCCTACCTCCTTCGAGCGTTACGAAGCCCGGATGGGGAAGTACTTCGAGGTAAGCGCCTTCTGCCCCGCCCCCGGGCAGTTCGCTTGTGTCTTCGTGGATATCACCGCGCGCAAGCACTGGGATGCCGAGCGAGAATCGTTGCTTTCCTGCCTCGATGCGACGTTGGAAGCCACCGCCGACGGCATCCTCGTGGTCGATCTCGAAGGGAAGATCGTTGAATACAATCGTCGCTTCGTTGATCTCTGGGGCATTCCGCAGGCCATTTTGGACGCGAAAGACGATCGGAAGGCCTTGGCATTTGTGAGGGATCGGCTTTGCGATCCAGCGGCTTTCTCCGCCGAAGTTCGAGCGCTCTACCAGCAACCGGAGGCGGAAAGCCACGATGAGCTAATTTTCAAAGATGGACGGGTGCTGGAACGTTCCTCCCGGCCGCAATACCTCGCTGGAAAACCGGCCGGCCGCGTCTGGTGCTTTCGGGATGTCACCGAACACAAGAAAACCCAGGAAACCCAGGCGTTTCTCGCCCAGCACCGGGGTACGGCCGGCGACGGCGATTTCTTCCCCGCGCTGGCGCGCCACCTGTCCGAAAGCCTGGGCGCGGACTTTGTTTGCATCGACCGGTTGCGCGAGCAACATCTCGAGGCGCAAACGGTGGCGGTTTATTGTGATGGAACCTTCCAGGACAACGTGGCCTATGCCTTGAAAGACACGCCCTGCGGAGAAGTGGTGGGCAAGACGATCTGTTGCTTCACCCATGACGTGTGCGAGTTATTCCCTAACGATCCGGTGCTCCAGGAGATGCGGGCGGAAAGCTACATCGGTACCACTTTGTGGAGTTCTAAAGGCCAGCCGATCGGTCTCATCGCTCTTATCTGGCGCCGCGCGCTGGCCAACCCGGAAATGGCCACCTCGGTGCTGGGACTGGTGGCGGGACGCGCCGCCGGCGAACTGGAGCGGATCGAGGCGGAAAGTGCGATGCGACGGAGCGAAGCGCGCTATCGCGGCTTGTTCGAGCACATGACCGAGGGCTGCGCCTATTGCCGGATGATCTTCGTGGACGGTCAGGCGCGGGACTGGATCTATCTGGCGGTCAACCAGGCGTTCCAGACGTTGACGGGCCTGGGCCAGGTCGAGGGCAAACGCGTTAGCGAGGTGATTCCGGGCATTCGCGAGGCCGATCCGGAGCTCTTCGACCTTTACGCCCGCGTGGCCCTGACCGGCGTGTCCGAGCGAGCCGAGTGCTTTCTTAAATCCCTGGAAATGTGGTTCGCCGTCTCCGTTTATAGCCCGGAGAAGGAAGTCTTCGTCGCCGTGTTTGACGTCATCACGGAGCGCAAACAGGCGGAGCACGCGTTGCGAAAGTCGCTGGCGGAGAAGGAATCGCTCCTCAAGGAGGTGCATCATCGGGTCAAGAACAACCTCCAAATCGTCGTCAGCCTGCTCCATCTCCAATCCGGCCGCATCGAAAACAAGCTGGCGCTGGAAGCGCTCCGCGAAACCCAGAGCCGAGTGCGGGCGATGGCCCTGCTGCACGAAACGCTCTATCGCTCGGCGGATCTGGCCCATATCAACTTTCAGACCTATCTGGACAACCTCTGCAAGTACCTGTTCCGTTCCTACGGACCGGAGACCAGCCGGCTCCAATTTCAGTTGGAGGCGGCCGGGGTCGAACTGGGCCTGGAGCAGGCGGTGCCCTGCGGTCTGATCGTCAGCGAACTGGTCTCCAATACCCTTAAACACGCCTTCCCGAACGGGCGTACGGGCGCCCTCTCGGTCGCGCTGCGGTCCGAGGCCGGGTCTTCCCTTCGCCTGAGCGTCACGGACACCGGCGTGGGACTCCCCCCGGATTTCGACGCCCGGCGCGCCCGATCGCTGGGTCTGCAACTGGTCTTTAACCTGGCTCGCCAACTGCGCGGCGCCGTGGCGATTGAGCCCGGCCCCGGCGCCCGCGTGGTGATCACCTTCCCCACGGCTCCAACCCTGTCCGCCACATGAACTCGCCCTCGACTCTTGACCCCCAACCCGTGGATCCCTCGCCTTGCGGCGGTGCCAGTCCCGCCTCCACCCCTCGCCTCCTGGTAGTCGAGGACGAAATGGTCGTGGCGATGGACCTCCAGGACCGCCTGGAAAGCCTCGGCTACCAGGTGGCGGGCCACACCGGCAGCGGCGAGGAATCCCTGGAGCTGGTTGAGCAATTGCGTCCCGATCTGGTGCTCATGGACATCCGCTTGCAAGGAGACATGGACGGAATCGCCGCCGCCCGGGTGATCCGCGACCGTTTCCATCGCCCGGTAGTCTTCCTGACGGCCTATTCCGAGGAGGCCACGCTGCAACGGGCCAAGCTGGTCCAACCCTTCGGCTACCTGCTCAAACCGTTCGAAGACCGCGAGCTCAAAACGGCCATCGAGATGGCCCTCTTCAAGCACCAGGCCGAGCTGGAGATTCGCCGCTTGAGCCAACTCTACGCGGTGTTGAGCCATGTGAACCAGTCCGTGGCCAGAGCCCGATCCCAAGCGGAGTTGTTCCCGCAGGTTTGCCGCGCGATTGTCAACCAAGGCGAGTTTAACTTCGCGTGGATCGGCTGGCTTGACCCGCTGACCCGGGAGGTGAAACCCGCGGCCCAGTGGGGCGAGTCCGGTGGTTACCTGGAGGCCTGCCCCGTGTTTGCGGACGACCGCCCGGCAGGCCGCGGCCCCACCGGCGTCGCCGTGAGGGAGGGTCGGATCTCGGTCTGCAACGATATCGCTCGCGAGAAGCGCATGGCCCCCTGGCAAAGCGCCGCCGCCCGCGCGGGCATCCATTCCTCGGGAGCCTTCCCCCTGCGCTGCCAGGACCGCATCGTCGGGGCGGTGAACCTCTGTTCGTCGGAAACGGGTTTTTTTCACGATCGGGAAATCGGCCTCCTGGAGGAACTGTCTCTGGATATTTCCTTTGCCTTGGATCACCTGGAAACCGAGGCGCGGGAGCAACAAAGCAAAGCCGAGTTGGAGACCATTTACGACAGTACTCCCCTCATGATTTGCCTGGTCAACCCCCAACGCCAGGTGGAGCGGATGAACCGAACCATGGCTGAATTCGCGGGCGCCCATTCGCCTCCGGATACGGGGCGGCGCGCAGGGGACATCCTCGGCTGCGTCAACGCCCTCGACGATCCGCGCGGCTGCGGCTTTGGCGCCCAGTGCCAACCCTGCCCTTTGCGCCTGGCCGTGGTTAAGACGTTCGAGACCGGCCAGACCAGCCGCCACGTTGAAGCCAAATTGTTCCTGGCCCGAGCCGGCCTCCGGCGCGAGATTGAGATTTCCGCCTCCACCGCCCTGGTGCGGTTGCGAGACGAGCCAAAAGTCCTGGTGTGCCTGGAGGACATTACCCGCCGCAAACGGCTGGAAGCGCAAATCATGCAATCCCAGAAGATGGAAGCCGTGGGCCAACTGGCCGGCGGCGTCGCTCATGATTTCAACAACATCCTGGCGGCCACCTTGCTCCATCTCCAACTGCTGCGACAGGATCCGAACCTGGACCCCGAATTAGCCGCCGCGCTGGGCGAATTAGAACAAGGCGCGCAGCGCGCGGCTAACCTGACCCGCCAACTGCTGCTCTTCAGCCACCGCCAGGTCATGCAGATAAAACGGGTGGATTTGAACGAGGTCATTGCCGGGTTGATGAAAATGCTCCACCGTCTTCTGGGCGAGCATATTGACACGTCTTTCAGCCAGAACGCGGAGCCGGTATGGCTGGAAGCCGACCCGGGCATGCTGGAGCAGATCGTGATGAACCTGTGCATTAACGCTCGCGACGCGATGCCGCGGGGCGGTCAACTTAAACTGAGCCTTCAGCGCCAGGCCTTCACCGCAGAAAACGCCCCTCTTCACGCCGGAACCCAGCCTGGGCCTTTCGTTTGCCTGTCGGTGACCGACACTGGTTGCGGCATGGATGAGCCCACGCTGAAGCGGATTTTCGAGCCCTTTTTCACCACCAAACCTCTGGGCAAAGGGACCGGCCTGGGCTTGCCCACCGTCCACGGGATCGCCGCGCAGCATCACGGTTGGGTCGAAGTCGAGTCGGCCGTGGGCCGCGGAACCACTTTCCGCGTCTTCCTCCCGGCGGCCGAACCTCCGGCCGCCGCGAAGCCCCAAACGGCCCAGCCCAAGCTACGAGGTGGCGCGGAAGCGATCCTGTTGGTCGAGGATGACCCCCAGATGCGTCGCATGGTGCGACTGACGCTGCGCCGCTTTGGCTATGAGATCCTCGAAGCGGCCGACGGCGACGAAGCTCTCCAATTGTGGGCGCTCCACGGACCCAGGGTCAGCTTGCTTTTCACCGATATGATTATGCCGGGAGGCATGAGCGGCCTGGACCTCGCCCGGCGCCTGCGCGAGTCCAAGCCGGACTTGAAGGTATTGATTTCCAGCGGCTATGCCCCCGACCTGCTCCAGCAAGAAGGGGGGCTTCCCGCCGGCGTGACCTTCCTGGCCAAACCTTACGACCCCAAATCCCTTGCCGAAACGGTTCGGGAACGTCTCGACGAGAACTAGTCCTATGGTTACTGTAAGGCCATGAGTACGCGATTCCTGCTCGTGGATGATCACGCGATGTTTCGGGCCGGCCTGCGCTCGCTGCTCAAGTCGCAGTATCCTGACGCGGACCTGGAAGAGGCCGCCGATGGCGCCTCCGCCTTGGAGCGCGCCCGGCAGTTCGCGCCCGACATCATCGTCCTGGACCTGCACCTTCCCGACTGGAATGGCATCGAGGTCACCCGCCAGGTATTGGCCCAGTCGGCTTCCCCAAAAATCATCATCCTCTCGGGGGAAGCCAATCTCTCGTTTGTCAACGAGGCGCTTAAGGCCGGGGCCGTATCTTATCTCCTCAAGACGAGCGCCCCCGAGGAGTTGCCCCGGGCGGTAGCCGCCGTCCAGGCGGGAAAGCTCTACCTCTGTCCCGAAGCCAACGCGGCGGTGCTCGAAGACTACCGCCAGGGGCTGTCTGCTCAAGGTATTGCCCGGCCGCTTTTATCCCCGCGCGAGAAACAGGTCCTCCGCTTCATCGCCGACGGACTGCGCACCAAGGAAATCGCCGCGCGCCTGGCGGTGGGAGAAAAAACCGTGGAAACCTACCGCGGGCGCCTGATGAAAAAGCTCGGTTGCACCGGCACCGCCGAACTGGTACGCTACGCCATCCGCGAAGGCATTGTGCAGCCGTAGCGGGCGGGAGCCGAAAATAATGTCGCCGCGCATTCTCTCAACGTCCCGAATAAGAGCACTATGTTAAATCCCACCGACTTCAAACGCGCCCTCCTGGCCATCGACGCGCTGGGCTCGACGCCCGCAGTCCTGGCTAAAGTAGCGGAACTAGCCAAGAACCCCGAAACCGATCTCGAGACCATGAGCGCCCTGATCCGGAATGAAGGGGCGCTGGCGGCCGACCTCATCCGGATCAGCAACAGTCCCTTTTACGCGCCCGAAACGCTCCATAGCAACGTCGCCACGGCCGTCAACCACATCGGGTTGCGAGAGGTCATTCGCGTGGTCAACCTGAGCCTGGCCCGGCAACTTTTCGCGCGCGACTTGGGCAGCTACGGCGTCTCCGCGCGCGACTACTGGAGCGCGTCCATCGCCGCCGCCCTGGTCATGGAGGCCGTAGCCAAGGCGACGGGACTCGATCCTGACGATGCCTATACCATCGGAATCCTCCACGCGGTCGGCCGGGTTCTCATCAATCGGGTCATCGAGGAGCAGGGCTTTACCATTTACTGGGACGGCGTCCAACGCATCCAGGACTGGGAACGCGAGGCGGTAGGATTCGACCACGCCGAGGCCGGCGCCATGCTGCTCGAACGGTGGCGGTTCCCAGCGCAGACCTGTGACATCATCCGTTGGCAACTCGACCCCGAAAAAGCAAACCCGCCCGTCTCCCTCCTCGGCGCCTTGCAGTTCACCCAGCGACTGCTCGCCTTGACCGGACTGGATTTCAAACAGCAAGACTGGGTGATCCCCGAAACCGACCCGTTTCTGAAGGCGTCGCGGCTGACTCCCGCTTCCATCTTACAATTGGTTTCCGTCTGCCGAGACGGGTTCGAACTCATCCGGGAATCCATGGACCTGGATTGACCGGGCCGCGGCCGAGCCATAAACTCCATTGCAACCGAGAGCTTGGTTTATGTTGATCGTGCATGTTCAAATTCGAGTGAAGCCCGACTCCGTCGAGGCCTTCAAGCAAGCGACGCTGCGCAACGCGCGCGCCAGCGTGGAAGAACCCGGGGTCGCCGCGTTCGACGTAGTTCAGCAGCAGGATGATCCCACCCGGTTCGTGCTGGTGGAAGCCTATCGCCACCCGGGCGCGCCGGCGGCCCACAAAGAAACGCCCCATTACCTGGCGTGGCGGGACGCGGTCGCGTCCATGATGGCCGAACCCCGTACGAGCGTAAAGTACACCAATCTGCACCCAGACGACGCCGGTTGGTGAACCACGGACCATCCCCATGCCTCCACGTTTCGAGTTTGCCACGGCCGGACGGGTCATTTTCGGGGCCGGAACCGTGCGCGAGGCCGGCGCGCTGGCCAAAGAGTTTGGACTGCGGGCGTTGGTGGTAACCGGCCGCGACCCGGATCGAGCGGCGCCGTTGCTGGAGTCATTGGGCGCCGCCGGGGTGAAGGCGACAACTTTTTCCGTCCCCGGCGAACCGGAGGTCGAGACGGTGCGGCAAGGGACCGCGCTGGCGCTCCAGGAGGGTTGCGACGTGGTGATCGGATTCGGCGGCGGCAGCCCCATCGATGCCGGCAAGGCCGTGGCGGCGATGCTTGCCAACCCGGGGGATTTGCTGGATTACCTGGAAATCATCGGTCGCGGCAAGGCCCTGAGCGCGCCCTCGGCGCCGTTCATCGCCATCCCCACCACGGCTGGGACCGGGTCGGAAGCGACACGCAACGCCGTCCTGGCCTCGCCCGAGCACCGGGTCAAAGTGAGTCTCCGAGGCCTCGGGATGCTCGCAAAGGTGGCGCTGGTGGACCCGGAATTAACGTACGGCCTCCCACCGGCGGCCACCGCCAGCACCGGCCTCGATGCGCTGACGCAGCTTATTGAGCCCTACACCTCGTGCCGGGCCAATCCGATGATGGATGCGCTGTGCGTCGAAGGGTTGCGACGAGTGGCTCGTTCCTTGCGGACGGCCTGGACCGAGGGGAGCAATGCCGCGGCGCGCGAGGACATGGCGCTGGCGGCCCTGTTCGGCGGGATGGCCCTGGCTAACGCCGGGTTGGGGGCCGTTCACGGCTTTGCCGGGCCGATCGGCGGCCGGTTCGAGGCCCCGCATGGCGCCGTCTGCGCGGCTTTGCTGCCGCACGTGATGGAGACCAACTTGCGCGCCCTGCGGGACCGCCAACCGCTCGGCGAGACCCTGCGACGCTACGGTGATATCGCTCGGACCGTGACGGGAGACCCCGCCGCCGAGGCCGAGCAGGGCTTGGCCTGGATTCGCCAGTTGGTGGCAGACCTGCGGATTCCATCTCTGGGCGCTTACGGTTTGGGCGAAGGCCACGTCGAGGAACTGGTCGAAAAGGCCGCCAAGGCCAGCAGCATGAAAGCCAACCCCATCCCGCTCACGCGCGAGGAACTGGCCGGCATTTTGCGGCGAGCTCAAGGGGAGCGTCCCGGCCAGCATTGATGGCGCATTGGAAACCTCAGGCGATGCTTCCGCGTTTCCCGGAGCTTCGCAGGCGCACGCCGTTTTTCATTGAATTTGCCGCGCATTTCCACCATGTCTAGATTCATGGAAATTATATTCTCGCGTCCCCAGCCGCACGGCCCGGCGCCCGGCAGCGGGGCGGTCCTCGCGTTGGTTTTGGCCGGGGCGTGGCTTTGGGCTTCAATCGTCCCTGCGGCGGCCGGCCCCTTCTCGCCCCCAACCCCCTTCGTCAGCGCGCCGCTTTCCATGGCGGAGGCCGTGAATCTGGCGTTGGGCCAAAACCCGGCGATCCTTCGCGCCCGGAAAGACATCGAGGCCGCCGAGGGGGTCGTAATACAAACCCGCGCCATCGCCATCCCCAAAGTGGTCGTGAGCGGCAGTTTCAACGCCGTCCAACCGAGCGACGTGGACGTGATTTCCGTGGCCAACCTGGGCGGCTCAGGGCTCGGTTTCACGTTCGGAACCGACAAGAACTGGACGACCCAGATCAAGCTGGTGCAATCGTTGTACGAAGGGGGACGGATGCTCTCGGCGTTTCGCACCGCGCGGCTGACCCGGCAGCAATCCCTGTTGAACTACCAGACCACCATGGCGGACACCGTGCTGAGCGTCCAGGTGGCTTATTACGACGTGTTGTTGGCGCGGCAGCAAATCACCGTCCAGGAGGCCTCAGTGGAACTGTTGACGCGAGAGCTGACCGACACCACTCGGCGGTACGAAGCCGGAACGGTCCCCCGGTTCAACGTGCTGCGGGCCGAGGTGGAATTGGCCAACGCCCGCCCCAAGTTGATCCGGGCCAAGAACAGTTTCCGCATCGCCAAGAACAACCTGGCGATTCTGTTGGGTTTTGATGTGCCGAAGAATACCCTTGAGGACATCCCCTTGACCCTCTCCGGCGTTCTGGAAGCGGAGCCTTATCAGGTGGAATTACCGGCCGCCATCCGGCTCGGGTTGGAACGGCGAACTGAGTTGCAGGCTCTGCGCAAGACGCAGGCCCTCCGGAATGAGGACGTGATCACCGCCAAAGCCGGCTACAAACCCACCTTGCAAGCCTTCGCCGGCTACGACGCGCACAGCTCCATGCTCAGCTCGGATCTCAGTTTTGAAGACCACGGCTGGCTTACGGGAGTCCAGTTGAGCTGGAATTTGTTTGATGGGCTCGCCACCCGCGGCCGCGTCAAGCAAGCCGCCGCTCTCTATGATCGCGCCGGCATCGAGTTGGATGACACGGGCCGGCGGATCGAACTCGAGGTGCGCACCGCCTACTCGAATTTTATCGAAGCGCGCGAAGTCAACGAATCCGAAAAAAAGGTGGTGGAGCAGGCGGAGGAGGCGTTGCGCCTGGCTCGTTCACGGTACGATGCGGGGACCGGCACCCAACTCGACGTGCTCAGCGCGCAAACCGCCTTGACCGAAGCGCGGTCAACCGCGATCGAAGCCCTTCACGATTATTCCGTCGCCCGCGCGCGCCTGGAACGGTCTTCGGGCACGATCCTGCCGGCGATTTCCGACGCCGCCGGGGCGCCAGACCATTAATTTCGGCCGGCGGACAGAGGGCTCCGTGGCATGGACTACCACACGAACGGCGCCGGCGGCTTCTCCCTCGCCTCCTTTGGAGGAGAGGGCGGGGGTGAAGAGATTCCCTATCTCCAAGCGATCGGCAGGCTCATGGGGAGCCTCCCTGTTTTGCGAGACTTGCATGGGGACCATGAACCTGGAAGGAAGACCCCTGTCCCCAGCCCTCTCCCCGCTCGTTCCTCGCGGGGCGAGGGAGACGGCGCCGAGGTTGCAAAACAACGGTTCATGGAAAGGAGTTCCCCTCGTGCTCAATCCTGACGATTCCTCCACGGGACGCCCGTTCCGTTGGTTTCTTAACGCGTCGTTCGTCCTGGCCTGGGCGCGGCTGTTGGTCGCCGGTTCCACGCCGCGTGGGATCGCCTTTTGGCCGGACTGGCTTTTCCTGAGTCTCTGGACGCTCGTCACTATCGAGGCGCTCGCCCGCCGACTCTCCTGGCAAAACGCGCTCATGGTCTTGGGTGTCATGGGCCCGCTGGCGCTCCTTGGGCAAGGCCTCGAACCCCTTTGGAGTTCAGCGCTGGCCCATACCGCTGACAGCACAGGAGGCAGTTGGACCGTGAGCGGGGCTTTGCTCTGGGTGGCGACGGTACTCACGGCTCGGGGAGTGGGCCGCCTGGTCCTGCGCCCCTGGCGCGGGGCTCCGACCTACGGCTTTTACCTGCTCGGAGTTACCGCCGCGCTGACGGCGCTCCTGGATATGGATTTTCAGTGGCTGAGCGCGGACCCGGATTTGGGGTGGAAGTGGAGGTTGGCGGAGGGTTGGGCGGGCTCGGCGTGGGCGCATTCCGGCGGAGTGATCCTGTTCGCTCTGGTCTTGCAGGTTGCGGCCGCCCCTTGGCTGATCAATAAAAAGCCGGTCCTGGAAGCGACGGAACGGCAACCGTTGGCGGTATGGCTGATGCTGGCAATCTTGTTCGCCACCCGCGCGGCAACCCAGGGGCGATGGCGGGCCGCGGGGGTCGCCGTCCTCGGCGGCGTGGTTTGCGCTTTGGCGGCGACTCCCTCGCTTTTTCAGCGCCCGCCCTTTGTGCTTGTTAAACGCCCGGGCGCGCCTGTAAGAAGTGCGGGTCATGAGCAAAAGTAAATTCCGGATCGGCGTGTTGGGGTCGGGCAAAGGCTCGAATTTTGTGGCGATTGCGGAAGCTTGCGCCGCGGGCCGCATTGCGGCGGAAGTGGCGCTCGTCCTCGCCGACGTGGCGGACGCGGGGATTCTGGAGAGAGCGCGGGAGCGCGGCATCGCCTCGCGCTATTTGGCGCCGGGGAAATTCCGGACCCGGCTTGAAGAATCGTCCGAGATCCAATATGCCGAAGCGCTCCAGAACGCCCAGGTGGACGTCGTCGCGCTGGCGGGATTCATGCGCGTCTTAAAGACGCCCTTTTTGAGCGCCTTCGAAGGTCGGATCATCAATATCCACCCGTCGCTATTGCCGTCATTTCCAGGGCTCGAGGCGTGGAAACAGGCCTTGGACTACGGCGTCCGGGTCACGGGCTGCACCGTGCATTTCGTGGATGCGGGCGTGGACTCCGGCCCCATCATCGGTCAGCAGACCGTGCCGGTGCTCGACGAGGATACCGCGCTGACCCTTCATCAACGCATCCACGCGGCGGAACACGAACTCTATCCCCGGTGCGTCGCGGCGATCGCGGCGGGGAAATTGGAGCGCGCGGGCCGGCGGGTGCGGATCAAGCTGTAATTCTCCGCGGGCGTCTCTGGGGCCTCCGAGTAGTTGCTTGTACTTACTTGAAACCGCCCCTTGCGCGGTGAGACAATTTGTGATTAGTTTTTCCGGTTTGGAAAAGAACAACTTGGAATTATCAACTATGGACATGAAACGCATAAAATGGATTGGTGTTGGGATTTTGGCCTTGGGGACTTGCGGGGGGATGGTTTTGGCGCAAGCGCCCGTGATTACCTCGTTCAGCCGCGATGGGAAGTTGGTGTGCGGCAACCTGTTGGCCGGCAGCACCGCGACCGTGGAATGGGCCTCCTCGCTGGCGGGGCCCTGGACCAACAACTGGGCCGGACTGGATGCGGTGAAAGTAAACTCCAACGGCGTCCTCCAGGCGAACGTGCCGATGTTCTATCGCGTTCGCGGCGTCATTCCCTCGACTAATAATGTCCCCGCCGGCATGGCGCTCATTCCGGCGGGCGCTTTCACCATGGGCAACGCCATGGATGCCGCCGAAGGGGATTCGGGCGAACTGCCGCTCCACACCGTGACGGTGAGCGCCTACTACATGGATGCCACGCTGGCGAGCTACGGATTGTGGCAGCAGGTTTATCAATGGGCTACGAATCACGGTTACGGTTTCGACAACATCGGCGCGGGCAAAGCGTCCAACCACCCGGTACAAAAAGTGAGTTGGTACGACTCGGTCAAGTGGTGCAACGCGCGGAGCGAGATGGAGGGTCGGATTCCCGCCTATTACACGGGCGCCGCGCTCGATACGGTCTATCGGACGGGTCAGGTAGCCGTGCAGAACGACTGGGTGAAATGGGATCAGGGGTACCGACTGCCAACCGAGGCGGAATGGGAAAAGGCGGCCCGCGGCGGGGTAACCGGGAAACGGTTTCCCTGGGGCGATACGATTGATTGGAGCTACGCGAACTATGAGGGTGATTGGACCGGTGGCGCGCCGACCTACGCTTACGACGCCAGCAGCGCGAGCGGTTATAATCCGGCGTTCAACGACGGGACTTACCCCTACACCAGTCCGGTAGGCTCATTCGCCGCCAACGCCTACGGGTTGTATGACATGGCCGGCGATGTTTGGGGATGGTGCTGGGATTACTATGGCGCCTATGCGAGCAGCGCGCAAAGCGATCCTCGCGGACCCGCCACGGGCTCCTACCGCGTGTACCGGGGAGGCGCTTGGAACTTCACCGCGAACTACTGCCGGAGCTCGTATCGCTACGGACGCTGGCCTGACAACGGGGACAACAACGACAATGGGTTCCGCACGGTCCTGCCTGCGGGCCAGTGAGGAATGCCCTGAAGCGGTCGCCGGGGTTCGGTGTTACAACTTTTTCCCGCCCCAGCTTCCTATTCGCTTCATCAATCGACGCGGTTGAGTTCCGAAAACCCTCAGAATTGATTGGCTTTTTGGCCCGGATCATGGCACACCATCCGGGCATACCAGGCGATTCAGAGCGGAAACGTCTCGTTAGGGCGCGCGGGCGCGCGGCGCCCCGCCAGCAAACCAGCAATCGAAGCATGAAAGAAGCGAAGCAGATTCTAAGATTCGGGTTGCCCAAAGGCAGCCTGCAGGACGCCACCATCGAAAAGATGGCCAAGGCGGGTTTTAACGTCACCGTCAGCAGCCGATCCTATATTCCCTACGTGGACGATGCGGAACTGGAGATCCGGCTGATTCGGGCCCAGGAGATTAGCCGCTACGTCGAACACGGGTTTTTGGATTGCGGGATAACGGGTTATGATTGGGTCCAGGAGAATGGATCCAAAGTGCACGAGGTCGGCGAGTTTCAGTTCAACAAAGCGACCCGCCAAACGGCCCGGTGGGTGCTGGCCGTGCCTGAAAGCTCGCCCATTAAGTCGGTTAAAGACCTGGAAGGCAAGCGCATCGCCACCGAGTTGGTAAATCAGACCAAGAAATACCTGCGCCAGCACAAGGTGAAAGCCGAGGTCGAGTTTTCCTGGGGCGCCACCGAGATGAAGGCGCACGAGCTGGTGGACGCGATTGTGGACATCACCGAGACGGGCTCGTCGCTGCGCGCCAACAAGCTGCGCATCGTGGACACGCTGTTGTCATCGACGCCCCGCTTGATTGCGAACCATGAAGCCTGGAAAGAGCCGTGGAAGCGCCGGAAGATCGAAACGATGGCGATGTTGCTCAAAGGGGCCTTGGAGGCGGAAACGAAGGTGGGCTTGAAGATGAACGTCGATCAGAAGAACCTGGCGAGCCTGCTAAAGACCCTGCCCGCGCTGCGCAACCCGACCATCTCGGGCCTCAGCCAGGAAGGTTGGGTAGCGGTCGAAACCATTATCGATGAGCATATCGTGCGGGAACTCATTCCCGCTTTGAAGGCGGCGGGCGCCGAAGGCATCATTGAATACCCCCTCAACAAGGTCGTGTACTGACGCGAAGCGCGAACACGCTTGACGCCGAGACGTCCTTCCCGCAGGCTACGCGTGCTGGAAAGTCGGGCGTTGGTGGAACTCGAGACGAGGGCGGCTCGAACGGACTTGCAGCAAAGCTCTCCCAGCGGCCCGGATGGGCGGCGGAGACAAAATAATAATTATGGGCTCATTAAAAAAACGTCGGAAAGCAAAGATCAATAAGCACAAGCGGCGCAAGAAGTTGCGTTTGCATCGCCACAAGAAGCGAACGTGGCAGAAGTAACCCGGTTCGATTCGGGGCTGACATTTTGTTGAATCGGCGGAGGTTTGGCGGCGGAGCTAGGACTCCCCCAGTCTCGGCCGAGAGGTTTGGTAGCACAAGCGCTGACGTGAGTCGGCGCTCATGTGTCTTCTAGACCGGACTATTTGGGGAGTGTCGGTGGTTTTTACCAGGGACTGGACGAGGGGCTGGAAATGGGGGAGGTTTGAACCGATATGATATTTCGCTGTGGGTATCGGAGGATGATATTGGCGCTGAGCGCGCTGGTGCTGTCTGGATGCGGATCCGCGCCGGAGCGTCCCTCCCCTGCTGCCGCCGGGGGAATGGTCCAGGCGAGAGAAAAAGGATCGCCTTCGGGAGAGAAGATTGCGGAGGCCTACGCCCATTTCGGAACGGCCGTGATCGACGAGATGAACGGCGACTTCGCGGACGCCCTGGAGGAATATTACAAGGCGATGCGGATCGACCCCGCGTACGAAGCGCTCGTCTTGGAAGTGTCCAGCCGTCTGTTGTTGAATAAAGAAGCCGAGAAGGCGCTCGACCTGGTCAGTCGCGCCGCGGCCCGCCCCGAAGCGTCAGCGGCCGTTTTCGCCCAATTGGGCGCCGTTTACAGCCAGTTAGGGAAGACGGAGCAAGCCATCGCCGCCAATCGCACGGCGATCAAGAAGGCGCCGACCACGCTGGCGGGCTATCGGAACCTGTTCACCCTGTTCGCCCAAGCCAACCGCAACGACGAAGCCCTAGCCGTCTTGGATGAAGCGGGGCGCCAACCGAAGGCGGAAGCGGATTTTCTCTGCGGCCTCGCCGAACTCTACTTCACTTATGAGCGCCAGGCGCCCGCCCACAAGGAAAAGGCGCGCGCGCGGACCTTGGCGATCTTAAACCGCGCGACCCAACTCAATCCGGTTTCCCCCACCGTGCTGATGATGCTGGCCGACGGCTACAGCCTGCTGGGCGACACCACTCAGGCGGCGCAATGCTATCTTGAGCTGCTCAAGCATCTACCGGATTCCTCCCAGGTCCGCGAGGTGCAGGAGCTGCGCGACGGGATCCATGCCAAGCTCACCGCTATTTATTTGCGCGCCTCGGACCACAAGCGCGCGGCCGAGCAACTCGAGAAACTCCTCGCCCACGACCCGACTAATCCCTCGCTGCATTATTGCCTGGCCGCGTTGGCCCTGGACGGAAAAGAGTATGAGCGGGCGGCGGCGCATTTCAGCGAGACGATCCTGCTCAACCCGGCCTTTGAACAGGCCTACTACGATTTGGCGACCGCGCAGATGAACCTGGAGAAGCCGGCGGAAGCCCTCGCCACCCTGGATAAAGCCCGCGCGAAATTCGGCCATGACAACGAGAATTTCGTCCTGGAGTTTATGACCGGGATGGCGTTGAGCCTGCAGAAGTCCTACGCCGAAGCGGTGGGCCATTTCTCCAGCGCCGAGGTGATCGCCCGCGCCACGGAACCTAAGCGACTCAACGAGTTCTTCTACTTCGAAGTGGGCGCCACCTACGAGCGCAAGGGCGATCTGGCGGAGGCGGAGAAGTATTTTCAGAAGTGCCTCGCCATCGCCCCCGCCTTTGCCCAGGCGCTGAATTATTTGGGGTATATGTGGGCCGAACATGACCTCAACCTGGAGAAGGCGCGCGATTTGATCAGCCAAGCCCTCAAAGCCGAACCCGCCAATGGCGCTTACCTGGATAGCATGGGCTGGGTGCTTTTCAAACTTAACCAACCCCAGCAGGCCCTGGACTATGCCCTCAAAGCGGCGCAAGGACTGGAGAAACCGGACGCGACCGTGTTCGACCATCTGGGCGACATTTATCAAGCGCTCAAACAGTCCGATAAGGCGCGGGAGGCGTGGCAGAAATCGTTGAAACTCGAGCCCAGCGAACAAGTGCGCAAGAAACTGAATCTCAGCGGACCCGACGGAACCGCCGGCCGGTAAGCCACCTATGGGAAATCAGTTCAAGCAACATTATACCCGCGAGGAAGCTCGGGCCTTATTACCGGAAGTAAAACAATGGCTTGGGAAGCTGGCGGGTTTGCGCGCCGAGGTCGAAACCTGCGAAGAGCGGATGACCGGCATGATCGTCCCGGGGCGGGACATCGGCGGCAGCTTGGTCAACTCGTGGGTGCGAAAACTCGTTGCCATGCAGGACGTCTTGATGGAGTTCTTCCGTCGGGAGATCCAGGTGAAGGACCTGGACCGCGGGCTGATCGATTTCCCGGCATTTCATGGCGACAAGGAAGTGTTCCTCTGCTGGGAACAAGGGGAGGAAGATATCGAGTTCTGGCACGATCTCGACTCCGGCTACGCCGGGCGGGAACGACTCTGAGCTTTTCCACGCTCAAGTCGGATTATTCCTAAAGCAAGACCGGGATCAGCCGATAAACCACCCAGCGGAGATCCTCCCAGACAGGGCAAGTAAGGCTGTCGCGGAGCGCAGGGTCTGAGGATCGGTCGTTTTGCGTCATGGACCAGCCATGGCCGGCTTGCTCCAAAGTGCTCGCTTGGAAGCAGATGATCCAGGCGGGAGGCTGCTGTATTATGAATCTTCAGACTAAGTTTCTGTGTGGGATAATCGCTAGCGTCCTGACGGTGCTCGTTGGCTCCGAGACATTGCGGCAACGGCATGAAGCCAGCACGATCGGCCGGCTGTCCCAAGACAACCTGAAACGCCTCGAGGCGACCACGGAACAGCACCTCCAGGATCTCCAAGAATCGGTGCAAATATCATTGCGCGATGCGATGGAGAAGGGCGACATGGACCGCATGATCCAAATCTTGAATTGGCAGCAAAACATTCACGGCCTGCTGGAGTGTTCGATCATCGGGACCAAAGGAACGGTGACCTATTCTTCCCTGCCATCGGCTCTGAAACGCGCTTTGGATGCCCCCTTGAAACAGGCATTATTCACGGGCGCCACAAAAATCCTGCGGCAAACGGAGGATGCGTTCGAGCTATACCAGCCGCTGGTGGCGCAGAAAGCGTGTGTGGAATGTCACACCGATTGGAAGGAAGGTCAGATCGGCGGCGTCGAACTGATTCGCTTTTCGAATGCCGATTACCGCCAGGCCCAAAAGGAGTGGGTGGATTCGACGGCGCGCCAGCGTCAGGCGAGTCTCCTGTCCGGCGTGTGGGTCAGCATCGGTATCCTGGTGGTGCTCGTGGTCGTGGTCAATCTGCTGGTCCGCTGGTTGCTGGCCCGGCCCCTGGCCCACGCGGCCGGCGTGCTGGCCCAGGTTAGCCGCGGAGATCTGACCAGCGAAGTGGAGCCCAAGCTCCAGGCGCGCCAGGACGAAATCGGCGCCTTGTCTCGATCCGTCCAGGTCATGACGGAGAGCCTGCGTAAGCTTTTGCACGAAGTGGCCGACGGGGTGCGCACGCTGGCCGCGGCTTCGACCGAGCTCACGACCATCTCCAAGCACACGGCGGGCGGGGTCAAGCGGATGTCAGACTCGTCTTCTACAGTAAAATCGAGGTCCGGCTGAAAAAACTGCAAAAACAGGCCATTTTTGGCGGTGTGATTTTCAAAGCATCGATTTGTAGTGCCAAATACTGATAGCACGCATTAGGTTGTTA
>Ga0316217_10000455_pt1 | contig 58466 bp, 54 predicted proteins | sample 1anoAmetaG_FD_203633 | JGI IMG/M metagenome (GOLD analysis project Ga0316217, IMG submission 203633) | Freshwater microbial communities from Trout Bog Lake, Wisconsin, USA - 1anoA | ecosystem: Environmental > Aquatic > Freshwater > Lake > Hypolimnion/Profundal zone | place: USA: Wisconsin...
GAAGTTAAGCCTCTCAGGGCCGATGGTACTGCACGGGTAACTGTGTGGGAGAGTAGGTCGCCGCAGGGAATTTAATCAAAAAGCCCCACCAGGTTGCACTGGTGGGGCTTTTTGCTGTCTGCCACCTGACGGGTTTCTTTACTCGCCTCCCGCCAGGAGCTCGGTCTTTTTGTAAAACAGGAACCGGATCGACTTTCTCTTCCCCAATTCCGCGTACCCGAAGAGTCGATGGGTCCAAAGGGCCGGCAGGTTGCTCTTTTCATAGAAGCCGTAAACCTTGTCAAAACCGTCTTCCTTGAGGCGGTTCAGCGCGTTGCCCAGGAGAAAGCTGGTAATGACCTTTCCCCGAGAATCCGGGATCACGTACATGTCGAACATGTATGCCTCGTTCCTGCCGCAGGTGATGCCCAGCCAAGGGAGATCGGGGTGTATCGGGTCGGTCTTTACGCTCCTGGGCGTCGCACACCAGATATCCCCTATGATCTCTCCGTTTGATACCACGGCAAAGGCATAATATCCCGATCGAGTGTTGTAGAGAACTTTCAGCCTTCGACTGGCGGTATTCTGCATGGAGACAGCCGAATTTGCATTGGCCTTATCGACCACAATGAATTCCAGTGCTAAATTGGCGTCCGCCTTGGCGGTCTGCTTTAAGGCGGCCAGGCTGTTATAAACTGGCACGACTATCTGATTAGTCATGATGCATTTGGTGATGGATTTCCGGACGGCTTCCCGGAATGACTTCTCCTTGGCCTCTTCCAGAAACTGGTTCCAGCGGATACCGAAGATGCTTAGCATGGCTATTGGTCCTTAAAAATAGTTTTTCTCGGATTGGTGCTGGCAAATTTGATGAAGTTATCTTCCAGTGACATCCCCAGTTCATTCAAGGCATGCATGGTAATCGTTACAGCCTCCCATTGCGATGAGTACAGGGCGTCGGAGCCGAAGAGGATTCGCTCTTCGTTCACAAAGCGCAGCACCAGTTTTAGCGGTTCCAGGGTTAGGCCGGAAATGTCGACGTACAGGTTCGGGTGCGCCTGGAGCATCCTGACAAGCATCGACAGCCCTGCCTGCTCAACGTCGCGGGTTTTGCAGCGGTGAAACCCCGCATGAGCGAGCACCACCGGTTTGCCGGAGAGCGACATGTTTATGCTTTCCAGGTTCTCCAGCGCAGCAAAATCCCCGCGTTTTCCCCCCCAGTAGGGGTTGTTGCGGCCGCCGTGGATGATGAGGGGGAGCGCCGAGTCGTGGCAGGCTGTCAGGAGTTGCTCGAGCCACGCTTTTCTGGCGCTGGAGCTCAGATCAATCCCCGAGACCACGGGATGGCATTTTATCGCCCTGATGCCGTAGGTGCTCTTCTGGCCGCGGACATAGCTCATCAATTCCCCGCCAGCGACTGTGCCGGGAACGCTCCCGGCGATCCAGAACCGTTCCTTGTCCCGGTAGAACCGTTTGACCCAGCGCATGCGGCTGTCGAAGTCGCCGGGAGCGCCGTCCTCGGCGGCGATGGGGAGGAGCAGCACCCGGTCTATGCCGCTTAGGTCCATCTGGTCGGTGAACACCTTTTCGCCGACATAGCCGTAAACCTTCCGCAACAGCATCACGGAAATATCCTGGAGCTTCTGCGCTTTCGGGTCGTCGTTGAAATCGCCCAGCTCCGGGAACCTAAAGTTTTTGAGCCCCGGGGGGGTGTAGGGTTGCCCGGTCAAACCGACCACTCCGGGACCCGAAGACCCCTCCTGGTAAGAAAACCTGTCAAAGAGCACTTCGTAGGGGTGGACATGCATGTCGTAAAAATGGTGGGACGACCGCAGCGCTTGCAAGACGGCCAGATACTCCGCGGCCTGTTCGGGTGCGAGGGTTCTCACGGGCAATCCCCTTTTTCTGGGAACTGGATGGTTTCCCGGTACCATGCCTTTAGCGCGGCACGGTCCGTTTTGCCACGATCGGTCAGCGGAATATCGGGAAGCGCTATGATCCGCTTCGGCACCATGTAGGAGGGAACCACCCGCCCCAGATCATCGAGGATCGAGGCCGGGTCCATCTGTCCTTTTCCGGCTATGAAGGCGACCAGTTCGGGGACTTCACCCATGACCGGATCGCACAGCTCCACCGCTGCCTGGTGGACGTTGTCCAGGGCGAGGATCGCCTGCTCGATCTCGAAAAGCTCGATCCGGTATCCCATGAACTTGACCTGGAAATCCTTGCGCCCGAGGTATTCCAGCTCGCCATCCTTCCTCAGGCGGGCCAGGTCGCCGGTGCGGTAGATCCGGTCATTCTGGGTGCATCCCAGCGGATTGCGCACGAAGGCCCGGGCGGTCTTCTCCTCGTCGTCCCAGTACCCAAGGCTGAGACCCGAGCCCCGGATGCAGAGCTCCCCCGGTTCCCCGACCTGCGCCAGGCGGTTCTCCTCGGTCAGGACGAAGATCTCGGTGTTGGAGCAGGCCCTCCCGATCGGGACCGGCTCGCTCGGGGTGCAGGGGGCCCTCTCGACCGGATAGCAGGCGGAGATTCCCGTGGTCTCGGTCGGGCCGTACACGTTGTAAAAACGCTTCGAGGGAAAGTGCTGCATCCAGTTCATCAGGTGCTTGGTAGCGAGGACTTCGCCGCCGAACAGGATCTTTTCCAGGGTCGGGATGCGTCCATCTTTCAGGGAACCGGCGCTGGAGAGATACATGAGCAGGGAGGAGACCCCCTTCCAGAGCGTCACACCTTCCTGTTCGATGAGATCGAGAAGCTTGTTGGGAAAGAGCAGCAGGCGCTCGGGTGCAATGCACAGGGTGGCACCCGCTTTGAGCGCCGAATAGATGTCGAAGGTTGACATGTCGAAGTGGAAAGGTGCGGTTCCCAGGATCCGGTCCTCTTCCCGGATGCAGAAATACTCCACCGCCCATTCGATGTAGCTGATGACATTGAGGTGTGAGATGGTGACCCCCTTAGGGCTCCCGGTGGAACCGGAGGTGTACAGGATGTAGGCGGCATCCGCGTCGATGTTGCGGTAGCGGGGAATCGGGACCGGGGGGGGGGAGGCGTCCTCCCAGTTTACCCACGGAAGGTCGCCGATCGTCCCGCTTCCAGCCCCGAAGACGATCAGCCGCCGCACCGAGGGGATCTGGCTTCTGGCCAGGTCCAGGGCGGGTAACACCGTCTGGTCGCAGATCAGGGCAGAGGGCCGGCAATCTCTGATTACCTTCAGGAGCCGCTCCAGGGGCGCCTTGGCATCCATGGGGACGTAGATTGCATCCGCCTTCAGGATCCCCAGGATGGCGAGGACCACCCGGGCTGAGCGCTTCATGCAGATCACCACGCGGTCTTGCCTTTGCACCCCGTTTGCCCTCAGGCAGTGGGCTATCCGGTCGGCATCGCGCAGTAGTTCTTTGTAGCTGATCGAGCCCTGGTCATCGACCAGGGCGATCTTCTCGGGATGAGCGCGACAGGCCCGGTCCAGGTAACTTTGCAAGAGGTAGCCGCCCATCAAAGCCCCAGCATCCGGGCGATGATGTTACGCTGCATTTCGGAGGTCCCGGAATAGATGGTGGCGGCGACGGAATCCCTCAGGTCGCGCTCCAGGTCGCACTCCTGCATGTATCCATAACCGCCGTGAATTTGGATCGCCTCCAGGCAGGCGCTTTTCAGGCTCTCGCTGACAAAAAGTTTCCCCAGCGACGCCTCGAGGGTTGCCCGCTTTCCCTGGTCCTTGAGCCATGCCATCTTGTAGAGGATCAGCTTGCCCAGTTCCAGGTTGACCTTCATGGTGCCTATCTTGTTGGCGATGGACTGATTCTTGCCGATCTCCTTGCCGAACTGCTTGCGCGTTTTGGCATAGTCGAGGCTTTTTTCCAGTATCCTTTCCAGTGTGCCCAGGTGCGATGCGGTCATGAGGGCACGCTCCCATTCGATCGCTTCATTGAAGATGAACATCCCGTGGCCGTTTTTGCCCAGCATCATCTGCTCGGGGACGCACACCTCGTCGAAAAACATCTCGCAGTTTTGCAGGGTCCGCAGCCCCATCTTTTGCAGCGGGTTTCCCATGCTGTACCCTGGGGTGTTCTTCTCGACCAGGAAACAGGTGATGTCGCCGAAGGCCGATTTTCCCGCGCCGCATTTGGCAAAGACGATCACCAGGTCGGCCAGGGGGCCGTTGGAGATGAACACCTTGCCGCCGGAAAGTAAGTAGCCGGGGCCCGCGGCGTCGACCTTGGTGCGCATGGCCAGGACGTCGGAGCCTGCGTCGGGCTCGGTGATGGACTGGGCCGCGATCAGTGCGCCGCAGGAGAGCTTGCCGAGAAAGCGCCGCTTCTGTTCTGCGGAGCCGTAGAGATTTACCAGGACTATGCAGCAGAGCTGGGTGATGATGGCATGGACCAGCCCGCTGTCCTCGCAGCCATAGCTTAAGGCCTGAATCGAGTGGACGGTGGAAATGAGGTCTTCGCCCAGGCCGCCGTACTGCTCGGGAGTCAGCAGGGCGAACAGCCCCATCTCCGCGCATTTCTTCCAGTTTTCCAGTGGGAAATTACCCTGCTGGTCGTTTTCGTGCAGCTGTGCATTGAGTTCCCGCCGGGAGAACTCGACGATGCTTTCCCACTGGAGCAGTTGCGTATCCGACAGAGAAAAGTTCATGGTCTGGTACCTTTCCTCTCTAAAAGAGAGTTGATCGACATGATCGAACTGAAGTTTTCGAGTGTCAGGTCGTCGTCCGAAATCTTTACCGCGTAGGTATTCTCAATGAACAGGATAAGCTTCATGATGCCAAGGGAGTCGAGGATTTCCGATTCGATCAGGTCGTCGGTAAACGCCAGGTCGCCGGTGACCTTGCCCCTGGCAAGATCCGTTTTTATGAAATCTCTGAGTTTCGTGTCATCCTGCATGTCTTGTTCTCCTGTGATGAGAAGGCCGGAAGCGGATATTCCAACACCGGTGGAACTGGCTCTCAGCAGCGATTGCGCCCAAAAGGAGACCCGAAATGGCTCCGGTTCTGCCTTGGGGGCAGGGGGGCGCCTTTCAGGGGTGACGGGTCCTCTGCGACAGGCTCCTCAACCCCGGAGCGCGGCGCTCTCCTCACGCCGTGGTCGATCTCGGCGTCGATCTCGGCATGTAGTTGGCGTAACATTAGAGAATGGTAATGATATCAATTGTAACTGGAAATGCGGAGAAGTCAAAGGCCCGAGGCGCACCCCGGCCCAAGTAGGCGGCGGTAGCTGCCGGGCAGGGGATTCCTGGAAAATGTTGAAGTTTTGGGGGAAGGCGCTATAGTGTGTAGCGGTGCTGTTGGTATGGATGGCAGCCAGCGTCAGGCAAAGACCTCTTTTGTAAAGGCCGCAACCGCGGATTGAAGGAAATACCGTCCAGATGACTGACACAAAAATACTCATCGTCGTTAAAGATCACGAGGCTGGTCACGCGTATGCCGACACACTGAACAGAATCGGCGTTCACTATGACATAGCCACGTCTTTCGATCAGATGTCGTGCCTTGCGATGGAGAATGCCTACAGTGGCCTGATGGTCGATATACTGACCCTGGTGCGCAGCAGCAAGGAAGAAAAGGTCATTGCCTATGAATGTTTCAATCTTTTCCCAGTAATGCGGGTCAAGTGGGAAAACAAGAAGAAAAAGATCAACCTGAGCCCGTTGGAACAATCGTTTTCCCCCGACGCGGAATCGGCGCTGCGGTTTTTTGTTGAGAACAGGTGCAAGCCTTTTACCGCCAGGTCGCTGCGCAAGCACAACAGAAAGAATAATAACCTGAATTTACTCATCTCCCGGGCCGGGACGTTCTCAGAAGACAACAGCATCAAGAGTTTTACTCTCAACCTTTCCCGGGCCGGGGCTTTTCTGCATACCCTGCAAGATTTCGAACCGGGGCAAACGCTCTGGTTTCGTTTCGTGGAGTATGCCGATCTGGCACCCATAGCCGCGACGGTCCGCTGGACACTGGCCTGGGGGGCGTCACGCTGTGTCCCCGGCGTCGGGGTGAGGTTCGAGCGGCTGTCGGGGACACAGGAGCAGGCACTGAAAGCAATCGCGAGCGGGTGAGGTACTGTCGGTCCTCCCCCGGAGGATTTTTTTTAACGGGATAGTCTATGTGTCTATTGTTGCTGGCCTACCAAGTGCATCCGCGTTACCCGCTCCTTCTGGCCGCCAACCGGGACGAATTCTACGACCGGCCGACCGCTGGGGCCGCCTATTGGGAGGACTCTCCACAGATCTTTGGCGGGAGGGATCTGGTGCACGGCGGGACCTGGCTGGGAATCACCCGCGGCGGCCGTTTCGCGGCCCTGACTAACTACCGGGAACCTCTCGCCGCCAGGAAGGACGCCCCGTCCCGCGGGGGGCTGGTCAGCGGTTTCCTCACGTCGGATAAAGGAGCCGAAGCTTATCTGGAGCGTCTGCGGCAGGAAGCCGCGGACTATAACGGCTTCAACCTCCTTCTGGGAGATCCGGAGGGGCTCTACTGTTTTTCCAATAAAAGCGACCAGGTCGTGAGGCTTGCCCCGGGGATCCATGGCATGAGCAACCACCTGCTCGACACCCCCTGGCCCAAAGTGGTGCGCGGCAGGGATGCCCTGGCGCGGCTGGTGACCGGTGGAGACTTCTCCAGGGAGGAGCTCTTCGCCATACTTGCCGACCGGACCCGCCCCCCCGACGAGCTGCTCCCCGACACCGGGGTCGGCCTGGAGCTGGAAAGGCTGCTTTCGTCGATCTTCATCGCCAGCGGGCGCTACGGCACCCGCTCCTCCACACTGCTCCTGATCGATGCGCACGGAGAGCTGACCTTCGTGGAGCGCAGCTTCAAGGGGGGCGAGGCGCATGACGCTGAGGTTCACCTGGTAATGGCATGAGGCTGTTCCCCCATCCCCACCCCGGCCTTTGAGGTCAGCTATCAACCAAACGAAAAAAGCCCGCCCAGGTTCCCCCAGGCGGGCATTTTTCGTCGGCTTTCTGCTCCGCAGCTGCTTCGGCTACTGATACTGGATGTAGATCGGCTTGGGATGCAGCTTCAGCACCTCGTTCGGGGTCAGCAGCGCGTCACCCTTCTTGGTGTCGTTGTGGTAGAAGAGCTTGAAACCCGTTAGCTGGACCGGCTCGGAAACCACATAATCCTTGTACGAGTCGCGTTTCAACCAGGGGGCGCCCCAGCCGTCCATGTTCATGACGAGCTGCACCTCGGGACGCAGCACGATGTTGCGATAGTTGGTGACGCCGTTACGGGTAAAGCGGTGCACGATGAACACCTTGGGGGGAAGGTTGTACTTCTTCACCAGATCCTTCAGGTATCCCGAGGCAAAGTTTATGTCGGCCGCGTCATAGGTCCCGATCTTGCTCCCCGGTTTCGCGCCGCTCTTGATCAGGTTGAACTCGGGGTCGATGCCAAGGTGCACGTCCGGGTTTTTCAGGAGCCACTCGAAGCGCGGCAGGACCGTGCGGATGTTGTCGTGGCCGGTCTGGATGTCGATGAACAGGATGGCATGCGCCTCCTTGGCCCAGTCGTAGACTTTGTTTATCACGGCGTCCGGCATGATCATCCGGTACATACCTGCTTTGCCCGGCTCACCCTGGGCCACCACAGCGATCAGGTGCAGCGCCGGCTGCACCGGGTGCGAGGGGTCGGCCGCCTGCCAGCGGGCCACTTCGCGCTTGAGCCGCTGCAGCATGTCGTCCTTGGGGTATTCGCCGAGCGCTCCCATCTTTTTGGAGAGCGGATTGCCGTAATAAGCGACGATCCGCTTCTGCGGCAGGATGGAGCCGGGGAGCGGAGCGGGAAACTTAACCGGCCACCCCTTGCGCGCCGCAAAATCGGGATCCTCTCCGGCGCGGTACTTGACAGCTGTAGCGGCAGGGGGCGCGGCAGCGGTTTTGGACTTGCCTCCCTTGGGTGCGCGCTTGGCGCTCGACGGGTGGGCGAAACCGGGCGCCGGGGCGCCGGGGCTTCCCGGTACGGCGGCGGCCACGGGCGCCGCGGGAACGGTCGCAGCCGGGGGAACCGCGCCGGCCGGCGCCGAAGCGGGGGCTGCCGCAGGCAGCGCCTGAGTCCCCTTGCCTGCCGTGCTGGAGTTGGCGAACGGGATGGTCGCGGCAGCCGCCGGCTGCGCGTTGGGCCTGTTGTCCTTGCACCCGGTAAGGGAGAGCGGCAAGGCAAACAGGGCGAAAAACAGCAGGGTAGCCGTCTCGGGGGTGCGAAAAATGTGCGGGTGCTTCACGTAAGGCTCCTTGGCGTCTGCGATGCCGAAGCAGGTCGTCCCGGATAACTGCCCACGGCGGCTGCCAGGAGCGAGAGATTCCGGTGAGGATCGCATGGTCTGTAGTGTTAGTTGGGCGGATGCTGTGAACAACCGGTATCGGTGAGGAGAGAAGCGCCACGTACTCATGCGGGGCCGCTGTATCGTCCATATGACCTGCTAAACGGGCAGGCATCTGATACTTTACCCTTTTTGCCCTTTCCCTGTCAACCGGGAGCAGACGTCTTTACCATTAAAATTCGGGCCGTTGTGAAACGCCGGCCGGTGTTTCTCCGCACAAGGCCGAACGCCTCCCGATAAAGGCAAGAAATTAGGACTGACACCCAACAAAAAACCGGAACCGCGGCACCGTGAAACCTATTTAATATTTCCGTGACATCAAAGCATTGTTTCAGAATCCTCAATAATGACCATTGACGGCAACTTATACGTGATGGTATGCTCACGCTCCTGAAATTACATTCCATTCCCGACTTGGGTGTTGCATGCAGAAAAATTCAATTGAATCTGGGAGGTGTCTGGTGGGCAAGAAATTCAGTACGGTGATGGTCTTACTTGCAGTTTCACTGTCATGTGCCGTGTCGGTATTCGCGGCGGATCCCCCGAAGCAGGTACTGATCGGGATTTCCAAAATCGTCTCGCACCCGGCTCTTGATGCGGTTGTCAAGGGTGTCGAGGACGAGCTCAACGCGGCCAAGATGAACGCGAAGTTCGACGTCCAGAACGCCAACGGTGAAATGAGTACGGCCGCCTCCATCGCCAACAAGTTCCAGTCCGAGAAGGTGACCCTCGCAGTCGGCGTGGCGACCCCTACCGCCCAGGCACTGGTGAACACCCTGAAGGGTATCCCGATCGTGTTCTCCGCGGTCACCGACCCGGTCAAGGCAGGCCTCGTCACCTCCCTGAAGAAGGGTGAGAAGAATGTCACCGGCGTCTCCGACATGACCCCGGTGCGCCAGCAGATCGAGCTTCTGATGAGGATGAAGAAGATCAAGAGACTCGGCCACATCTACACCAGCTCCGAAGAGAACGCCGTCGTCTTGGCAAACATCGTTAAGCAGGTCTGCGCGGATCTGAAGATCGAGTTCGTGCCGACCACCGTCACCAAGTCCGCCGAAGTGAAACAGGCCACCGAGTCGATCATTCGCCGGGTGGATGCGCTGTATATCAGTACCGACAACACGGTCGTCTCGGCCATGAGCGCTGTCGCCGAGGTAGCCATGAAGGCCAAGGTGCCCATCATATCCGCCGACCCGAGCTCCTCCGAAGCCTACGATGTGCTCGCAGCCTGGGGTTTCGACTACTACAAAATGGGCCGGGCCACCGGCAAGATGGTCATCGAGATCTTGAAAGGGAAGAAGCCCGAGCAGATCCCCACCCGCTTCATGACCAAGGCTTCCGATGTCGACCTGATGATCAACCTGGACGTGGCGAAAAAGCTCGGGCTTACCGTTCCGAAGGACCTGGTGAAGACCGCCAACACGATTCGGGAAAACGGCAAGATCATCAAGAAGTAGCCGGGCAGATTCTGTTGCCGGGTGCTGCAGTCCCCCCCCCTCCCTTGACGGGAAGGGGGCCTGGGGGTGGGTGAAGCTGCCAACGAAGTCCTGAATGCCGCCTTCCCCCCCCCTCCCCGACCCTCCCCCGCCAGGGGGAGGGAGGTTTTGAGATAGTTAAAGATTCCCGCCCGGCAGCCACAACTGCCGGGCAGCAGGTATTTTCAGATGGAAGGGTGAACGGTTTCAATATGATTGAAAGTATTTTGGTTGAAGGTCTCATCTACGGCATCATGGTCCTCGGTGTTTTCATCTCCTTTAGGGTCCTCGATTTCCCCGATCTTACAGTTGACGGCTCGTTCCCCCTGGGGGCGGCTCTCATGGTGCAGTGTCTGCTGGCCGGCATGAACGGCTGGCTGGCTCTGCTGGTCGCCTTCGCGGGCGGGGTGCTCGCAGGGGTGCTCACCGCGGTGATCCACAACCAGTTGAGGGTGCCCAACCTGCTGGCCGGCATACTCACCATGACCATGCTCTACTCCATCAACATCCGCATCCTGGGCGATCGCGCCAACGTCCCGATCCTGAAGCACGAGACCCTGCTGACCCAGGTGACCGAGAAGCTGACCGGCATCGTCCCGGACGACTACATCCTGCTGGTCTTCTTCCTGGCGGTTGCCCTGACGGTTAAGGTCCTGCTCGACATCTTCTTTCGAACCGATCTCGGCATGACGCTCGGTGCCATGGGGAACAACGAGCAGATGGTGATCTCCCAGGGCGTCAACCCGAAGACCCTGAAGACCATCGGGGTCGGCCTCTCCAACGGGCTGGTTGCCATCTCCGGCGCTTTTGCGGCGCAGTACCTGGGCTTTGCCGACGTGGGGCTCGGCCAGGGTATCATTGTCTCCGGGCTCGCCTCGGTCATGATCGGCGAGTTCCTGGTGCTGAAGAGTAACCGCATCGGAGTCCTGACGTTCTGCGCGCTGGCCGGCTCCGTATTTTTCTATGCGGTAATGTACCTGGGGAGGTTCTACGGCTACCTGATCCACATGACGCCGAGCGACCTCAACCTGATCAAGGGCGTGCTGATAATCATCCTGTTGATCCTGACCAAGTTCAAGAAGTTCAAGAAAGTCGCATTCAAGTCGGTGGTGGCAAAATGATAGAGCTCAAGAATGTTTCCATCGTCTTCAACCAGGGGACCGTCAACGAGAACCAGGCGCTCAGCAACATAAACCTGAAAGTGAAGGAGGGGGACTTCATCACCATTATTGGCAGTAACGGCGCCGGCAAGTCCACCCTCTTCAACACCATAGCAGGCTCCTACCTGCCGAGCCAGGGGACCATCCTCGTCAACGACCGTGATGTCACGCGCGACCCCGAGTACAAGCGGGCGCAGTACATCGGCCGCATCTTCCAGAACCCGACGCTCGGCACGGCGAGCAACATGAGTCTGGAAGACAACATGATGATCACCTACAAAAAAGGGTTCAAGTGGCTGAAGCGAAGCCTCAACCACAAGATGCGGGAGTTCTTCAAAGGTGAGCTGGTCCAGTTGCGGATGGGGCTGGAACACCGGATGAAGGAGAACCTGATGATGTTCTCCGGAGGGCAGAGGCAGGCACTCACCCTTTTGATGATGGTCCTCTCCAAGCCGGCCCTGATCCTTTTAGACGAGCACACCGCGGCACTCGATCCCAAGAACGCCGAGATAGTGCTGGAACTCACCGAAAAGTTCATCAAGCAGTCCCGGCTCACCTCGATGATGATCACCCACAACATGAGCCACGCCATCGAGTTCGGCAACCGCCTTTTGATGATGGACAAAGGGGAGATCATCTTCGACATCGAGGGCGACGCGAAGAAGGCCCTGACGGTGGAGAGGCTGGTGGAGAAGTTCCACGAACTGCGCCACAAGAGCTTCGAGAACGACAGGACACTGCTTTCAGTCGACTAACGGCACCGGTATTTGGCTAAAAAAGCGAGCAGGCGCCGGATATGATAGCGTAGCGAGGCCCATCAGAGAGATCTGGTGGGCCTTTTATTTGACACCAATGGGGCGCATAGTACACTTCAGGCACCGGTAAAGCCCTTGCCGGGATTCCAGGTAAGTGCAATTGACCCCAAGGATGGCAAACAGCATGCGCGTCCAACTATTTGGCACCTGTATGGTGGATTCCTTTTTCCCGGAGGTGGGGGACGCGGCGCGGCGCCTGCTGGAGCATTGCGGAGTCGAGGTCGCCTATCCCCGCGGGCAGACCTGCTGCGGCCAGCCCGCCTTCAACGCCGGATACCGCGCCGAGGCGAGGGGGGCCGCTGAGCATTTCCTCGCGACCTTCACCGGGAGCGACCCCATCGTCACCCCTTCGGGGTCCTGCGCGGCGATGGTGAAGCATCACTACCCCGAGCTGTTCCGGGACGACCCGCAGCTGCGGGAACTGGCGGAGAGCGTCGCCGCCAGGGTCTTCGAGATCTCCCAGTTCCTGGTGCGGGTGCTGCGTGCGCATGAGAACCCCTTCCGCGGCTGCGGCGAACTCACCTACCATTCCTCCTGCCATCTCACCCGCATCCTCGGGGTGACGGAGGAACCTCTGCAACTGATATCAGCACTGAAGGGTGCGCACTTCATACCGATGCCTGACGCCACCCGCTGCTGCGGGTTCGGCGGGATGTTCATGGCGAAGCTTCCCGAGATTTCCCTGGCCCTGGCCGACGAGAAGGCTCAAGCGGTCATCGCCACTGGCGCCGACACGGTGACCGGCTGCGACAGCGCCTGCCTTATGGTCATAGCCGACGCGCTGCAAAGGCGCGGAAGTTCGGTCCGCGTGGTGCACCTGGTGCAGCTTCTGGCGGAGGGGATATGAGCGAGCTCCAGACCAGCCTCAATTTTAGGAAAAACGCCGAGCGGGCGGTGGCAGACCCCTCCCTGCGCGCTGCCATGAGGAGCGCCACCGACACCTTCGGCGCCCGTCGGGCCGCCGCCTTCGCGGCCCTACCGGACCTGGAGCTATTGCGCGATCGGGCCTCCGAGATCCGGATGCAGGTGCTCGACAACCTCCCCGCGCTTTTGGAAGAGTTCGGCCGCAACGCGAAGCGTGCGGGGGCCACCGTGCACCGGGCGAGCGACGCGGCGGCCGCGCGCGAGATGATCCTTGCCCTCCTGAAGGAGCGCGGCGTCCGAATGGCGGCCAAGGGGAAGTCGATGGTTTCCGAGGAGATCGGGCTCAACGCCCATCTGGAGGCTGCCGGCATCGAGGTGGTCGAGACCGACCTGGGCGAGTACATCATCCAGCTGGAGGGGGAGACCCCCTCGCACATCATCGTCCCGGCCATCCACAAGAACCGGCAGCAGGTGGGGACGCTCTTTGCCGAGCGGCTCGGCGTCCCCTACAGCGACGACCCGCAGGTGCTGACCAAGATCGCGCGCCGCGTGATGCGGGAGAAGTTCCTGGCTGCCGATGCGGGGATCTCCGGGGCTAACTTCGCCATCGCGCAGACCGGGACCCTGGCACTCTTCACCAACGAGGGGAACGGCCGCATGGTGACCAGCGTGCCGCCGCTGCACATCGCCATCCTTTCCCTGGAGAAGATACTGCCGAGGCTCGCCGACCTCCCCACTTTCATCCGACTGCTGCCGCGCTCGGCGACCGGGCAGGCGATCACCAGCTACCTCTCGCTCATCACCGGGACCCGGAAGGAGGGGGAGGCGACCGGCGCTCGGGAGCTGCACATCGTCATCCTGGACAACGGCCGCTCCGAGATCCTGGCCGGAGAGTGCAGGGAAATGCTGAAGTGCATCCGCTGCGGCGCCTGCATGAACGTCTGCCCGGTGTACCGGACCGTCGGCGGGCACGCCTACGGCTGGACCTACCCGGGGCCGATGGGGATGGTGCTGACCACGCTTTTGACCGGCATGGAAATGTCGTACCCGCTGGTAGACGCGAGCACCTTGTGCGGCGCCTGTGTGGAGGTCTGCCCGGTGCGCATACCGCTGGTCCCGCTGATACTGAAGCTGAGGGAGCGCCGGGTGGGACTGGGACTCTCCGACTTCAAAGAACGGCTCGGGATGTGGCTCTTCCGGGCCGCAGCCAAAAATCCCGAGCTCTTTTTCTGGGGCGAGCGAGTCTCCCGGCTCTTTTGGCCCCTGATCCGCAGGGTTGGGGGGAAGGACGTCGCGGGCCGGCTTCCCAACCCCTCGGCAATGGCCTTTCACCGGAGGATGCCGTGACTCGGGAAGAAACCATCGATCTTTTTTTGGCGCGGGCGGCGCTGGCCGCTGCTGGAAGCCGGCGGGTGGCGGACGGCGCGGCACTGGCTGCTGTCATCGTCCAGTTGGTAGCCGGCGACAAGACCGTGTACTGTCCGGCGCTGTCGCCTCTGGAGCAAGCGGCGGCCGCGGTTCTGGTGCGCCGCGTCGAGGAGTACGCGCAGGCCGAGGTGACCGTCGAAGAGGTGCTTGCTGGGATCGCCGAGACCGGGAGCATTGTCTGCGCCAGCGTCGAGGGGAGGGCGGTGCAGGCGAGCCTTTTGCCGTCCCACCATCTGGCGATCCTTCCGGCGGCCAAGATCTACGCCACGCTGGATGATTTTTTCCAAAACCTCGGCGCGGCACCCCCCACCAACCTCGCGGTCATCACCGGTCCGAGCCGGACCGCGGACATCGAACTCACTCTCGCCATCGGGGTGCACGGTCCCGAGCGGCTCGACGTGATCGTCGTTTAAGCCTTCCTTTGACATCACTTACGTGGCGGCTCCCTCACCCCTGCCCCTTGTCGGCGGGCGAGGGGTTCTCTCTACCGTCTTCTCTCTATTTCAGTGGACTCCAGCATTTCTTCCCTCTTGACTAAACTCTCCCTCTCCCTCTGAGAGAGGGGCGGGGTGAGGGAAGGTCTATTGTCGGCCCGCCAATTTAAACAGTTGACAGCGGGGCTTACGCCGGTGTATGAGAAGTAACTTTTTGTGAATACGAGCGGTGCGAGGACTGAAAAGCTATGATAAAGATCGATTTCGAAAAGATGGGCGGATTGGTCCCGGCAGTCATCCAGGACAACGAGACCGGCGAGGTGCTGATGGTTGCCTTCATGGACCAGAAGACGCTGAACCTGACGCTTGAGTCGGGGAAGACATGGTTCTTCAGCCGCACCCGGAACAAGTACTGGATGAAGGGTGAGGAATCCGGCAATACCCAGGATGTCGTCGAAGTGCTGACTGACTGCGACGCGGACACTGTTGTCATCAAGGTGAAGCAGAACGGCCCGGCCGCCTGCCACACCGGGAACCGGAGCTGCTTCTACGTAAAATATGAGGAAGGCGCCTGGGTGGAACACTCAAACCCGCTCTTCGATCCGGCTGAAGTATATAAAAAATAAGACCGGTCGTCTTCAGCTTCTTCCTTTGAAATTTAAATCAAAAAGAGGGCTTTTCATGGAAAACTTGTTGAAACTCGGAATACCGAAAGGGAGCCTGGAAGGCGCCACCGTCGACCTTTTCAAGCAGTCCGGCTGGCAGATATCCATATCGTCGCGCAGCTATTTCCCCACTATCGATGACGACGAGATCAAGTGCTCCCTGATCCGCCCCCAGGAGATGGGGAGGTACGTGGAGCGCGGTACCATCGACGTCGGCATCGCCGGGCGCGACTGGGTGCGCGAAAACGACTCCGACGTGGTGGAAGTCTGCGAGATGGTCTACTCCAAGGTCTCGCGCCGCCCCGCCCGCTGGGTGCTGGTGGTGAACGGCGACTCGAAGGTGCAGGGCCCCGAGGACCTGCACGGCGCCACCATCTCCACCGAGCTGGTCGGCTTCACCAAGCGCTACTTTGCCGAGCGCAACATCCCGGTGAACGTGGAGTTCTCCTGGGGTGCCACCGAGGCCAAGGTGGTGGAGGGGTTGTGCGAGGCTATCGTCGAGGTGACCGAGACCGGCTCCACCATCAGGGCGAACGGGCTGCGCATCGTCTGCGAGCTGATGGAATCGGTGCCGGTGATGATCGTCAACAGGGCATCCTGGGAGGATCCTTGGAAGAAAGCCAAGATCCAGCAGATCGCCACCCTGCTCCAGTCGGCCCTGCGCGCCGAAGGGATGGTGGGCTTGAAGATGAATGCCCCCGGCGACCGCGTCTGCGCCATAACAGAGATCCTGCCGAGCCTCAACAACCCGACGGTATCCCATCTCTACAATTCGGACTGGGTCTCCATAGAGAGCATCATGCCCGAGAAGGAAGTGCGCCGCATCGTCCCGGAACTGATCAAGCTCGGGGCGGAAGGAATTGTGGAATATTCGCTGAACAAGATCATCTGACTCAACCTGTTAAAATTATTGGTTTTTCTGTATTAGAAAAAACGTTATGTACGGATTATGGATTATGTAGGTAAGAAAATCGACAATATCACACCTATATGATACCGAAAGTTCCGGCCGCCTCGTTAGGGGAGGCCGGAACTTTTTTTGACTTTCCCGCCAGTGTCACTCTCCTTCGGCGACCCGATCGCGCGGGCCTTCTTCGCCAACCTGCTCCCCGAGGGAGAGATCAAGCGCCAGGTGGCGCGGCAGCTCGGTGTCTCGGTGGAGAACGTCTTCGCCCTGCTGGAAGGGATCGGCGGGGATTGCGCCGGTGCGATTTCCCTGCTGCCTCCCGGGGAGCCTCCCGGCCCCGGGCACTACCGCCCCATCTCACCCGAGGATCTCGCCCGGGAGCTAACCACCCTGCCGGCGCATCCCCTCCTGGCCGGCGCACAGAACAAGCTGGCGGCCCTGCTGCCGGCATGGAAGGTTTGCAGCCGCTGCAGCAGGTGCTGATGCACCCGGACCGGGCACTGCGGGACGCCTTCGACAGGAAAAGCCGAAACGCTTTCCCGTCTTCAAGAAGAAGTTCGTCTGCTCCGACTCCTTCCGCTACCCGCAGGGTTTCCGGCTGGACGGCGACCGCGTCTGGCTCCCGAAGCTCGGGCTGGCCGCTGGAATCCTCGGCCTTCAGTCCGGGGAGGATGTCAAACTCTTTTCCTGCGCGTACCAGATGTCAGGTCAAGGTGTGCCCAATTCAGACAGTACCCTTTCCCCAAAAAGAACTAAGATGGTGTGCTAAAGATAAGTTCGAACGGCCATAATTGATCTCATTTAACTTCATGAGCTTAGCAAAACGAGGTGCACACCCAACCAGCAAGCCTTCTGCGCCAATCCCAGACAGCCACATGCTACCATCCCCACAGATTAACGGAGGCTCTATCAGCTTGACTCTGCCTGTGTAGTGTGTCGCCTGGACAGGGATTTAGTCTCCAACTTTCAATCCCAAGGCCTTCTTCTTTTTCATGGCATCCCCCCTCAAAAACTCAGCGACTTCACACCTTAAATCTCCTTCGGCCAGGATCAAATGGTTGGGGTTAGGGAAGATTAATTGTCAGTTGCGCTGTGTAAGCCGGTTTCCCGCCCGGTAGATCCCCCGGGCCGGATGGCGTGTAGAAGGGGTTAAAAAATACCACCCCAACCAACATGGTTACCTGTTTGCAGAAGGTCCAGGACCCGCCCAGGCTCAACTCACCGTTAGCATTGTTGCCGCTCATGTAATCCACCCCAAGCCAGAGCTTATCGGATAGCTCGGTCATGGTGCGGTCCCAGGAGGCCATCACACCGGTGTTGACATCTTTGCCCAGTGCACCCTCGGAACCGTTATATCCGCCTGCCGTCAAGCGTCCAATGACAGGAAGGGTCTTGGCGACCAACCCGTAGACGATGTTCTGGCGGGTGGAAATACCCCGTTTCGAGTTGTCGTAAGTCCCAAGATTGTAGCCACCCACAGCAAACGCAGGTAACCCTTTAATTCCGAACGCATCCTCGGGCGTTCCCTGCTTGGCATTGAAGTAAATCGGATGGCTGTCAGCAGCATTATCGTTTTGAAGGTTTGAGGTAACGTAGTCGATCCCTACCTCCATTCTCAGGTTCTCAAAGGGGGAAAGGCCAGTCGTAATTCCGATATCAGTGGAACTTGCTCCCGCATCCGTTTTCGGCGAAAACCTGCCTAGGTAGGTTAAACCTATCGCCAACTCTCTAAGCCCTTTGATATCGGTCGAAGGGATCATCACTTGCGCTGTGGGAGCCGCTTTCGCTGATCCGCAAGCCAAAAGTACCGCCACACAGGCTGCCGCTGCAAAAATCCGTGCTAATTTCATATAGGCATTCCTTTTATTTCTATACGAAGTTAAACCCTACGTTCTTCACGACTAGCAAATCTTGCCGATATCGCCTGCGGATAGGCGCAAGTATCCTCATCACGCGACTTTAGAGCGAGTGCAATTGGACCGCGACTGAAATGCTTTAAATGGCATCAGCCCGGGTGGAACGACAAAAAGTGGAAAGGGAGAAACCCGAGTCTGGATTCCCCGCTTCAGGCTATTTCCCGCAAATTGCAGCAGAGAGAACCCAAAGCGAGACCAGTTAAGGAGGGAAGGGCTTTGGTGTGACTAGCGCTGGAATTGCGGGATGCATAAATGATATTCGCTACTATGACTGTCCAATTTGGGGAACCACCACCTTTTTGTTTGGGATTTAGACGCAAAAAAAAGACCATGGGGAACCATGGCCTTGAATGTGACGGCTTGATTCCCCTCTCGTAGGTTTTCGGCAGTGCACAACGTAGGTCCGAGAAAACCAGCTACCTTAAGTCAAGCCTTAATCCGGCAAAACCTGGTCTACCCGTTGGCGTCTTTCGACGTTTCCGGGCAGTAGCCTGTGTTTGTGCAAACGCCTCATTCTAACGAGGAACTGCTCCCATTTAAACCCTGAGAGAACATTTGTCAATATTTTTTCCGAAACCTGTAGTTTTTTCGAGGATCCGACTCTACAGGGAGTGCATGGCGATGCGGTCAACACCGTCACCATTGCCTGCGGCGAATCTTTTAGTTGTGATGGGGAATTGCCTTGGGTTTTCGCCCCAACCGCCACTTGGCTGGGGCTGTCGAGGAGGTCATGGATACCCTGAAATGACCTCAAGAGTCAAGCGAGCTGGGGCTATCCTTTGTGGCGCTGCTGCTGGTGCTCTTCCCGCTCAACATACGACCGCAACACGGCATTAGTCCGGGACTGATACCCTTTGCCGCTCTTGCGGAAGAAGTCCAGCACTTCTTTGTCTACCCGCATATTGAGCACGGCTTTGGGCTGCGGGAGTTCGATCGTGGCGTTATCCCAGTCCATGACCCTTTCGTCCTCGTCGGCCAAAAGTCCCTGGAAACCAAGAAAGGAAAACCGGCCTCCCGTAGCAGGGTGCGCCGGTTTTCCTTCATTTTGCCGGATACAAAAGGCAAGGCATGCCCGGGGAAATACCCCGGGCGGGAAACTGCCTAGGGAAACACCTCGGGGAAGCTGGAGCATTCTCCTTTTTCCCATTGCTCGGCCGGCCGGAGGGCCGCCTGCTCCATCAGCTGCATCTGCTCCTCAGCGTGGCGTTTCAACTGCTCCAGAAAGAACTGGGGTGCCTCGGCCAACTTCTCCATGCCCGGCAAAAAGGGATAACCGGACAACCAACTGGGCGGAGCACCCTTGAGGCTGGCAGGTATAAACCCCAGTGGCCAGAAGCCAAACGTCACTTCCAATTCGGCAGGACAGGCATAATCGGCAGGAAAATCGGACCTGACCTCGACAATACTCCCCGTCATCTTCCCGAGCCGGATTTCAGGTGCGAACAGATAAATGCCCGGAGGAAGTGTTCTCCGGTACTGCCGCATCGCCACTCGTACCTCCTCAAGAAGCCCCTTCGGTTTCATACGTACCTCCGTAATGGTGTTGTTTGTTTCCTCAATGGTTTTCGGGGCCTTCCTGCCAAGCTCCCGTGCCGGCCCCTTGCGCCTGCGGGCTGTCCTGCTCGCAGGTGCCACTCGTGCAGGTGCGAAAACGCATGTCGAGGTACTGCATGACGATCTCTTCCGAATAACGGACTGCCCCCCTCTCGGTCATTTTGATGTAGGGGATGCCACCACCTTCCCAGCGCTTCTTGCGCAGCCAATGCACCGACATCCCCAACATCGCTGCCGTTTCCTTTTCGGTCATGAGTTTGGGCATACTCCCTCCTTCGATTGACCTTGTCTTGATTGTTGTTTGTTTTTAATGGTCGGCCCGACTTAAGGCTCTGCGGTGCGCGGAGCGTGCCAAGGATAACCATTGACAAATACTAACGTTGCGGGCCGAGCCGACTGGATTTCGGTCAGGAAATGGACTTGGGGTGTTCAAAAAAGGCACTGGAGTCCCCTCGAACCTCCCGGGGTGGCAGGTGGGCGCTGGTCTGTAAATAGCGGCCTGCCGACCTTCCCTTTTCCTCTTCAGCTGTTTCTCTACAAGCCGATACGGGGAAAAAGGCGCTATGCAAGGCAAATGGATAAGCTCTGCCGGATCATTTCCCCCGATTCCTCCTCGTCGGCATGTTCCCCGCGGGTACACAGCAGGCACCCTTCAGAGCGCCGTTTCCTGCTGGTACAGGCGAACTATGGCCTCGCCCAGTAAAGCCGCGGTATTTCCATGACCTAAATGCTGGCACGCTAAATGAATAAAGAGGTGCGACGGAGATTCCTATACTGGACCAAGGCAAGGATTTCCAGGTGAATTGCCGGGTCGGGTGGCGCGGGGCAATCGCTCCACTCTATCGGAGCGCAGTGCCGTTGATATCAGTGCCGGCGCGGCCCTGTGACAATAAGAAGCGACCGGCAGTTCACGCTCTCTACCAGTAATTCTGGCAGTCTTGGATCTTTGCTCTGGTTGGGAAATAAATGGGTATTTATTACCTGTGTCAAATTTTTGAATGACTTTGCCATTGATTTTGACGTAGTACCGTCTCAAAAAAATATTGGCAGTTAATAATCATGCTGGGTTTAGCAGCCAAAAATGGAGCAGTTGCAGTTGCCTTGGGAAAATGATTCATTCATGCTAGCTAATTAACAAGTCGTCGCGTCAGCTATTTGCAGGTACATCCAATATGCGCTTATTTATTTCAAAGTTCGTGACAGAGGTGAAAAACATGGCACAAGCAGGCAGAAGTAAGTACTGGACAAGAACGATTCCCATGGCCGTCATTGCCTGCTGGGCAGCTCTGGCGGGAAGCGCCTGGTGCGGCGACCTCGCGCAGCTGCGTAGCAGCGGCACACTGAAACATGTCGGCATACCGTATGCCAACTTCGTAACCGGTGCCGGAGACGGCATGGACGTGGCACTCATGCAGATGTTTGCCAAGTACCTCGGGGTGCGCTACGAGTATGTAAAGTCCGACTGGGGCACGGTGGTCCAGGACGTGATCGGGAAAAGGGTCCAGTCGAAGGGGGACGAGGTGAGCATCCTGGAGGACGCCCCGGTGAAGGGGGACCTGATCGCCAACGGATTCACGGTGCTCCCCTGGAGGCAGAAGGTGCTCTCGTTCTCCACCCCAACCTTCCCGAGCCAGATCTGGCTGGTGGCGCGGGTGGATTCCAAGGTGAAGCCGATCAAGCCTTCGGGAAACATCGACACCGACATCGCGCGGACCAAGGCCCTGATGAAAAAGAAGAACGTCATGGCGCTCAAGAAGACCTGCCTGGATCCGGACCTGTACCACCTGGAGGCCACTGGGGCCAACGTGATTCTCTTCAACGGCAACCTGAACGAACTCGCGCCGGCCATCATCAACGGCAAGGCAGAGATGACCATCCTGGACGTCCCCGACGCGCTGGTCGCCCTGGAAAAATGGCCGGGGAAGATCAAGATCCTCGGCCCGGTGTCGCACAAACAGGAGATGGCGGTCGCCTTTCCCAAGGATTCTCCGCAACTGCGTGACGCCTTCAACGATTTTCTGAAGCAGGCCAAAAAGGATGGCAGCTACGCGAGGATCGTCAGGCAGTACTACCCGACGGCCACCGCCTTCTTCCCGGAATTTTTCCAGAACAAATGAGCCGCACCCCCACCCGGGACCGCGTGCAGTGCCATCGCGGGAAAGCCGTGCTCCAGCGCGCCCAAGCGCGGCGCGGGCTCCCGGGGGGGGGCGGCGGAAATTGACTGCAGGATGGCCTCATGGCGCGCAATGAGATAGTCGCTAAAATGAGCAGGTTGCTGGCGGCCCTGGTGGGCCTCGCCCTGGTGAGCTACATCGGCTACCTGGTGATCTCCCAGTATCGGACCCAGCTCGCCATGCAGGATGCTGCACTCAGGCAGCTCACATCCGACAGCGTCCGGCGCGCCACCGCAGTTAGCTACTTTTTCACCGAACGAAAAGACGACATGAGGGACCTGGAGCAGAGCCGGGAGCTCTCGGCCTACTTCGAGAACAAGGCCCTCGGCATGTCGATGGAGTACGGCCTCAGGGCAAGCCTCATCATGCTGGATGACCTGTTCGGCAAGATGCGCAGCACGAAGCGGATCTCGGGGGCACCGATATTCGAGCGGATCGTCTTCATCGACGGCTCCGGTGCGCTTTTGGCTGACACGCGCAAAGCCGCGGGGAGAGACCGCGCCGGTTCCTGGAGGGACTACCTCAATCCTGCGGCACACGGGCCGGTAATAACGGCACTAAGGGGAGAGGGCGATTCGAAGTTCATGATCTCGACCCCCTTCTGGTTCAAGGGAAGCTATGCAGGGCAGATTGTGGCCTGGATTTCGACCTCCCAGGTCTCCCGGAACTTCATCGAAGGGAGTGAGGAAACGAGCCGCTACCCGGTTGCGCTCGTCTTCGGGAGAAACTACCTCAACCTCCCCGCCAAGGTGAAGAGTTTACTGGGCACTGGCCAGTCGATTCCCGCGGACATCAAGCCGCTGCTCCCTTACCCGCTGCGCCCGACTGGGAAGAAATCGGCAGAACCCGGCGGCTACGCCATCCTGGTGCCGGTGGAAGGGCTTCCCCTTTCCTTCATGACCTTCGTCCCGCCTGCGGAGCTGTCGGATCTGCACTCCCCGCTGTACATGCTCTACACGACCGGAGGGATCGCCGTTTTCATCCTGTTCGGCATGTTCTATCTCCAGATAATGAACACCCGCAACGCCGTGCTTCTGGTGCACCTGGAGGAGACGACCCTGCGCGAGTCGGCGGTGGACGAAAAGAACCGGCTGCTGGCCGCGGAAATCGAGGAGCGCCGCCAGACCGAGCTGGCCCTGAGGGAGAGCGAAGCGAAGTTCAGGGCGATCGTCGGAGCCGTGCCGGTGGTTATCTATGAGTTCCGGCAGACCCCATCAGGACCGAGCTTCGGCTTCGTGGGGGACAAGATCCTCGACCTCGCGGGGATCACTGCCGAGGCGATGACCTCCGATGCCGGAGCCTTTTTCGGGCTGATCCACCCGGAGGACTGGGCGGCGACGCTGGCGGCCAGCAACCATGCCATCGCCACCAACGGGTGCGTGAACCAGGAATTCCGCATCGTGAAACCCGGCGGCGAAACGAGGTGGATCCTTGCCTGCTCCCTGCCGCAGTTGCAGGGGGGGGGCAGCGATCGGGTCCGGTACGGCTGCCTTGAGGACATCACCGAACGCAAGCAGGCGGACCTGGCCATTCGGGATTCCCGGCAGCAGCTTTTGGACATCATAGCCTTTCTCCCCGATGCGACGCTGGTGGTCGACAGGGAGGGGCGCGTCATCGCCTGGAACAAGGCGATCGAGGTGATGACCGGCATCAAGGCCGAGGATATGATCGGCAAGGGAAATTACGAGTATGCCCTTCCGTTCTACGGCGAGAGAAGGCCGATCCTGATCGACATCGCCCTGGATCCGGGCAGGGAGCAGGATGTCCTCTATTCCGGGGTGCACCGGGAAGCCGATGTCACCTACGGTGAAACCTTTACCCCCCACCTCGGCCCCGAGAACAGCTACCTTGCCGCCACCGCCTCGGTACTGAGGGATTCTCAGGGGGAAGTGACCGCCGTCATCGAGTGCATCCGCAACTCCACCGAGCGGATCCGGGCCGAGCGGCTCCTGAGGGAGAGCGAAGCGACCCTCATGTCGATGATGGATTCGATGCCGGCAGGGGTCTGGTGGATCGACGAGGCGGGGGGGGTCGAGTACCTGAACAGCCGCTTTGTGGAACTGTTCGGCTACCGCATCGAGGAGGTCCCGACCGTCCAGGACTGGTTCCGGTACGCCTATCCGGACCCCGAGCAGCGTGACCTGCAGATCGGGGCCAGGGACGCGCTGATCGCCGAGGCCCGGATGAGTGGCACCCCGGTCGCGCCCCGGGAGACCATGGTCGCCTGCCGGGACGGCAGCGTGCGCCACATCATCGTGAACACGCAGTTCTCCCAGGGACGCACGCTGGAGATCTTCACCGACATAACTGAGCAGGAGTTCATCCACAACGAGCTGCTCAAGGTGCAGAAGATGGAATCCCTTGGCGTCCTCGCCGGAGGGATCGCTCACGATTTCAACAACATACTGACCGGCATCATGGGCAACGTCTCCTTCGCCCAGCTGCTCATCGAGGTGGGGCACCAGGCGCGCCTGCCATTGGCGGCGGCGGAGAAGGCGTCGCAGCGGGCCGCGGAACTGGCCCACCAACTGCTCACCTTCGCCAAGGGAGGTCAGCCGATCAAGAAGGTCGTTTCCTTGCAGCGGCTGGTCGGCGAGGCGGTGTCGCTTTCCCTGCGCGGCACCAACGTGCAGGGGAAGATCGAGATCCCCTCCGACCTTTACGACATCGAGGCGGACGAAGGGCAGATGAACCAGGCGTTCAACAATATCGTCATCAACGCGGCGCACGCCATGTCGGGGGGCGGGACCCTGACCATCACCGGGGAGAACGTGCTTTTGGAGAGTGGCAACCGGCTTTCCCTTGAGCCGGGCTCATATGTGAAGCTCCTCTTCAGTGACGAGGGGTACGGTATCCGGCAGGCCGACTTGAAGAACATCTTCGACCCCTACTTCACCACCAAGTCGGGCGGCAACGGCCTCGGGCTCGCCTCGACCCTCTCCATCATCAGGAGGCACGGCGGGCATATCCAGGTGCAGTCCGAGGTTGGCGTCGGGACAACCTTCACCTTCTATCTCCCCTCGACGGCCGGGACCTCGCAGGAGAGCGAGCCCAAAGCCCTGGCGGAACCTGAGCGCCAGGTGGGCGGCGCGGTGCTGATCATGGACGATGAAGAGGTGATCCGAACGCTCACCTCGCAGTTGCTGGAACATCTCGGTTATGAGGCGACCACCTGCGTCAACGGCGAGGAGGCGATCGCACTCTATGCGGCGGCCCAGGAGAAGGGGACCCCCTTTTTCGCCGTCATCATGGATCTGACCATACCGGCCGGGATGGGGGGAAAGGAAGCTGCCCAGCATATCCTCACCCTGGATCCCACGGCGAGGCTGATCGTTTCCAGCGGCTACTCAAACGATCTGGCATTGTCGGATTACTGCAATTACGGCTTCTGCGGCGCCGTGGTCAAGCCGTACCGGGTGTCGGATCTGGCCGCAACCCTGGAAACGCTGCGGCAGCAGGGGGGAGTGCCGGCAGCGCCAGGTGCTCCTGAGACCCGAACCGCTCACGAAAAGCAGGCGTTTTGGCGGCGAGCGAGTTGACGCCTTGGGGACCAGATCTGAAAGTGTGGGGTTGAAGGTGGTGCTGTTGCAGTCTGATCCTCAACGGGACCTTTTGACGGATGATTTAGGTTGCCGGGGCAGGGAATATATCTATAGTGCAGCACAAAGGACCCCTTCATGCTAGAGACTGAAAACATGGTGGTACCGGCATCTTCGGGTAACATCGATGGCAAAACAACCGGCAAGCGGAAGCCGGCGCGTATGATCATCGCCGCGGCTGTTGCCGGCGTGCTCCTACTGGTAGCGGCAGTTTCCTGGTTTATGCTCTATGTCACCACCTTGAACCCCGGCGACTAAGGCCCGCCAGAATCCTCTGACGAGCCTCGATCATTGTTTTTAGCGTTGGAACATCCCCGCCCAAGTGCGGGATGCCGTGTTAAGCGCCCGCCACCATTCTCACGGGAGCGCCTTCCGGAACAACCCCCCAGGCGGCAAGCTCCTGCAGCACCTTGCCCACCAGCGGCTCCAGTTGCTCCTGCACCGGGGGCGTTAGCCTCAGCGCCAACTTGATACTCCCCGGCTGCACCCCCCAAAGCACCGTCTCGACCGGCGCATGACCGAGCAAAGAGGCCACGCTCAGGAGGTCCTTTAGCCCCATCTGGTGCGGCGACAGCTTGGTCTCCAGCGCAAGCGGTATCTCCTCGCCGGTAAGCCGCACCAGGGTGCCGGGCGCGGCATCGGTCTGCACCGCGTCGACGATGAGCAGACGCTGCGCCTCCTCGATCCGGGGCAGCAGGTCAAGCCCGAGCGTGCCGCCGTCCAGCACGGTGACATGCCCGGGAAAACGATAGCGCTCTTCGATCAACTGCACCACCCGGACCCCGACCCCGTCGTCGGTCATCACCAGGTTTCCTATGCCAAGTACCAGAATCTTCATTCAACTCTCTTTGCGGACCGCTTTGTAGCCGCTGAAGATGCTCGACATGACGCCCCCCCGCTCCTTGATGTCCATGAGCCAGGCACTGTAGACATGATGGATGGCGAAGGCGATCAAAAACCACATGGTCATGTGGTGGGTAAGGCGCAGCCCTTGGTTGGAAAAAACGACCAGGAGCCAGCCGAACAGTTTGTGCATCAGGGAGTGGGGCGCCCGCTCGGAATAGAGGGCGAACCCGCTGCCGATCATGGTCAGGTAAAGACAAAATACCGCGAAGTACGCGGTTCCGGCAAGGGCGTTGTGGCCAACCACGTGGGGGGCCCGGTTGCTGGTGAAGGTGTAGTAGCGCAAGGTCTCCCACATTCCCTTTCTGCCCTGGGCGGAGAAAATCGGGAAGAATTCGCGCCAGGAGGCCCAGCGGTTGCCGGCCAGGGACCAGTACATCCGGGCTACCACGCTGACCGCAAAACAGTAGGCGGCCACGAAGTGCACCAGGCGTATCCACCCCATGAGGTACTGGGAGCTGGAGAGGGCGAGGATCTTGGGCGTGCCGATCAAAAGGCCGGTCGCGCTCAGGGTACAGATGCAGAGCACGTTCACCCAATGGGTGACCCGTACCGGCACCTCCCAGACGTACTTCTCGTAAAGGTTTGCCATGGCGAGCCTCCTAGAGCACGTTGACCCTGATGATCTCGTTGCCGCCGGCGTCCAGGACGTGGACGGCGCAGGCGAGGCACGGATCGAAGGAGTGGATGGTCCGCAGGATCTCCAGCGGCTTGCTGGGGTCCGCGAGCGGAGTGCCGACCAGGGCGGCCTCGTAGGGCCCCTTCTGCCCCTTGGCGTCGCGCGGCGAGGCGTTCCAGGTGGAGGGGACCACCGCCTGGTAGTTCTCGATCTTGCCGTCCTTGATCTTGATCCAGTGCCCGAGCGCCCCGCGCGGAGCTTCGTGCCAGCCATACCCCGCGGCCGTGGCCGGCCAGGTCGAAGGGTCCCACTTCTCGCCGTTGTGCGCCTTGTAGTCCCCCTTGCCGATGTTGTCGATCAGGGCGTCCAGCCACCTGGGGAGTTCCTCGGCCACCAGGAGGCAGTCGATGCCGCGCGCCGCGGTCCTTCCTAAGGTGGAGAAGAGCGCCTCGGGTCCCACGTTCAGCTGCTTCAGCACGCCGTTCACCGCATCCTGCACCTGCTTTTGTCCCGAGGCGTAGGCGACCAAGAGGCGCGCCAAAGGACCCACCTCCATCGGGAGGTCCTGGTAGCGCGGCGCCTTGACCCAGGAGTACTTCCGGTCCGTGTCCAGGTTCTTGTAGGGGGGCTGGGGGCCGGTGTACTTGTGGTCGGTTTCCCCGTCCCACGGGTGCAGCCCCTTGCCGGATCCCCCCTGGTACTCGTACCAGGAGTGGTCCACGTACTCGGTGACCTTCTCGTGGCTTACCGGGATCACCTTGGTGAGGTCCTTGCCGAGAATGACGCCGGAGGGGAGCCAGAGCTTGCCGCTGCCGGGTGTCGGGTACTCGCCGTAGGAAAGGAAGTTGCCGACCCCGCCGCCGATCCCCGCCCAATCCTTGTAGAACGAGGCGATAGCGAGGAGGTCCGGGATGTACACCTTCTCTACGAAAGTCTTCGCCTTCAGGAGCAGCCTTTTGATCTCCTCCAGCTTGTCGGCGTTGAGCGCGTTCTGGGAGTCCGGCTCGATCGGGATCGCCATGCCGCCCACCAGGAAGGTCTGCGGATGCGGATTCTTGGAGCCCAAGATGGCGTGGATCTTGATGACGTCCTTTTGCCACTCCAGGGCCTCCAGATAGTGGGCGGTCGCCATCAGGTTCGCCTCAGGGGGGAGTTTGTAGGCGGGGTGACCCCAGTAGGCGTTGGCGAAGGGGCCGAGCCTTCCCTTGTTGACGAACGCCTTCACCTTCTCCTGCACCTCCTTGAAGTAGGTGGGGCTGTTGTTGGGCCAGTCCGAGATGGAGGCGGCGAGGGCGGCGGTCTTCGCCGGATCGGCGGAGAGCCCGGAGGTGATGTCCACCCAGTCGAGCGCGTGCAGGTGGTAGAAGTGGATCACGTGGTCCTGGACGTTCTGGATGCCGATGATGATGTTCCTGATCAGCTCGGCGTTTGCCGGAACCTTGACGTTAAGGGCGTTCTCCACGGCGCGGATGGAGGCGATGGAGTGCACGGTGGTGCAGACCCCGCAGAAGCGCTGGGTGAAGTACCAGGCGTCCCTCGGGTCGCGCCCCTTGAGGATTGTCTCGATGCCCCGGAACATGGTGGAGGAACTCCAGGCGTCGGAGATCTTGCCTCCGTCCAGCTCCGCCTCGATGCGCAGGTGCCCCTCGATCCTGGTGATCGGGTCGATAACGATCTTGGTCATCTATTTGTCCTCCTTGGCGCCTTCGGAAGTGTCACCCTTGCGCAGAGCGCTCAGCACGCCGTGGGCCGCGAAGGCCGCCGCAGTACCGACCGCGATGCCGATGCCGATCTTGTCCGCGGTACTCTCGATCCCGAAGCCGGGAACGTTCGGGAGCCTTCGGTAGAGCGGGGTCATGGTGTCCCAGAAGGCCGGCTGCGAGCAGCCGGCGCAGCCGTGCCCGGAGGCGACCGGCCAGGAGGTCTTTTCGTTGAACCTCTGGGTCGGGCAGTTGTGGTAGGTCTCCGGCCCTTTGCACCCCATCTTGTAGAGGCAGTGTCCCTTGGCGTGCGCCGGATCGCCCCAGGTCTCCACGTACTGGCCGGCGTCGAAGTGGGCGCGCCGCTCGCAGTTGTCGTGGATCCTTTTCCCGTAGGCGAAGAGCGGCCGGCCCAGGCTGTCGGTGGCCGGCAACTTGTTGAAGACCAGGAAGTGCACGATGGTTGCCGTCAGGTTGTCGGCGTTGAGCGGGCACCCCGGCAGGTTCAGCACCGTGGCGCCGGGGACCGCCTCCTTCACCCCGACCGCTCCGGTCGGGTTCGGGCGGGCCGCGGGTATGCCGCCGAAGCTCGCGCAGGTGCCGACCGCGACCGTTGCGAGGGCGCCTCCGCACACCTCGCGGGCGGTGTCGAGCGCGGTCTTGCCGGACACGCAGCAGTAGACCCCGCCGTCCTTCATCGGGATGGACCCCTCCACGATGGCGATGTACTTCCCCTTCTGCTCGCGCACAACCTTGGAGAGTGCCTCCTCCGCCTGGAACCCGGCCGCAGCCATGATCGTCTCGTGGTAGTCGACGGAAAGGATGTCGAGGATCAGCTCGGCCACCGTCGGGTTCGCCGAGCGCAGCAACGCCTCGGTGTCGCCGGCGCAGTCCTGGAACTCGAGCCAGACCAGGGTCGGGCGCTTCACCTCGTCGAGCGCCTGCGCTATCCGCGGCGTGAAGCTCACCGGGAGCGCCAGTGCCGCGCAGAGCGTGGAGCAGAATTTCATGAAGTCCCGGCGCGAGACCCCTTTTTCTTCCAGTATCCGTGAAACACTAAAATCTTGTTCTAAATCGTCACCCGTCCCGTCCTTGCGCGAGTCTCCCATCGGCGACCCCTCCTTTGATCGAAGCATGCGAAGCCCTTGCCAACCTGTGGCAATGGTGGTGAATGGTGTGGCGGAACCTGGGAACTGATGTATAGGGCATTATGGATAACATCGTTTTACAACAATTGGCGGACTTGTCAAGAAAAACTTCATTTGGTGGTTCTCGCGCGCAATCCCGGCGCGTAACTATTTCGCGCTGCCCAAAAAAGAGGGCTCCGTAGCAATAGGGAGCCCTCTTAAACGCTGATGGAGTGGGCGGCATTCCTGCCGCGGATTTCGCGTCCTGGAGGACGCGCCTTGGGATGGGTTTAGCGAAACTAAAGGCGAGTACTAGACTATCTCGCAGTCGTCCTCTTGCCAGCTGTCCAGGGAGCCGTCCGGCAGTTCCACCTGCACCGTGTCCCCTTCGATGGTGCAGCCGAAGGAAAGCCCGACCTCGCCCGATTTGCGGTTCTTCACCTGGACCCGCTCGCCTTTTCGTTCCGTCGTGTCGCAGATCTCTGAATGAACGCCTTTCATGATCTCACCTCGCGCTTGAGTTTAATTGATGTAATGATAGCAGAGCGTGCCGGTTTAGCAACCGGCGGGAAAATCGCTGGAAACTACAGCACCCCGGCAATCCCCGGGGTGGCGCCCGACTTGAACTGCTCGAAGTTGTGCCGGAACATATCCACCAGCTTGCGCGCGGTCGCGTCGTAGGCCTGCTTGTCGGCCCAGGCGTTTCTCGGGTTGAGCACCTCCTGCTCCACCCCCGGACACGCCTTCGGGATGCTGAGGCCGAAGGCGGAGTCCTTTTCGAAATCCCCGGCTGCGAGCGTGCCGTCCAGGGCGGCGTTTACCAGGGCGCGCGAGTAGCCGATCTTCATGCGGCTCCCCACCCCGGGGCCCCCGCCGCTCCAGCCGGTGTTGACCAGCCAGCAGTCCACCTGGTGGGAGCCGATCTTGGAGCCCAGGATCTCGGCGTAGACCGAGGGGCGCAGCGCCATGAACGGCGCGCCGAAGCAGGTGGAGAAGGTCGCCTGCGGCTCGGTGACGCCGGCCTCGGTCCCGGCCACCTTGGCGGTGTAGCCGGAAAGGAAATGGTACATCGCCTGGTCGGGGGTGAGGCGCGCGATCGGCGGGAGCACCCCGAAAGCATCGCAGGTGAGCATGATGATGTTGGTCGGGTGGCCGCCGCTGCCGGAACGGACGATGTTCGGGATGTGGGTGATCGGGTAGGAACCCCGGGTGTTTTCCGTGAAGGAGTCGTCGTTCAGGTCGATCCTGCGGGAGATGGTGTCGATCGCCACGTTCTCCAGGATGGTGCCGAACTTCCTGGTGCACTCGTAGATCTCGGGCTCGGACTCCTTGGAGAGGTTGATCACCTTCGCGTAGCACCCCCCCTCGAAGTTGAAGACCCCCTTGTCGTCCCAGCCGTGCTCGTCGTCGCCGATCAAAAGGCGGTTGGGGGCGGCCGAGAGGGTCGTCTTGCCCGTGCCGGACAGCCCGAAGAATACCGCCACGTCGCCGTTTTGCGCGGCGTTCGCGGAGCAGTGCATCGACATCACCTTTTTCTGGGGCAAGAGGTAGTTCAGTACCGTGAAGATGGACTTCTTGATCTCGCCGGCGTAGCTGGTGCCGCCGATGATGACCAGCTTGCGGGCGAAGCTTATGATGATGAAGGCCTCGGAGTTGGTGCCGTCATGCTTCGGGACGGCGTGGAAGGCGGGGAGGTCGATGACGGTGAACTGGGTCTTGTGCCCCGGGAGCTCTTCCGGGGTGGCGCGGATGAACATGTTGCGCGCGAACAGGGAGTGCCAGGCGCGCTCGGTGATGATGCGCACCGGGAGCCTGTGCTCGGGGCTCGCGCCGGCAAAGCAGTCCTGCACGAACAGGTCGCGCCCCTGCAGGTAGGCGGTCATCCTCTTGTAGAGGAGGTCGAACTTCATCGGGTCGAAGGGGCGGTTCACCTTGCCCCAGTTGATATGGTCGTGGCTTTCCGGCTCGTCGACGATGAATTTTTCGTTGGCGGCCCGTCCGGTGTAGTGGCCGGTTTTCACCGCCAGCGCCCCCAGGTGGGAGATGAGCCCCTCGCCGCGTTTCACGATCTGCTCGTAGAGCACGGCGGTCGGCGAGGTCCAGTAGATCAGGTTGACGTTCGAAATGCCGTGTTCTTCAAGCCCGGTTCCGCGGGTTATGTCGTTGAGTTTCACGTGGCTACCCTCCCTGGGTGCATCGCGAGCGGCGCGCCGGTCCCGCCGCACCTGATTTCGGCAAAATCCCGTCGGGAGCGTCCTGCGGGACGCGCCTGCGCGGCAGGCATGCCGCTGCTATCGGGATATCCATTTGCATGGCTTTTGGGTGCTGCAGCTATCAAGGATAGCAGCCGGGCGGGGGAATGCAACGGCTCACCGGACGCAAAAAGGCCCCGGCATGGTGCCGGGGCCTTTGCTTGCTGCGGTTTCGCTTCAGAACTTTGCAGCGCTGCCGGATCAGTCGTTGAAGCCGTCATCCTCGGGCGTCGGAGTGAACTGCTCCCAATGCTCGGGCGAGCGCCAGAGACCCGAGAGGATGAGCTCGCGGATATGGAGGAACTCCTTGGGGAGACGGTCGTACATCTTGACGAACAGTTCCTCGTGGGAGAGGATCTCTTCCTTCCAGACGTCGCGGTCGATGGACATGAGCTCGTTAAACTGCTCGCGGGATACGCTGTCCAGCCCTTCCCAATCGATGGCGTCGTAGCGCGGCATCCACCCCAGTGGGCTTTCCACTGCGGCCCCTGCGCTGTGGCCTTGGGCGCGCTCCACGATCCATTTCAGTATGCGCATGTTGTCGCCGAAACCGGGCCAGAGGAACTTTCCGTCGGTCCCCTTGCGGAACCAGTTGACGGAAAAGATGCGCGGCGGGTTGGGGGTGGTGCGGCCGATCTGCAGCCAGTGGTTGAAGTAGTCCGCCATGTGGTAGCCGGCGAAGGGGAGCATGGCGAACGGGTCGCGGCGCACATTGCCGATGGAACCGGTCGCGGCTGCGGTGGTCTCGCTTCCCATGGTGGCAGCGAGGTAGACGCCGTAGCTCCAGTTGAAGGCCTGGTACACCAGCGGGATCACGTTGTTGCGACGGCCGCCGAAGACAAAGGCGCGCATCGGCACCCCTTTGGGGTTCTCCCATTCCGGGTCGATGGAGGGGCACTGGTTGGCCGGGGAGGTGAAGCGTGAGTTGGGGTGCGCGGCGTTGCGGCCGCAGCCCGGGGTCCAGGCATTGCCCTGCCAGTCGGTGAGCGCGGCCGGCAACTCGTCGGTCATCCCTTCCCACCAGACGTCGCCGTCCGGGGTGAGCGCCACGTTGGTGAAGATGGAGTTCTTGGCGCAGGAGTGCATGGCGTTGGGGTTGGACTTGAAAGAGGTGCCGGGGGCCACGCCGAAGAATCCCGCTTCCGGGTTGATGGCGTAGAGCTGGCCGTCGGGGCCGGGCTTGATCCAGGCGATGTCGTCGCCCACGGTGGAGACCTTCCAGCCGCTCTTCTTGAAGTTGTCGGGCGGCACCAGCATGGAGAGGTTGGTCTTGCCGCAGGCGCTCGGGAAGGCCGCGCCCAGGTAGGTTTTCTCTCCCTTGGGGTCCTCGATGCCGAGGATAAGCATGTGCTCCGCGAGCCACCCCTCGTCCTTGGCGATCTTGGAGGCGATGCGCAGCGCCAGGCACTTCTTGCCCAAAAGGGCGTTACCGCCGTAGCCGGACCCGTAGGACCAGATGGAGCGCTCCTCTGGGAAGTGGACGATGTACTTTTCCTTGTTGCAGGGCCAGGCAACGTCTTTCTGGCCGGGGGCGAGCGGGGCGCCGATGGAGTGCAGGCAGGGGACGAATTCGCCGTTTTCGCCCAGCACCTCGACGACCTTCTGCCCCATGCGGGTCATGATCTTCATGTTGACCGCGACGTACGGAGAGTCGGAGATCTCTACGCCGATCTTGGCGATGTTGGAGCCCAGGGGGCCCATGCTGAAGGGGATCACGTACATGGTGCGCCCCTTCATGCACCCCTTGAAGAGGCCGGTCAGGGTCTTCTTCATTTCCTTGGGGGGCATCCAGTTGTTGGTCGGCCCCGCATCCGCTTTGGCGAGGCTGCAGATGAAGGTGCGGTCCTCGACGCGGGCCACGTCGCCGGGATCGGACCAGGCAAGGTAACTGTTGGGACGTTTTTCCTGGTTCAGTTTGCGAAAGGTGCCGCTCTTGACCAACAGGTTACAAAGAGAGTCATACTCTTCCTGTGAACCGTCGCACCAGTGAATGTCAGCGGGTTCGCACAATGCGGAGACTTCCTTTACCCATTCCAGAAGCTGCTTGTTTTTCACCTCGTAACTCATACCCATTTCCTCCCTTGTGTTGTTAGGATTCCATATGCATTCCAATCTTTTCAGTCGACCTTCTAACTACATTGATGCACTGTTCACCTTGGCTACCAAAGACTTTAAATGGTCTCGCGCGTAATAGAACCCAACGTGAGAACCAGTAGTTGTGGAGGCTGGTTGTTCCCGGATTTACCCCGCGCGTCATCAAGAAGGGGGATCCGGGCCGGCTTTTTCTTATTCAATCAGCAGGTGCAGTTCGTAGGAGGGGCGAGTCTTTTACTGAAGATCCCTGCATTGAGCGTCCCTGCGGCGAGGAAGCCGCGTGGAACTTCTGCGTCGCACGCAGTGAAAGGGCGAATTCTTACGCCCTGCAGGTCGACAGGAAAGGCAATCTCCGGCTACATGATACTTCTTGTGTGCGGCTGGTTTCTCTAGCAGGGGATCAGGATGACACTGGACTTGGGATTTGGTTGAGCGTCGCATGCGGGGAAGTTGGGAAAAAATCTCCTCTGCAGCTTTGACGATTGCTCAGTGAGACCTGCCGGTGCAGTGAGGTTAGGCGGGATGCCAGTCGCCGCAACGCGAATCTTGGAATCCATGCACCAGGTGATGTCAGTGAACGTCCTTGTCCCCTCCCTGAGTCAAATTTTAATTATCACAAAGTAATCACAAGGTAACACAACGAGTTCTAAAATCAAGTGTAAATTATTGCCCAAGCGTTAATTGACACGCCGTCTCCATCTGTTAGACTTTTGCCGGATGCGCCGTAGAGTGGGGTGCGCCGCAATATCCTGCTGTCGCCAGAGCTGCCGGCACCCGGCTCTTCCGAGCATCCGAGACATCTCTTTACTTGGCCGAAAGCCCCGGGACGCCGGCTGCCAGCCCCGGGCGCCGGGCCGATCGCATAAGCTGCACAACAGAAAAAGGAGGGGAATCAATGGAGCCCTACATCTGCACCGTCTGCCAGTATGTCTACGACCCGAACGTGGGGGACCCGGACAACGGGATTCCGCCAGGAACGCCCTTTGCGGATCTCCCGGACGATTGGGTCTGTCCGGTCTGCGGGGTAGGCAAGGACGCCTTCGAGCCGGAGTAGCGGCGGAAGAAGCAGGTCAAAGTTACGATTTAAGAAGAAAAGGGCGAATGAAGCCATTCGCCCTTTTCTTCCACCCGTGTAGTCACAGCTCCCGCAGGATCTCCTCCATCTCGGCCGTGATCCCCTTCAGGTCGTCCATTTTCATGTCGCCCATGTGGGCCACCCGGAAGGTCTTCCCCTTCAGCTTGCCATAGCCGTCGTCGAAGGCGTAGCCGCGCTCTCCGAGGCTTTTCTTGAGCTGCGCCAGATCGGCGCCACGCTCGTTGGTGGCGCAGGTGAGCGTGACCGAGCGGTACGGCTCTGCGGCCAAAAGGCCGAAGCCGTGCTCCTGGACCCAGCTCCTCATGACCTGCGCCATCCCGGCGTGGCGCTGCCAGCGCGCCTCCAGCCCCTCCGTGAAGATCCGTTCCAGCTGCAGGTCCAGGGCGTAGATGAGCGAGATGCAGGGGGTGGACGGGGTGTTGTCCTTCTCGTCGGCGGCGGCGAATTCCAGGAAGTCGAAGTAGTAGCCGCGCCCCGGCACGCTCCTGGCGCGCTCCAGCGCGCGTTCGCTGGCGCTGAAGACGGCGAGTCCCGGCGGCAGGGCGAAGGCCTTTTGCACCCCGAAGATGCAGCAGTCGATCCCGAGTTCCGCGACCGGGATGTTGAGCGCGCTCATGGAGGAGACCGTGTCGACGATGGAGACCACGTCGGGGTAGCTCCTGAGCACCCGGGCGATTTCGGGCAGCGGCGACATGACCCCGGTGGAGGTCTCATTATGGATCAGCGTGATGGCGTCGTACTTCCCGGTGGCAAGCGTTGCCTCGACCAGCTCCGGGGTGATCGCTTCACCCCAGGGCACCTTGATGGCGTCGGCCTCCTTGCCGCAGGCAAGGGTCACGCCGTGCCACTTGTCGGAAAAGGCGCCGTTGCAGAAGTTGGCGCAACGCTTGGACACCAGATTGCGGACCGCCCCCTCCATGGCGCCGAAGGCGCTCGAGGTGGACAGGAAGACGCGGTCCTCGGTGAACATGAGCCGTTTCAGCTTGTCGGTGACCCCTTTGTGCAGGCGCGCGTACTCGGGCATGCGGTGCCCGATCATCGGCGTCGCCATGGCGTTCAGTATTTCCGGACTCACCTCGACCGGCCCCGGGATGAACAGCTTCTTGTGCATGGTTTGCTGGCTCCATTTCTTTGGGATAGGTCCGCGGCAGCTGGGGCGGCGGGGGGCGGCGATGCGGCGCGCCGGGGGCCCGTCTGCGAAGCGGATATTAAAAGTATCAGATGGCGGGTGCGATGTCAATTGCCCCCTGGCCGCCGGTCACCTGTTGCCACAAGGTGACCGGATTGCCTCACAGCGGCCACCAGGACATTCCAACCGGTAAACTTGAACTGCCGATACCATTGGCTGCCGAGGCGTAGTTGCTTGCGTATTGTACTGCAAAATGTTACACATACAGGTTAGCGGTCAAATAACCAAGGAAAGAAAATGCCCTTTATTTAGCAGCTTATATTTATCGCATTTTCACGCTGGAAACCAATGAAACCAATTATAGCCATCGTCGGGCGGCCCAATGTCGGGAAGTCGACCCTATTCAACAGGCTGGTCGGGCGCCGCAAGGCGATGGTCGACGACATGCCGGGAGTGACCCGGGACAGAAACTACGCCGAGGTGAAGCGCTTCGACGTCCCCTTCATCCTGGTGGATACCGGCGGCTTCGAGCCCGAGACGAGCGACAAATTGCTGCAGCAGATGCGCGAGCAGTCGCGCTTTGCCATGGAGGAGGCGGACCTGATCCTCTTCGTCATGGACGCGCGCGACGGGCTCACCCCCGCCGACAGCGAGGTGGTTGAGATGCTGCGGCGCATCAACAAGCCGGTCTTTTACATCATCAACAAGGTAGACGGCGACAGCCAGGAATCGGCGACCGGCGATTTCTACTGCCTGGGGATCGACCACATCTACACCGTCTCGGCCGAGCACAACCGCGGCATCGGCGACCTGATGGACGACGTCCTGGCGCGGGTCCCCAGGGAGCTGGAGCGCGAGGTGGAGGAGGAGCTGACGCGGGTGGCGGTAGTGGGCCGCCCCAACGTTGGCAAGTCCACCCTGGTGAACCGCCTGCTCGGCTACGAGCGCGTGGTGGCGAACCCGACCGCGGGCACCACCCGCGACGCGGTCGACACCCGCTTCACCGTGAACAAGAAGCCCTACCTCCTGATCGACACCGCGGGGATCCGGCGCAAGGGTAAGACCGTCGAAAAGGTGGAGAAGTATTCCGTCATGGATGCCCTGCGCAGCATCGAGCGGGCCGACGTGGTGCTGATCGTGCTCTCCGCCGAGGAGGGGGTCACCGAGCAGGACTCCAAGATCGCCGGCTACGCCTACGAGGCGGGGCGCGGCTGCATCTTCGTGGTCAACAAGTGGGACACCGTCACCAAGGACAACTCCTCGGTGGCCAAGTTCTCCGAGGAAATCCGGCGCTGTTTCAAGTACCTCCCTTTCGCGCCGATCCTGTTCATTTCGGCCGCCACCGGCCAGAGAACCGGCAAGATCATCGCCGAGGTGGACCTGGTCATGGAGCAGTTCACCAAGAGGGTCTCGACCGGCGAGCTGAACCGGATCTTCACCCAGGCGATCGAGGAAAACCATGCGCCGCTGGACCAGGGCAAGCGGGTGAAGTTCTATTACGCCACCCAGGTAGGGGTCAAGCCCCCCTCTTTTGTGGTATTCACCAACCGCCCGGAAGGAATCTATTTTTCCTATGAGCGTTACCTGATGAACAAATTCAGAGAAGCCTTCGGTTTTAACGGCACTCCACTGAAGCTCATTTTCCGGGGCAGAGACAAGAAAGAGAGCTAAATCATTCTTTACTTGAATGGTGCGATGGTTTAGTATGATGAGAATTCTGCGCCCATCCCCCACATGAGAGAACTGTAACCATGAGTCTTGTCGGTAATTTGGAAGACCTCGGGCTTGGTGAGATCCTGCAGATCGTCAGTCTGAGCCGGAGATCCGGTGTGCTCTCCCTCGCCAGCCGGGGGCGGGAGGCGCGGATCATTTTCCAAAACGGCCAGGTGATCCGCGCCAGCTCGACGAGCTTTCAGCAGAACCTGGGAGAGGTGCTGATCCAGAAGGGGGTCATCGACCTGACCATCCTGAAGCGCGCCCTGAGCATCCAGGCGGACGAGGGGTACGCCCAGCTTCTGGGATTCATCATGGTGGAGCGCTTCGGCGTCAGCGCCGAGTCGATTGAGGACGTGGTGAGGGAGCAGATCGAGAAGGTGGTCTACTCCCTTTTTGCCTGGGCCGAGGGGACCTTCGAGTTCGAGCTTCAGGAGATGGCGCAAGGGGACGCGGCCCGGCTCGACCCGGTTCAGTTCATGCTGAACCAGGGGCTGAACCCGCAGTACCTTGCCATGGAAGGGTCGCGGATTATCGACGAGAAGCGGCACCGGGGTGAGGCCGACGAGGATGATCCCGCTCCCCTCGCCGCTGCGGAACAATTCCCCGACTTCGACTTCAACCTGCTGCACCCCGAGGCCCCCTCCCGGCAGTCCAAGGGAGCCCCGGCAAGGGCGCCATCCTGCGCGCCGGCCGCGCGCCACGGGCGGCCGCTCGTGCTGGTGGACGACGACCCGGCGACCCTCGAGGCGCTCAAGGCGATCCTGGAGGGGCAGGGGTACCGGGTCGAGCCGATCGACCGGGCCGAGGACGCCCTGATCCGGGTGGACTGCCTGTACCGGGACGCCGTCCGCCCGACGGTCGTGGTGGACCTGATCATGCCGCGCATGGACGGCACCGGCATCCTGGGGGGGCTCGAGTTGCTGGAGCTGGTGCGCAACAATTTCCCCGACCTGCCGCTATTGGCCCTGAGCGACTTCCGCAACGAGGACGCCCAGCGCAAGGCTCGCGGCATGGGGGTCCCGATCATCATGAAGCCACTCAAGGGGGAACTCGCCGAGGGGATTCCCGCCTTCACCCCCTCGCTTTTGGCCGGGCTTGCCAGGGTGGAGGCGGACGGCGGCGGGCTGACCCTCTCCCGGGTGAACATCGGGGACGAGCTGCGCCTGGAGATGGGCGAGGAACCGGCGCTCTCTGTCGCCCCCATCGGCCAGAGCATCGGCATCTCGCAGCTGCGGGGGATGCTGGAGGAGCTCAACAACCCCTCGCTCGGCGGGGAGATTATCCTTTTGGTGTTGCGCTTCGCCGCCGAGTTCATGAACCGGGCGGTGGTGCTCCTGGTGAAGAAGGACGCCATCCAGGGGCTCGGGCAGTTCGGCATAGAGGACCGCGACGGCAGCGCCGACGCCCGGATCAGGAGCATCAAGGTCCCCCGCGGGGAACCTTCGCTTTTCGCCCCGGTGCTGGAGACCCGGTACCCCCTCAAGGGGGAGGTCGACGACTCCCGCTGGAGCCAATTTTTTCTCGGCCAGCTCGGCGATGGCCGCCCCACCGAGGTCTTCGTGGGGCCCATAGTGAGCGAAGGGAAGGTGGTGGCGGTGCTCTACGGCGACAACCTCCCGGAGGAGAAGCCGATCGGCGACACCGACTCTCTGGAGATTTTCCTGAGCCAGGCGGGCATAGCCATGGAGAAGGCCCTGCTGCAGCGCAGGCTGCAGGACCAGGTGAGGGGGGGTAGCTAAACGTGAAGAGGATACTGATAGCTGAGGATTCCAACACCATGCGCTCGATGCTGGTCTCGACCATCGACGCGCTGGAGAGGTTCACCATCGTGGAGGCCGCCAGCGGTTTCGAGGCGCTGCGCCTTTTGCCGCGCGAGCAGGTAGACCTGATCATCACGGACATCAACATGCCGGACATTAACGGCCTGGAACTGATCAGCTACGTGCGCAACAACCCGAACTACCAGCAGATCCCGCTCTTTATCGTCTCGACCGAGAGCGGCGACAAGGACCTGGAAAAGGGGCTGGCCCTGGGGGCCAACGAGTACCTGGTGAAACCGTTCGACCCGCAGAAGCTGCAGGAGCTGATCTGCAAGTATTTGGATTGAAGGGATGCTATGAGCGTTGATGAAAGCATGGGGAAGGCGGTGAAGGACTTCCTGGCCGAGGCCGAGGAGATCCTGGACCAGTTGAGCCTCGACCTGGTGGCGCTGTCCGATTGCGCCGACGGCGGCGAGTGCAACCCGGACCTGGTGAATTCCGTGTTCCGCGCGGCCCACTCCCTGAAGGGGCTCGCCGGCATGTTCGGCTTCTCCGAGATCGCGGAGCTTGGGCACCACCTGGAAAACCTGCTGGACGCCCTCAGGCTCGGGCGGGTCGAGCTGGACCAGGGGGTGGTGAGCGCCCTCTTCGCGGCGACCGAACTGCTCGGCACCCTGGTGCGCAACGCCGGCCTTCCGGAGGGGGAACCGGCCGACCTCTCCGGCGTCATGTGCAGCATCAACAGCTGCCTCTCCCGGGAACCGAACAAGGGGCAGGGCTCGCCGCTGACCCGCCTGAACCTCCCGGAGCGGGTCCTGAGTTCCATGACGGAGTACGAGGAGCACCGCCTGCTGGAGAACGTGAAAAAGGGGCGCCGGATCTACTCGATCCACGTCTCGCTGCTCCTCTCCAGCTTCGATTCCGAGCTGATGGAACTCACCGAGCAGTTGAAGCAGGTGGGGGAGGTGATCAGCACGCTCCCCTCCGCCTCGGGCGGCCTGGAGGCAGGGATCGATTTCGAAATCCTGTTCGGCAGCGAACTCGGGACCGCGGAACTCTCCGCCCTGGTGGAGCGGGAGCAGTTGAGCGTTGCCAGGCTGGGAGCGGAGGAGACCTTGGTGGCGCCGCTTCCGGAGGACGACCACCACCCGCAGCTCCCGACGGAAGGGTCGGTGACCGCCAAGAGCATGAGCCGCACCGTCCGGGTGGATATCGGCAAGCTGGACATGCTTATGAACATCGTCGGCGAACTGGTGCTCTCCCACTCCATGATCAGCGAGGTAGCGGCCCGCATGCGCCGTGACGGATACCTGGTCCCTGCCCAGGAACTGGGCAAGGCGGCCAAGGGGCTGGAGAAGAAGCTTTCCGAGCTGCAGAAGGGGGTCATGGAGATCAGGATGATCCCGGTGGGGCAGCTCTTCGAGAAGATGTCCCGCATCGTCAGGAAGATCTCCCGGGAGCAGGGGAAGAAGGTGGAGTTGCGGCTCTTCGGCGCCGACACGGAGCTGGACAAGCTGATCATCGAGGACATCTCCGACCCGGTCATGCACATCGTCAGGAACGCGATCGACCACGGCATCGAGACGCCGGAGCGCCGGGTGGCCCTCGGGAAGGACGAAAAGGGGACCATCACGCTCTCCTCCTTCCAGAAGGGGAACCACGTGGTGATCCAGGTGGACGACGACGGCGGCGGGATCGACGTGGAGCGGGTGAAGCAGAAGGCTCGCGAGCTCGGGGTGCTCGGCTTCGGCGAAGACGTGGGAGAGCGCGAGGCGCTGGAATTCATCTTCCTGCCCGGCTTTTCCACCTCGCTGGAGGTGAGCGAGATCTCGGGCCGCGGCGTCGGCATGGACGTGGTGCGCACCAACATCGCAGCACTCTCCGGCATGGTCGACCTGGAGAACCGCCCGGGCGAGGGGACGCGGGTCACCATCACGCTCCCGATCACCCTGGCCATCATCAAGGCGCTCATCATCTCCACCGCGGGGCGCACCTACGCCCTCCCCATCACCAGCGTGCTGGAGAGCATCCTGGTCGAAAAGGGGGAGATCAGGACCATCGAGCGCAAGGAAGTGATCCAGCTGCGCGAGGCGACCCTGCCGCTTTTGCGGCTCTCCGAGTTCTTCCGGCTCTCGGGCGCCGGGGAGTCCGCGGAGAGCTTCTACGTGGTCGTGGTCGGGATCGCCGAGAAGCGGCTGGGACTCGTGGTGGACGAACTGATCGGCCAGCAGGACATCGTCATCAAGTCGATCGGCGAGACCTTCGCGGGATTCAAGGGGATCTCGGGTGCCGCGGACCTCGGGGACCAGCGCACCATCCTGGTCCTGGACGTGGGGAGCGTCATTGGCGAGGCTACCCGGGGGAGTTCCTGATGTACAAGGCGTTTTACGGTCTATTGGAGAAGCCGTTCAGCAAGACCCCCGACCCCCGCTTCCTCTTCATGAGTTCCGGGCACCAGGAGGCCATGGCCCGCCTCGAGTACGCCATTGAGGAGAGCGAGATCGCCCTTTTGACCGGGGAGATCGGCTGCGGCAAGACCACCCTGTCAAGGGCGCTCATGGACCGGGCGGGAGCACGCTATCACTTCCTGTTCGTTTTCAACCCGCGTCTGACGGCGGACGAGCTGCTGCGGGTGATCGCCTCCGGTCTTGAGGTGAGCACCCCCTCGCTGCGCAAGGACCAGCTCCTCTCCGAGATCACCGGCGCCCTGTACCGGATGCACGGCGAGGGGAGGACCCCGGTGGTGGTGATCGACGAGGCCCAGCTGATCCCGGACCGGGAGCTCTTCGACGAACTGCGCCTGTTGACCAACTTCCAGCTCGACGACAAGAACCTGGTCAGCGTGATCATCATGGGGCAGCCCGAGCTGCGCGGCATGCTCGCCTCCCCGGTGTACGAGCCGTTCCGGCAGCGCATCTCGCTCAGCTTCCACCTGAGTCCGCTCTCGCTGGAGGAGACCCTGGAGTACCTCGACTTCCGGGTGACCGCCGCGGGGGGGGAGCCGGGGCTCTTCTCGCCGGATGCGGTGCAGCGTATCTTCGAGCTGTCGGGAGGGGTGCCGCGCCGCATCAACTCGGTGGCGACCAACGCGCTTTTGATCGGTTTCGGCAAGGACGCCTCCTGGATCGACTCCGCGATCGTGTCGGAGTGCGCGGCGGAGCTGAACTGACCCAAAAGTCCTCTCCCGCGCCTTGCGCTTCAGCACGCAGGCCCGGAGGGGGAGGACTGGCAAAAAAATCCCCGTCTCTTGGGGGAAAGGCCAGGGAGGGGAATCCCACGGGACGCACCTTTTCCGGCAGGCGCCACCAGGCGACCGTGAAGCGCGCTCAACAGGTTTACAAGAGGTGGTACCGGGCATGAATCTCGCCGAAATCAGAAGAAAGGCGCAGGCTGCGGAAGCGCCGGCACACGCGCCGGCGGAGGTCCCGCCTGCAGCGGAGCCCCCCCAATGGCAGGACTCTCCCGAACGGCAGCCTCCCGCTGCGCCGGTGCCGCCGGAACAGGCGGCCGAGGCAGGGGCGGATGGGGGCGGGGCGCCCAGCGAAGCCCTTGGGGCGCGTCCCTTCGGGGAGCTGCCAGGGGTGAGCATCCCCTTGGAATGGGAGGAGCCGACCGGGTTCGACCCGGCAGCCGTCATCCTCAGGGGGAGGGAGTCCTCCTCCAGCCAGGAGGTGGCCCGGGAGGCGGACCAGGCCGAGGCGAGCCTGGAACTGCTCTGCTTCAGGGTGGCGAACGAGGATTACGCCATCAGCATCATGGACATCAAGGAGATCATCAAGCCGCGCGAGGTGACCGAGGTGCCCCGGGTCCCCCCTTTCGTGCGCGGCATTCTCTCGCTGCGCGGCATCATCATCCCGGTCTTCGACATGCGCCTGAGGCTGGGTCTTCCCGAGGGAACACGCTCGGAGCGCGAGCGCATCGTCGTGGTGAAGCACCAGGGGGGCTTTTGCGGCGTGCTGGTGGACCAGGTTGTGCAGGTGGTGAGGATTGCCGAGGCTGGTGTCGAGGCGCCGCCGGTGGTGCTCGAGGGGATCGACCGGGAATTCGTCCGGGGGATCGGGCGGGTGGCTGGCCGTATGCTGATCCTACTCGACATGGAGAAGGTGCTCGATGTGAGCCTCCTGTAAGGGGGAGTCAGGGTGGGGGACGCGAACTAATGGAAAAGAAAAAGATCCTGGTGGTCGAGGACGAGGAGAGCCTGCTGAAGCTGGAGAGCATCCTCTTTGCCTCCAAGGGGTACGCGGTGACCGGGGTCAGGGACGGCAAGAGCGCGCTGGAGTCGCTCGCCGGGGACCGGCCGGACCTCGTGGTCCTGGACATCATGCTCCCGGACCTGGACGGCTTCGAGATCTGCCGCTCCATCAAGGATAACCCCGAGACCCGCTTCCTGCCGGTCATCATGCTGACCGCGAAGAAGAGCAGCCAGGATATCGAGCGCGGCAGGCTGGCTGGTGCCGACGCCTACATCACCAAGCCCTTCAAGTCGGCGAAGGTGCTCCAGGTGATCGCGGGGCTCATCGGGTGACGGCCGAGGCAGATAACCAGGAGAACAAGGGGTCGCAAAAGCGCCTTTAGCTTTTTTCCCCTTGCACCGGGGAAACAGGATGGATCTATCATGAAACAGGAACTGCAGGACATACAGGTTGCCTGTCTGAGGATGGGAGACGGGCTCTACGCCGTCGACATCATGCGGATCAAGGAGATCATCCGGCTTCCGAAACTCGCGCCGCTGCCCCGCGCGCTCCCCTTTGTCGAGGGGGTCATCAACCTGCGCGGCAGCGTGATCCCCGTGGTGGATCTGAGGAAAAGGTTCGGGCTTCCGCCGGCGCCCAACCCGGAGAGCGCGCGGCTTTTGGTCCTGACCATCGCCGGACAGCCGCTCGGCCTGGTGGTTGACGAAGTAACCGAGATGATCTCAGTCGCCGTCAGGGACCTGAAGCCGCCTCCCCGCGGGGTGCGGGTCGTGGGTGGAGAATACCTGATAGGTCTTGCCCTGGTGCAGGAGGTTCCGGTCCTGCTCTTGAACATCGATGCGCTGCTCAGCTTCCGCGAGAAGGCGGAACTCGGCATCCTGAGCCCCGAGGCGGGGCCAACCTCCAACAGAAAGAGCGCCGCATGCTGATTGTCTGCCCCAACTGCAAAAAACGATTCGACATCGGTGCGGCTACTGCCGCTGACGCTAAGAAGCTGCGCTGCTCCAGCTGCCGGGCCGTGTTCCGCCTGGTCCGCAAAGCCTCTTCACAGGCTTCGGCACAGGCCGAGGGTGCCACGGCTGGGCCGGCCTTGGCTCCCCCGGTGACCCCGGCGCACCCGGTCACTCCGGCAGCCCCGACCGCCCCGGTCGCCGGAAGGATCAGGGTGGTGGTCGCCAACGAGAGCCTCCCCTTTTGCCAAGCGGTGGGCAAAGTCCTGGCGGACGAGCCGTTCGAGCTCCTGATCTGCACCGACGGCAAGCAGGCGCTGGAAACCGTAGAGCGGATACGCCCCGAACTGCTCCTCTTGGACGTGGCGCTTCCCACCATGTTCGGATTCGAGGTCTGCGAGCGGATACGGCAAAATCCGGAGCTTTCCGAGGTGAAGATCGTGCTGATCGCCTCCATCTACGATAAGACCCGGTACAAGAGATCCCCGCACTCCCTGTACGGAGCGGACGACTATCTGGAGAAGCATCACATCCCCGACTCGCTGGTCCCGATGATCTACCGCCTGGTCTCAGGCCTCGCCCCGGAGCCTTCGGCCCCTTCCCCCGCTGAGCTCGCGCTCCAGGAGAGAAGTCGCATCGAGATCCGCGAGGCCGAGGTGCGCCAGATCCAGGGTGAGCCGCAGCGCCAGGCCACGCCGCAAGCGGAGCTTTCCGAAGCCCAGGTGAAGGCCAGGCGCCTGGCCCGCATCATTGCTTCCGACATCTCCCTGTACAGCCAGGCGAAAGTTGAGCAGGGGGTGCGGGAAGGGAACTTCTACGTCCTGCTGGCCGACGACATCCGGGAAGGCGAGCTGCTCTACCGCCAGAGGGTGTCCGAATCGGTGCGCGAGACCAGCTCCTACCTGACCGATGCCTTTGAGGACCTCATTGCCAAGAAGCGGGCCGAACTACACCTTTAGGAGGTAAGCCACCTGCCAACTACCTTGGAAGAAATTTTGCTGCAGCTGCGCGAGCCGGACGAGGAGGCTCGGCGCTTTGCCGTGGCCGGCCTGGCGCGCCTCCCGTTTCTTCAAGCCATCCCCCTGCTCTTCCTTGCCATGGGGGACCAGAGCTGGCGGGTCAGAAAAGACGCGGTCGCCGTCATCCTGGCAGCGCAGCCGTTGGACGACGAGGCTGTCGAGGGGGTGATCGAGCTGTTGCGCTCCGCCGACAACGCGGGGCTCAGGAGTTCCGCAGTGGAACTCTTGGAGCGGCTCGGTCCCCGCGCGGTGGACCGCCTCTGCGGGCACCTGGGCGACCCGGACCACGACTTGAGGAAGTTCGTGATCGACATCCTGGGGAGTATTGGCTCCAGCTCCTGCCTGCCGCTGCTGGTGGCGGCGCTTAAGGACTCAGACCCCAACGTGAGGGTGGCCGCCGCGGAGAATCTCGGCAAGATCGGGGATGCGCAGGCGCTGCCGGAGCTTTTGCAGGTGCTGGAGGGGGGCGATCTTTGGCTCAAGTTCACCGTCCTGGAGGCACTCTCCTTGATCGGTACCCCGGTTCCGCTGCAGGTGCTTGCGCCGCTTTTGAAGGAGAGCCTGCTGCGGCGCGCGATCTACGATTGCCTGGGCGCCCTGGGCGACGCCGAATGCCTGCCGCTTTTGCTCAAGGGGGTGCAGGAGCCGGTCCGTAACGCACGCGAGGCCGCGGCCGTGGCGTTGGTGCGGGTGAGGGCGCGTTTGGACGAGCAGGCCAGGCCTCTCCTGGTGGACCTGCCTCTGGGGCTTCTCAAGGGAAGCGACGCAGTGGACGGGCTCATCGCCTCCCTGGACGGCAACGACCCCGCCGTGCTGGACGCGCTGACGCGCATCATCGGCATCATGGGCGAGGAGCGCGGGGTGCCGGGGCTGCTTGCCGTGTCGCGTCAGGAGAGGCTCCGGGGGAGCTGCCTGCAGGCCTTCCGGGGGATCGGTGCCGCCGCGCTGCCCCAGCTCCTGTCCCGTTTCCCGGAGGCGCACCCCCCGGAGCGCGCCTTCATGGCGCTGGTGATCGGGGAACTCGGCCTGACCGGCGGGGTCGGTTTGGTCCTCGGTGGACTGGAAGACGATTCCCCGCAGTTGCGCGGCGCCTGCGCCACGGCGCTTGCCAAACTCGCCCCGGCCGGTGCGCCGGGGTGCATCGCACGGCTTTTGGACGACCCGGCCTCGGAGGTGCGCGATGCCGCACTGGAGGCGCTTAGGCGGCTGAGCGCGCCGGAGCCGGCCGAGCTGGCCAGGCTTTGCGCCGAACTTGCCCAGTCCGCTAACCCCGAGCGCAGGCGCGACGCGGCGCTGCTTTTCTCCAGTCTTTCGGACGGCGAGCGCCTGTCACTTTTGGTCAAGGACGAGGACGCCTCGGTGCGCACGGCGGCGGTAGCCTCCCTGTCGCGCGTCGCCCCGCCGCAGGCGGTCGGGCACCTGGTCATGGCCCTGGTGGACGAGGAGCCGCAGGTGCGGGTCGCCGCCGCCCTCGCCCTGGGAGAGCTGGGAGGGGAAGCGGTGCTGGAGCCGCTGCTCCTCGCCCTGAACGACTCCGACCCCTGGGTGCAGACCGCCTCCCTGAAGGGGCTCGCCGCGCTGGGCGACGCCAGGGCGCTCCCCGGCGTGGCGGCGCTTTTGGCAGGTGCCCGGGGACCGGTGCTGATCGCGGGTCTTGCCACCCTGGCGGCGCTGGGAGGCTCGGGCGCACTGGGCCTGGTCCGGGAGGCGCTGGCCGACCCGGACGAGGAGGTGGTGCAAGCCGCCATCGGCATACTGGCGGGTGCGGGGAGCGACTGGATCGCCGGGCACCGCGCCGCCCTGATCGCACATCCGCACTGGGGGGTCAGGCGCTGCTTCGCGCGGGCCATGACCGAGGCACTCGGCCTGGAGGCGCTCCCGTTGCTCCGGGAGGCCCTGGCCAAGGAGACGGACCCGCTCGTCAAGGGGGAGATCGCCGGACTCCTGGGCAGGTTGAGCTGATGTTGGGCCTCGAACCCGAACTGCAGCTTACCGAAGAGGAGTTCCGCCTGATCAGGGACCTGATCTACAGCCACTGCGGTCTTTTTTTCGACCAGGACAGCAAATACCTCCTGGACAAGCGGCTGGTGAGAAGGCTTGCCCATCACAACCTGCCGGGGTTTCGGGACTACTACCAGTTCCTCAAGTACGACCGCAGGAAGGATGAGGAACTCTCCGACATCATGGACATCCTCACCACCAACGAGACCTATTTCTTCCGCGAGGGGTTCCAGCTCAAGGCGTTCACCGACGAGATCCTGCCGGAACTCAAGCTCCTGAAGGAGAAGGAGAGGACCCTCAGGATCTGGAGCGCCGGCTGCTCAACCGGCGAGGAGCCCTACACCATCGCCATGCTGATGCTGGAGCTCGACATCTTCCGGGGGTGGCGCATCGAGATCGTGGGCTCAGACATCAGCCAGAGGGTGGTGCAGCATGCCCGCAAGGGGGTCTACGGCAAGTCCTCCTTCCGCTGCACCGAGGAGCGGTACCTGAAGCGCTTCTTCTCTGAGACGGAAGGGGGGTACCGGATTTGCGACGAGGTGCGGGAGCTGGTCTCCATAAGCCACATGAACCTCTTCGACGCTAACCGCCTGGCGCTTTTGGGGAAGATGGACCTGATCTTTTGTCGCAATGTGATAATCTATTTTGACCTCGCCTCGAAAAAACGGGTCATCGACGCCTTCTACAACACGCTGCGGGGCGGGGGGTTCCTGCTGCTCGGGCACTCCGAGTCGCTCATGAACCTGACGACGGCATTTGCCCTGCGGCACCTGAAAAACGACATGGTCTACCAGAAGACCGCTGTCACCCACGGGGGGGCGGCTTAGATGAAAAAGATACGGGTAGTAGTCGTCGATGATTCGGCCTATAATCGCCGCGCCATCACCAGGATGCTGGAGGAGATCCCCGGCGTGGAGGTGGTGGGGTACGCGACCAACGGCGAGGAAGGTATCCGCAGGGTGATCGACCTCGCCCCGGACCTGGTGACGCTCGACCTGGAGATGCCCAGGATGGACGGCTTCACCATGCTGCGCATCCTGATGGCGAGCACCCCGGTCCCGGCCATCGTGATCAGCTCCACCAGCGGGGACGAGAAGGTGTTCAAGGCCCTGGAGCTGGGGGCGGTCGACTTCATCGCCAAGCCGACCACCATCATCTCCGACGAGCTCTTGAAGATACAGCAGGACCTGCACGAGAAGGTGCAGTCGGTCTTCAAACTGAACATGGCGCGGGTGCAGAAGAGGGGGGAGCCGGCGCCGCACGCGGTGGAGATCGCCAGGACCCAGGCCGGCTCCGCCGCGAGCATCGACCTAGTCGCCATCGGCTCTTCCACCGGCGGCCCGCCGGCGCTGCAGCGAATATTCTCCGCCTTCAACGAACCGCTCCCCTTCGCCATGGCCGTTTCCCAGCACATGCCGCCGGGGTTCACCACCACCTTCGCCGAGAGGCTGAACCGCAGCACCGGGTTCGAGGTGAAGGAGGCCAAGGACGGCGACGAGATGCTCCCGGGCCGCGCCCTGATCGCGCCGGGGGGGCACAACCTGCTCTTCGCCCAGCAGGCCGGCGGTAAGGTGGTGGCGCGGGTGGTCGCTCCGGGCCCCAAGGACCGCTATGTCCCTTCGGTCGACGCCATGTTCACCAGCCTGGCGGAGATCTATCGCGCCCGCATGCTGGCCGTGGTCCTGACCGGGATGGGGAACGACGGCGCCAAGGGGGTGCGGGAGGCCAAGCGGGCAGGCGCCCAGGTGATCGCCGAGAGCGAGGAGACCGCCGTGGTGTTCGGCATGCCGCGCGAGGCGATTGCCACCGGTCTGGTGGACCGGGTGGCACCCATAGACGCGATGGCGCGGGAGATCGTGTACCGCTGCGGCCTGATGCCGCGATTTGGCTGAATCAAACTTGAGAGGAAACCGGGGAGCGTATGCAAAAGGACGATGAGCGGTTGGTGCACAACAGGGGCGAGGAGTTCCTCCAGGTCTTCAAGAAGGGGGCCGAGTTCACCCAGGATCTGCTGCGGGAGAACGAGCGGCTCCGGTTCCGGGTGCTGGAACTGGAGAAGCAAGCCCCGGGAAGCGAGCCCCAGCCTGCCGTTGAGGTGAAGAAGCTTGCCGAGCGGATCGCGGACCTGGAACAGGAGAAACAGGAGATCCTGGACCGCATCAGGCAGGTCGAGGAGGAGAACCAGGACTTCGCGGCGCGCTATCTGGAGATCGAGGACGAGAACAACAACCTCGCCAACCTCTACATCGCAAGCTACCAGCTCCACTCGACCCTCGACTTCAGGGAGGTGCTCCAGATCATCACGGAGATCATCATCAACCTGATCGGCGCCGAGGAATTTGCCATCATGCTCCTGGACGAGAAGAGCGACGAGATCCAGGCCGTGGCGACCGAGGGGGTGGAGCGCGGGGAGATCCCGCACGTCCGCCTGGGCAAGGGGGTGATCGGAAAGGTGGCCGATTCGGGCGAGAGCTATTTCGTTGGAGACGTGGACGCCTACGCGCGCGACTTCGTGAACCCGATGGTCTGCATTCCGCTCAAGATCAAGGAACACGTGATCGGCGTTCTCGCCATCTACAAGCTCCTGATCCAGAAAAAGGAATTTGCCCCCGTCGATTACGAGCTCTTCACGCTCTTAGCCGGGCACGCTGCCACCGCCATCTTCAGTTCCCGGCTGTACAGCGATTCGGAGCGCAAGCTGTCGACCATTCAGGGATTCATCGATCTCTTGACGAAATAATAAGCTATGCCATGGGGGGATACCGCTCAGATGTCAGAATACAACGTACTGATAGTCGAGGACTCACCGACGATGAGGCAGCTCATCGCTTTTGCCCTTAAGAGAATCAGGGGAGTCAGGATCGTGGAGGCGAGCGACGGTGTCGACGGGCTGAAGAAGCTCTCCTCCGAGCGTTTCGACCTGATCCTCACCGATATCAACATGCCGATCATGGACGGGCTGAAGCTGGTGAGCCTGGTCCGCAACGACGCCAGCTACAAGGAGATTCCGATCGTGGTGATCACGACCGAGGGGGCGCAGGAGGATCGGGAGCGGGCGCTGGCGCTGGGGGCCAACGACTACATCACCAAGCCGATCCAGCCCACCAAGATTCTCGACGTGGCGCGAAACCTGTTAAAGATAACCTGACGGGCGGCACCTTGCCAACGGATGCACCAGGGAAGGGGATGGAAGGGGCACGGCACGGGGGGACCTTTTGCCAACCCCCCGGTATCCCCTTTCTCCTATAAGAAGCAGCGGCGGCCGGCCTTTGCCGGGTGCCGGGGACTCTTCCGCCGGAACCGGTTGGAGCGTCCTTTGGGACGCGAATTCGCGGCGGCAATGCCGCCCCTATTGGGAGCAAACCCCGGCGGGGCGAGCCGCGGCTGCAGATCAAAAAAAAGAGCGGTACGGCAGAAAAGCTGTCGAACGGAGGTGTCAGGTGGAAGAGAGGTACAACCCCAAGGGTGTTGAACATAAGTGGCAGAGTTTCTGGGCGGCGAACGAAAGCTTCAAGGCGGTCGAAGCCGCCGACAGGAAGAAGTACTACCTCCTGGAAATGTTTCCCTACCCGTCGGGCAGGATCCACATGGGACATGTCCGGAATTACTCGATCGGCGACGTGGTCGCCCGCTTCAAGAGGCTGCAGGGGTTCAACGTGCTGCACCCGATGGGGTGGGACGCCTTCGGCATGCCGGCCGAGAACGCGGCGATCCAGAACAAGAGCCACCCGGCCAAATGGACCTACGAGAACATCGACTACATGCGCGGCCAGTTGAAAAGGCTCGGCCTTTCCTACGACTGGGGGCGCGAGCTTGCCACCTGCGATGTCGACTACTACAAGTGGGAGCAGCAGATTTTCCTGGAGATGTACAAGAAGGGGCTCGCCTACAAGAAGGTCTCCGCCGTGAACTGGTGCCCCAAGTGCGAGACGGTGCTCGCCAACGAGCAGGTGGAGGACGGCTGCTGCTGGCGCTGCGACTCCCTGGTCGCCCAGAAGGAGCTGGAGCAGTGGAGCTTCAGGATCACCGCCTACGCCCAGGAACTGCTGGACGACACCTATAAGCTCACCGGCTGGCCGGAGCGGGTGCTCACCATGCAGAGAAACTGGATCGGGCGCTCCGTGGGGTGCGAGATCGAGTTCCCCAGGGAAGACGGACGCTCCAGGATCAAGGTGTTCACCACGCGCCAGGACACCCTGTTCGGCGCTACCTTCATGTCGCTGGCCGCCGAGCATCCGCTCGCACTGGAACTCACCACCGACGCCCAGCGGCCGCAGGTAGAGGCGTTCATCAACAAGGTCAAGAAGACCGACCGGATCAGGCGCTCGGCCGAGGACCTGGAGAAGGAAGGGGTCTTCACCGGCTCCTACTGCGTGAACCCGGTGACCCGGGCGAAGATGCCGATCTACCTCGCCAACTTCGTGCTGATGGAGTACGGCACCGGCGCCGTCATGGCGGTGCCGACCCACGACCAGCGCGACTTCGAGTTCGCCCGCAAGTACCAGCTGCCGATGCAGCTGGTGATAGCACCCGAAGGGGAGGAGCTGGACCCCGCGACCATGGCCGAGGCGTTCACCGGCGAGGGGGCCATGGTGCACTCCGGCCGCTTCGACGGCATGGCCAACAGTGAGGCGAAGGAGGCGATCGCCGACTTCCTGGAGCAGGAGGGGATCGGCAAGAAGACGGTAAACTTCCGCCTGCGCGACTGGGGCATCTCGCGCCAGCGCTACTGGGGCAACCCGATTCCCGTCATCAACTGCGACCTCTGCGGCGTGGTCGCCGTTCCCGTCGCCGACCTCCCGGTGGTGCTCCCGATGGATGCGGCCTTCACCGGCGAGGGGGGGAACCCCCTGGCGGCGGTCAAGAGCTTCGTGAACTGCAGCTGCCCGCAGTGCGGCGAGGCGGCCCGGCGCGAGACCGACACCATGGACACCTTCGTGCAGTCCTCCTGGTATTTCCTGCGCTACTGCTCACCGAAATACCAGGCCGGACCGCTCAACCGCGAGAAGGTGGAAGCTTGGATGCCTGTGGACCAGTACATCGGCGGCATCGAGCACGCGGTGCTGCACCTCTTGTACGCCCGCTTCTTCACCAAGGTGCTGCGCGACCTGGGCTACTGCAACGTCGATGAGCCGTTCTCCAACCTCTTAACTCAGGGGATGGTGATCAAGGACGGGGCGAAGATGAGCAAGTCGAAGGGGAACGTGGTCGATCCCAACGGTCTCATCGAGCGCTACGGCGCGGACACTGCGCGGCTCTTCTCGCTCTTCGCGGCCCCCCCGGAGAAGGACCTGGACTGGAGCGACCAGGGGGTGGACGGGAGCTACCGCTTTCTGAACCGCGTCTGGCGCCTGGTGTACGACGTGCTCCCTGCCATCAAGGGAGCGGGTCCGGCCGATCCCGAGGGCCTGGGCGCCGAAGGGAAGAACCTGAGGCGTGCCGTGCACAAGACCATCCGGAAGGTGACCGAGGACATCGACGGACGCTTCCATTTCAACACGGCGATCGCGGCCGTGATGGAGCTGGTGAACGCCATCCAGGCCTTCGACCGCAAGGGTGCGCCCGAAAACGTAGCCGTGGTGCGCGAGGCGGTGGAGTCCGCGGTGCGGCTCCTGGCTCCCTTCGTGCCCCACTTCGCCGAAGAGCTCTGGGCCGAGCTTGGCCATGCCGAGAGCCTGGAGGCGGCCGGGTGGCCCGGGTACGACAGCGCCGCCACGCTCGACGAGGAGCTGGTCGTGGTGGTCCAGGTGAACGGGAAGCTGAGAAGCAAGCTGAGCGTCGCCCCCGACGTGGCGGAAGACGCGCTGAAGGCCGCGGCGCTCGCCGACGAGAAGGTGCGGGTATTCACCGACGGCAGAAGCGTCAGGAAGGTGATCTATGTCCCCGGCAAGCTGGTGAACATCGTAGTCGGGTAGCAGCCGCACCCCCTCTGAACGAAAGCTCAACCTCCCCTTCAAGAGAAGGGCCGGGGTGGGGATGGGGGAATTACCTGCCAACAAGGGGTGGTCCAGTGATAAGATTTTTCAGCGCCCTTTTACTGCTCTTTCTGCTCGGCGGCTGCGGCTACCGTCCCGTCATAGCGCGCGACCCGCTCTCCGGGGTAAACGGGGTGAACGTCATCATGTTCGCCAACAAGAGCTACCGGCCCGGCGTGGAAGCGGTGCTGGCACGGGACCTGGTGGACGAGCTGGCGCTTAGAACCGGGGGGAGGGTGCTTTCCGGCGACCAGGCGCAGCTCGAACTGACCGGCGCGGTCCTCACCTACACCAGCACGGCGGTTTCCTACACGGCCCTGGATGCCATCCAGGAGTACAAGATTTCCGTCAAGGTGGAGGCCGCCCTGAGCGAGCATCAGACCCGGAAAGTGCTCTGGAAGGGGGCGCTTACCGAGGAGCAGACCTACCCGGTGAACGCTAACCTCGCCCTGCAGCTTAACTCCGAAGAGGCTGCCACCGCCAAGATCTGCCGCAGGCTCTCCGAAGATATCTGGCAGAAGATCGGCGAGCGCTTCTAGGGTGCGGGGTTTCAGCGCAGCATGCAACCGGACGAGGTAACGAGATGAAACCGGAAGAGTTCAACAAATCCTTGGAAAACGGGGAGTTCGCTCCCCTTTACCTTTTGTGCGGCGACGAGCCGTACCTGGTGGAGCGCGCGGTGAAGAAGCTTTTGGACCGCGCGGTTGACCCCGGGTTTCGCGACTTCAACCTGAACGTCTTCTACGGCAACGAGTGCAAGGGGGACGAGGTGTTCTCGGCCTCGCAGACGCTCCCCATGTTCGCCGAGCTGCGGGTCGTGCTGGTGAAGAAGGGGGGGGAGCTCTCCGCGGGGGCCATGGAAGTGCTGCTCCCCTACCTGCAGGACCCCTGCCCCTCGACCTGCCTGATCCTGCAGGCGGACAAGGTGGACGGCCGCAAGAAGTTCTTTGCCGATTTCAAGAAGCGGGGCGAAGTGGTGGAGTTCAAGCGCCCCTACGAGAACCAGCTGGGCCCCTACGTGCGTGACGAGGTGCGGGCCGCCGGGAAAAAAATCGACTCCGCCGCCGCCGAGCTCCTCGCCTACCTGGTCGGCAACAACCTGCAGGAGCTGGTTTCCCAGATCGAGAAGCTCTGCATCTACTGCGGGAAAAAGGAATTGATCGGCGTTGCCGAGGTGCAGGCGATCGTCTCCGATACCAAGGTGGAAAGCGTCTTTGAGTTCACCGACGCCCTCGGCGCCAAGGATGCCGGCCGCGCGCTGCGCATGCTGACCACCCTGCTGGGAGACGGCGAGGTACCCATCCGCATCCTGGGCGGCGTGGCCCACCATTACCGGCAGCTCTGGAAGGTGCGTGAACTCTTGAACCGCAAGGTCCCTTTTGCCGATCTGGCCAAGGTTTCTGGGATCAACCCGTATGCCCTGAAGAAGCTGCCGGATCAGGCGCGCAACTACCGGGTGGACGAGCTGAGGGTCGTGTTCGAACGGATGCTCGATCTCGATCTGGCGTTCAAGTCGGGGGGGAGGGCGGATGCGCTCTTCGAGCGCTTCGTTATGGAAACCTGCAAAAAATCATGACCGTCCCTCGCCCTTGTGGGGCGGGGCGAGGGCGCCGAGCGAGCAGCCCCGTGGTGGCTGGTCAGGCAAAAAAAAGGGAATCCCGATGGAGGATTCCCTTTTTCTTATGTCGCACCTTTGACGCTAGTTACTGAGCCAGGGTGTTAACCAGCTTGGTGAGGCGGGAAACGTTCCGGGAAGCATTCGAGGAGTGAATGATCCCTTTGGTTGCCGCGCCGTCGATGACAGGGATCGCAAGGGCAAGAGCAGCGCTGGCGGCAGCCTGATCCTTGGTTGCCACAGCTTCGCGGACGCGCTTTATGAAGGTACGCAGGGTGGAGCGGACGTGCTTGTTGCGGTCCGTTCTCTTCTCCGTCTGCTTGATCCTCTTGATTGCCGATTTGTGATTTGCCAAACTGCACCTCCGGTGTATTTTAAATAGATCCTTTGAGTTTTTCGGAAAGTTAAACTTATACCACCGCAAGCCGGGGGGTGTCAAGCGAAAAGACGGCCCTTTCCTGAAAATATGGTCCTGCCGACGAATTCGGAACTCTATCACGCTTCCCGCCGCTTTTCCAGCACTATCTTTCCCGGGAAAATCTTTTCCGGTCCGTATCGGCGCCGGTCCCCCGAGCCGGTCTCTCGTGCACCGCTCGGGCGGCAGGTATCGGTCGCCCCGATGTTTTAGCAGTTGACGGGACCTGGCGAAGTTGCGTACTATTCACTCATTTAACTACCAGGGAAACTTTCGTGAAACAGCAGAAAAAGCTTTATCTGGAGACCTTTGGCTGCCAGATGAACGTGAGCGATTCAGAGAAGATAGTGGCACTCATGCAGGGGATCGGGTACGGCCAGACGGCCGACTCCGCCCAGGCGGACCTGATCCTTTTGAACACCTGCAGCATCAGGGCGAAGGCGGAGCAGCGGGTCTACGGCCATCTCGGCAAGTTCAAGGCGCTCAAGGCAGGAAAACCCGGGCTCATCATCGGCGTGGGCGGGTGCGTGGCGCAGCAGGAAGGGGAGAAACTCCTGAAAAAGGCCCCCTTCGTGAACCTGGTGTTCGGCACCCACAACCTGCACCTCTTGCAGGAGATGGTGGCGGGCGCGGCGCAGGGGAAACGTAGCTCGGAGACCGCCTTCCTGGACGATGAGGCGAGGTTCGACCTGTTTCTCCCCGAAGGCCCCGAAGGGGGCGTGTCGCGGTTCGTGACGGTCATGCAGGGGTGCGACAACTTCTGCTCCTACTGCATCGTGCCCTACGTGCGGGGCCGCGAGATCTCCCGGAGTGCGGCCAAGGTGGTCCGGGAGGTGGCGGAGCTGGCGGCGGCCGGGGTGAGCGAGGTGACGCTCCTGGGGCAGAACGTGAACTCCTACGACTCCCAGAACCCGGGGGAGCCCGATTTCCCCGCCCTCTTGCGGCTGGTGGCGGCCATCGACGGGATCAAGCGGGTCCGCTTCACCACCTCGCATCCCAAGGACATGTCGCAGCGGCTCATCGACTGCTTTGCGGCGATACCGAAGCTCGCCCCCCACATCCACCTTCCGGCCCAGTCGGGGAGCGACGCGGTCCTGAAGCTCATGAACCGCGGCTACAGCCGTGCCGGCTACCTGGAGAAGGTGGCGGCCCTCAGGGCGGCCTGCCCGGAGCTGCAGTTCACCGGGGACATGATCGTCGGGTTTCCCGGGGAAGACGAGGCCGCTTTCCAGGATACCCTCGACCTGATGGAAGAGGTGGGGTACGCGGACCTATTTTCCTTCATCTATTCGGCGCGTCCCGGTACCCGCGCCGCGGAACTTCCCGACCAGACCGGCTACGCCGAGAAGCTGGGGCGCCTGGAGCGGCTGCAGGCTGCCCAGAAAAAGACCACGCTGGCGCTCAACGAGAGCCTGGTCGGGACCGTGCAAAAGGTCCTGGTGGAGGGGGCCAGCAGTTCCGGCGACTGTCTCTTTGGCAGGACCGGCGGCAACCGCGCCACGCTCATGGACGGCGATTTCTCGCTGGCCGGCCGGTTGCTGGAGGTGAAGATAACTGAGGGGTTGCAGACCCTTCTCAAGGGTGAACTGCTGCGGGTCTGATTTGAGTCCTTGCTCCGGAGGGTGGGCCATTTTATGTATTTGAAAATGAAGGTCTACGGCTTTGCGCTTGATGCCATCGCCCAGATGCCGGTGATCATTCTGAAGGACGCGGACGAGAAACATGCGGTTCCGGTCTGGATCAGCACCTCCGAGTCAGTGACCTTTGCCACGGAATTCGTAGGCCGCGAAGTGTCGCTCAGAAACGGCCGCAAGGATCTCTTCACCTCCCTGATCGAGAGACTCGGCATGAGCATCGCCAGCATCGTCATCGAGAGCCTGCGGGAAGGCGTTTTCACCGCCTCGGTCCGTCTGGCGGTGCCCGATGCCGAAGAGATGAGGCTTGAGCTGCATGTCAGCGAGGCGATGCTGCTGTCCCTCAAATACCGGCTGCCGGTCCTGGTGAACAGCGACCTGCTGACCCAGGTCTCCACCCTGGACATGAGCGAAGACAGCTTTGCCCAGGAAAATAACGCCCGCCGCTTTGTCGACTTTCTCGACCAGCTCGACCCCACCAGCCTGGGGAAGTATCCCATGTAAATGAGCCCACCCTCACCCCGACCCTCCCGGGGGGGGGGGTGAGTTCAGCACGGGTTGCCTGAATGTATTGTGTCAGCATTGATATCCGATGCAAGGCTCCTTGGAGCCACTCGCCTCTCTGCGTAGAACCCCCCGCCCTCTGTGAGAGGGGAGGGGCGAGGGAAACGCCACAAAGTGATGATACAGCGACGGCACATTGTAACGTCAAGAACCAAGAAACACAGAGCAATTCAAATTGTTGCACATGATTCGACTCTTATTCAGGCAAATCGCCTCCCCTCTATGACACCTCACGCTTTTTGAATTCCCATACGGACTGATTTTTAGTAAAATAGTCTGTCACCTTTCCAGCCACTCCCGGTTAGTAAACGCCAATTCCGTGTGAATTGGTCAACTTTGCTTGAAGGCTAACTTTCTAATCAAAATATAGGCAACCGGAGCCCTTTTTAGCATCCATCAAGCAACTTGAGCGC
>Ga0316217_10000457_pt1 | contig 58320 bp, 56 predicted proteins | sample 1anoAmetaG_FD_203633 | JGI IMG/M metagenome (GOLD analysis project Ga0316217, IMG submission 203633) | Freshwater microbial communities from Trout Bog Lake, Wisconsin, USA - 1anoA | ecosystem: Environmental > Aquatic > Freshwater > Lake > Hypolimnion/Profundal zone | place: USA: Wisconsin...
CTGATCTCCCTATGCTGGGGGCATCTCATGCGTTTGGTATCGCAAGAAACCATCCTTTTGTGGATGGCAACAAACGAGCAGCCTTCGTGTCGATGATGTTGTTTCTTCGTAAGAATGGGGTCAAATTTGCACCTCCTCAAGCCGAGGCAACGCGGGTGATCCTCGAAGTCGCCGCCGGAAACATCGGGGAAGAGGGCCTTGCGCGCTGGATTAGGGACAATTGGCCGCAATAGTGGGCGATTAAGCAATACATCTGCCCTCAACCCAGCTTCGTACACTCAAAGCATTCATAAGTTGAGAAAAAGCAATGAGCGGTACCTCTCAAGACGCCGAACGCAATCGCATTTCGGCGCGTCTTTCGCGTTATGTCCGCGTGGGTGCCGGCTTAGGCGGTGTAGCTGCGCGTATTGCAGGTGGCCGTTTGTTTGGCACCAACCTTGCTGATCGCGGCAATGCCCAAGCGCTAAAGCAAGCCTTGGGCGGCCTTAAAGGTCCTTTGATGAAGGTCGCGCAACTCATGGCGACCATTCCCGATGCACTCCCGCCGGAATATGCAAGCGAACTCGCCACACTGCAAAGCAACGCGCCGCCGATGGGAGCCGCCTTCGTCAAGCGTCGCATGATGGCGGAACTAGGCCCTGATTGGCGCACACGCTATGCCGAATTTGATCTTCACCCGACGGCTGCCGCCTCGCTCGGCCAGGTTCATCGCGCAACGGCATTGAATGGCGAACGGCTCGCCGTTAAATTGCAATATCCCGATATGGCCTCCGCCGTTGAAGCCGATTTGAGCCAACTCGACATTTTGTTCGGCTTGCATCGGCAATTCGATCCATCGGTCGATACGCGCGAGATCGCGAAGGAAATTGCAGCTCGGATTCGTGAAGAGCTTGATTACACCCGCGAAGCCAAACACGCTGCTTTATATCATTCGATCCTCGCCGATGAAGCGCTGGTAAGGGTACCTAATATCTACCCCGATCTATCAACGGGTCGCTTATTATCCATGCAGTGGCTTGAAGGTAGGCCGCTTTTATCTTTCAATAAGTCCGACACGGAGACCAGGAACCGGATTGCAACCGCGATGTTTAAAGCCTGGTGGCTTCCGTTTAGCCATCACGGTGTCATCCATGGCGATCCGCATCTTGGTAATTATACGGTCTTTGAGAATGCGGGCATAGCGAGCGGTATCAACCTGTTGGATTATGGATGCATTCGCATTTTTCCTCCTTCTTTTGTCGGCGGCGTTGTTGATCTCTATCGCGGACTTTTGGAGAATGATCAGGAGCGCATCGTTCATGCCTATGAGACATGGGGCTTTAAAGGATTGCGCAAAGAATTAATCGACATCCTTAATCTTTGGGCGCGCTTTATTTATGGCCCGCTTTTGGACGATCGGACACGAACCGTTGCTGATGGTGTGGCTCCCGGTGAATATGGCCGTAAGGAAGCCTTCACCGTGCATCAATCTTTAAAGCAAAAGGGTCCTGTAACGGTACCGCGCGAATTTGTTTTTATGGATCGCGCGGCTATTGGCTTAGGCGGTGTCTTTTTGCATCTCAACGCCGAGCTGAATTTCTATCGTTTGTTTAACGAAGCCATCGACGGCTTTTCGGTTGAGAGCGTCGCGGAGCATCAAAACAAGGCGCTTAGTGCCGTGGGCCTCGCCTAAAAAAAGAGGCCCGATGCTTGCGCATCAGGCCCAGTCGGGGAAAACAATCAGGGACAAACTAATCACCATCTCATGCGCTCCGTAAGGCTGGGGGGCAGTCTATCCAGTGCACACAGCAATCAGCGTCGAATATCAATATCCATGCTTACTTAGGCGAATAAACGACCAGTCTGCGGCAAAATCATGATATTTTATGCGAGTTTTATTTTTATGGTTGAATTTCTGCTTGATGAGCGGTGCAAATGAAGCTTTGATGACGGTTAGGAGAAGATGAAACGGAGGCCCCTCAGTGACAGATCGTCTGGAAAGTTTAGCGCCAACCATTATCGTTCCCTTACGCCATGATGATCAATCGTCCGTTACAAATCAGTCCGTAGCCAATCTTGTCCCAACCACGCCTCAGATTACTTTTGACCGCCACGAGTTAAACGCGTTGCTTAGTCTTTATGGCCGTAAAGTCGCCGAGGGTGAGTGGCGCGACTATGCGTTGGATTTTTTAAAAGACCGCGCTGTCTTCTCTGTCTTTCGTCGCTCAACCGAATATCCGCTTTACCGGATCGAGAAAAATCCCAAACTCGCCCGTAAGCAAGGGGCTTATTCGGTTGTTTCCGCAGCAGGACACATTTTAAAACGCGGTCATGAACTCGCCCGCGTTATAGCGGTGCTGGAAAAGCCTGTTCGGTTGGTTGTTTAACATAAAAAAGCCCCAGCTTTCGCCGGGGCTCTTTGTATCTTTATCGGAGATTTATCAATTGTTGTTGCGCTGACCAAAAAGGTTCAGCAACAATTGGAACATGTTGATGAAGTCGAGATAGAGTGTCAGCGCGCCCATCACCGATGCTTTACCAGCTAGTTCCGCGTCGCCAGCAACTTCATCATATTGATCTTTCAAGCGCTGCGTATCCCATGCGGTTAAGCCAGCAAATACCAAGACACCCAGAATGTTCAGACCAAATTGCAGGGCTGAACTTTGAACAAATATATTTACGAGGCTCGCGATAATGATGCCAAAAAGGCCCATCATCATAAAGGTACCCATCACAGAAAGGCTGCGGCGTGTTGTATAGCCATAAAGCGAAAGCGCACCAAAGGTTGCAGCCGTCATAAACAGCACTTGAACGACACTACCGATCTTAAACACCAAAAACACAGTCGAAAGCGATAAGCCCATCACCGCGGCAAAGGCCCAGAACGACGTTAATAACGTCTGATAAGAGCGGTTCACGCTAAACGACATGAACATGACGAAGCCAAGCGGGGCAAGCATCACAATCCACTTAATTGGCGAAAGATAGATCGCGGCACCGAAATCGGTCAGATACATTTCCGACGCGATGCGGTACGCCGTAGGAACCGACGTTACAGCCGCCATAAACGTACCCCACGCTACCAGCGCCGAAATACCAAGCGCGAGTGTCATGTGGTTATAAATACCAAGCATATAGGACCTGAGGCCCAGATCGTATTCCGCCGAGCCTATACGGGCACCGGATCGGCCCCAAGTGGTCGCGTTGCGATCAAAATTAGACATGTTCTTTCCCTTTTGGAAACGGAGTCGTATCCCAACGGGGTTTGATCCGTCGGTTGTAGAGAATATGAGGGCAGATCATGGTAAAAACAAGAGCGCATTAAAACAGAGGCGTACCGAGATTAATTTATTGCCCCTTCAGATGTGCCGACGGCTTTTCGTCTAACACCCGCCATGTTCCAATGAGGCCGATCAAAATTGTCGCTGCAACGGCCACAATCATGGTGCCGATTGCCGGAACCGGAACAAATATGAACCCTGCTTTCATCGCAAACGTAACAATGGCATAGGCCGCCCCGGTTCCCGCTAACAGCCCAAACAGGGCCGCAGCGAAGCCGATAAGGCCATATTCAATGCAATAGGCGAGTAGTAAACGCCACCGCGTTGCACCGAGTGTTTTTAAAATAACCGCATCGCGGATCCGATTGCGTTGGCCCGCGCCCAAAGCACCAGCGAGCACAAGGATACCAGCGAGTATCGTAACCCCGCTAGCGCCGCGAATGCCGAGCACCAGCTTGCCCACCAATTCGCTAATCGCTTCCAGCGCTTCTTTCACGCGAATCGCGGTGATAGCCGGATAGGCTTTCGCCGACTGGTTTAACACATCAGATTCTGTTTTGGCGTCACTGCCGTCTTTCCACGTCAGAGTCGCCAAATAGGATGCGGGTGCGCCAGCGAAGGTATTGGGGGAAAAAACCAACACGAAATTAATGCCCAAAGACTGCCAATCCACCCGGCGTAAGTTCGAAACCGTGGCCGATAGTGTTCGACCAAGAACATTAACGCTGATCTGGTCGCCCAAACCTATCCCAAGCCCTTTGGCAATATCGGCTTCGAGCGATACAAGCGGTGTGCCTTTATAGTCCTTAGGCCACCATTCTCCCGCGACAAGTGTGGATCCATCGGGAATATGGTCGGAAAAAGTAATGCCGCGGTCGCCCTCTAAAACCCAACTTGCATCCTCCGATGATTTCGCCTTCTCCGCTTTAATGCCCTTAAGCTCGGTTATTCGGCCCCGAAGCATCGGGACATGCACGATGGTCGCATTGCCCGCGGCGGCGCGAAGGAAACCGTCAAACCGATCAAGATCACGTCCTGGAATATCGACGAAGAAGAAACTCGGCGCTCGCTCTGGTAGGCTTTTTGTGAGTTGCCGGCTGATATTGGCATCGATCAGGCTGATCGCAACAAGCAGCGTAACGCCTAATCCCAGCGATAAAACAAGGGATGGCGTTAACGCGCCCGGTCGATAAATATTACTCAGTGCTAGTCGAAATTCTGTTCTACGCGGTCGTGGCATATGTTTCGCAAGAGCCATAATGGTCTTGGCAACCAGTCTCAAAATTAGAAAGGCGATCAGCGTTCCAGCTACTGCCATCAAAGCAATGAATCGATCAAACGAGAAAAAGATGACCGCCCCCGAAAGCGCCATCGCCGCGCCTATGACACCCGCGAGATAGCGTAATCTCGGCCAAGATTTATCATCCATTATCGCATCGCGGAAAAGCGCCGCGACCGGAATATCGTGCACGCGGCCGAGCGGTCCGAGTGAAAAAGTGATGGCCGTTAGCAAGCCATAAACCGCGCCGATCACAAGTTGATTACCATAAACATGCGGCTCCAATGGAAAAGGCAATAAGGGTCCGGCAAAGGCTGCAACGGCAAAAGGCAAAACAGCGCCAAGCATAAGACCGATAAGGACACCTAAGCTGGCCAGCCCCATAATTTCAAAGAACGCGATGGCAAAAACAGTCGTGCCGCTTGCTCCTAACGCCTTCAAAATCGCCATACTGTTGCGTCTACGATCAAGATAGGCGCTGACCGCATTCGCAACCCCTGTTCCCCCCACAAGCAGAGCGGTTAGTCCAACAAAGGTTAGAAATTGCGTAAACCGCTCAATATTTTTACTCAGTTGCGGTGAAGCGTTCAGCCTGCTCCTGATTTCAAAACCACCCTCTGCGAGCGATGCGGTTAGCTCTGTTGTACCTTCACGAACGGCACGATCATCATTTTGGCCATCCAAGATCACGATACGGTAATTGTAGCGCACGAGACTGCCCGGTTGCACTAGACCTGAAGCGGCGAGTGCAGCAGGCGATAATATCACCCGAGGCCCGAGGGTTATTCCGCTGCCAATGCGATCAGGCTCCGAAACGAGTACCGCCGAGAGGCGGATTTTTGCGTCACCAAGGGTAATCGCCGCCCCAGGTTTAAGATTAAGGCGCGAAAAAAGGGCGAGATCGGCAACAGCACCAAAAGCACCATCGCGCTCTAAAAGCGCTTCGTTCAAAGGTTGTGGAGGATCAAGGGTTATCGCTCCAATAGCCGGGTAGAACGTATCGACGGCCTTAAGATCAACAAGCGCCGCGCCTTGCTCGGAAACAGCCATGCCGCGCAGACTGCTCATTTCGCTCACCTTGCCCATTTTCGAAAAAATGGCTTTTTCGCTTTCCGTTGCCGGGCGGTGCATACGCGACACGGAGATATCCGCGCCTATGATATTACGGCCTTCGGACGCTAAACCGTCGGTCAACGAATGTGAGAGCGAATCAATCCCCACAATCGTGGTAACGCCGAGCGAAATACACGCCAGAAAAATACCAAACCCTCGCACACCCTGCCGCAAATTGCGCAAAGCGAGCCGAAGCGGAACATAGGAAATCCGGATCATGCGTCAATGCGCCCAGAGCGCAAACGAATGGTTCGATCACACCGCGCCGCCAACGCGCTGTCATGGGTTACCAGCACCAAGGTGGTGTGCCGCTCGTGCTGCATTGCAAAAACAAGGTCGATGATTGCCAATCCATTCGCTTCATCCAGATTGCCCGTTGGCTCATCCGCAAACAAAATGGCAGGATCAGGGGCCATGGCCCGCGCCAGCGCCACGCGTTGTTGCTCGCCACCGGATAGTTCGGCGGGAAAGTGGTTAAGCCGATGCGATAGGCCAACGGCCTTTAATTCCCGCTCAGCCCGGCCAAACGGGTCTGGATGATGGGCAAGCTCTAATGGAACAGCAACATTTTCTAACGCCGTCATGGTTGGAATTAAATGGAAGGATTGAAAGACAATACCAATATGCTTGCCCCGAAAGCGCGCGAGCGAATCCTCATCCATCCCCGTCAAATCTTCGCCAGCGACCCAAACCTTGCCCTTTTCGGCTTGTTCCAATCCTGCCATGACCATGAGAAGCGTTGATTTGCCCGAGCCTGACGCACCGACAAGGCCAATCGCCTCACCCTCGTCAATCGATAGGTTTACCCCGCTTAAAACATGAACCCTGGACGCTTCACGGCCAAGCGTGACATCTAAATCTTTAATCTCAATCGCCTTGACCATTCCGCTAACAATCCCGATCTTAATGTGATGAAGCTTACATATGGTGTGCAAACCGCTTTGGCTATTGGTGCTCGCTTGATGCAGTTTAGGCGAAATGTCGCGATAGGGACCGTTTTCGTTTTATTGTTGGGGCAAACGGTGGGCGCTTTTTCTGAACCTTTGAAACTCGTGGCCTTCGGCGATAGCCTCACTGCGGGTTATCTTTTACCACAAGATCAGGCTTTTCCAGCCGTTTTGGAGCGCGAATTAAAGACGCGTGGTCACGAGGTGGCGGTCATTAATGGGGGTGTATCGGGCGATACAACCGCTGATGGGCTGGCGCGATTAGATTGGACGATTCCAGAAGGAACAACCGGCGTTATTTTGGAACTCGGTGCCAATGATATGTTGCGTGGCCTTGATCCGGCCATTCCACGGGCCAATTTACGGGATATTCTAATGCATCTCAAAGCGCGCAACATTCCCGTGCTTTTGATGGGCATGAAGGCCCAGCGCAATTTAGGCATGGCCTATGTGGCGGCTTTTGACTCGATCTATCCCGATCTTGCGGCGGAATTTAACCTACCCCTTTATGACTTCTTCTTAGCAGGCGTCGCGGGTAATCCTGAACTATCGCTGCAAGATGGCTTGCACCCCAATGCCGCAGGTGTGCAAAAAATAGTCAGCCTGACCATTCCTTGGGTTGAAGATTTTCTTGCAAAGCGGCCCTAATCTCTGACATTCCAATGTCATGCGGCTTCGTTAGCCAGCATTCAATCATTCTGTTTCCACCAAATGAGGAAAATAGCTTCATGCTGTACCGTAAGCTTGGCCGCACAGGCCTTGAAGTTTCAACCATCTGCCTCGGTACGATGACGTGGGGCGAACAGAATACCGAGACAGAAGCCTTCGAGCAGATGGATTACGCGCTGGCCCAAGGCGTCAATTTTTTCGATACCGCCGAAATGTACGCCATCCCACCCAAAGCCGAGACTCAAGGCCGTACTGAAACCATGATCGGCCGTTGGTTTAAAGCGCGTGGTAGTCGCGATAAAGTTATTCTTGCATCAAAGGTCGCAGGGCGCGGCGCGATGAATTGGCTGCGTAAAGATGGCTCCAATGTCGAGCAAACGCCCGCTCAGATGCGGGAGGCGATTGAAAACAGCCTGCGTCGCCTGCAAACCGATTATATCGATCTCTATCAGTTGCATTGGCCAGATCGCCCGATGCCATGGGGCTCTAATCCAACAGCATTCAAGCTTGAGACCTATCAAGGTCCAGAAAACTCGATGCTCGACATCCTCGAAACGCTCGGCACCTTTGTCAAGGAAGGTAAAGTCCGCCACATCGGCCTATCGAACGAAAGCGCGTGGGGTACGATGCACTTTCTGTCTCTTTCCGAAAAGCATGGCCTACCCCGCATGGCGAGCATTCAAAATGCCTATAATCTATTGAACCGCACCTATGAGACAGCGCTCGCCGAAATCTCGATGCGCGAGGAAATTGGACTGCTCGCCTTTTCACCGCTGGCGCAAGGCTATCTCACGGGAAAATATCTCGATGGCGCCCGTCCCGCAGGCGCACGCACAACACTTTTCAATCGCGGCCAACGGTATCAAACTCCAAATGCCGAACCCGCCATTAAGGCCTATGTCGCTTTGGCGAAGGAAGCAGGCATCAGGCCCGAAGATTTAGCACAGGCTTTCGTTAATTCTCGGCCATTTCTTGGCGCTAATATTATCGGGGCCACTTCAATGGAGCAGCTTAAAATCGCCATTGCATCGGTCAATATCGCAATGACGCCGGAGCTTGAGGCCAAGATCAACGCGATCCATCATACCTATTGCAATCCCTGCCCATAGGACGCCCTGCCCATAGGACGAAATGGCGTTTATTCCGATGCCATTCCGCGTTCCAGCGCCCGTCGCTCGGCGCGGCGGCGTAGGACTTCATAGGTAATTGCAATGATCATTGTCACGGTAATCATGATCAACGCTAACGCATTGATGGTGGGCGTAATGCCTGAGCGTACACGCGAAAACACATAAACGGTCAGCGTATCGTAAGGACCGCGCGTAAACAAAGTCGTGTTGAAATTTTCGATCGACTGGAAAAAGGAAATCGCGGCACCTGCACCAATCGCCGGATAAAGATGCGGCAGCAAAATTCGACGCAGCACCTGCGAGTAATTCGCTCCAAGATCAAGCGCCGCCTCCTCAAGACCGCGATCAAAGCTTTGCAGGCGCGCTAGAACCAGCAGCATCACAAAGGCAGAGATATAAGAAGCTTGACCAAGTGCTGAGAGATGCAGCCCCGATGGAACCGAAAGCTTGTGCCAGAAAAGCAACGTGGAAATGCCAATCACCGCGCCCGGTGTTAAAATCGGCGCGACCATAAAGCCATATAACACCGAACGTACTCGCCCGGTCAGTGAGTTGACAAGAATAGCCGCTGTCGTGCCAATCGGCACAGCTAACGCGACAACGGCGACGGCAACTAGAATCGTGTTCTTAAACGCATTCCAAAGCCGTCCGTCGTTAAACAGATCAATAAACCAACGGTCGGTAAAACCCACCCAAGGATAGATTGACGGAAACCGCGAATTATTAAACGCCGCGCCCCCCATAATGATTAAAGGCAGGAGCAAATAGGCCATAAACAGCACCATGTAGAGATGCAGGATCCAGTTTGTCGAGTTCTTGGAGGTCATGGTCTCATCACCTCGCAATATCGGAAAGGCTGACACGGAAAATCCGCATCACCACAGAAACAAAGAGGGTGCAAAGCAAAAGCAACAGGAACGCGTAAGCCGAACCTGTATTCCAATCCTGCGACTCAAACATCCATTGCTGAATAATCTCGGTAAACCAGCGGGACGTGGTCGATCCAAGCAGCGAAGGCACCAAAATCGACCCGGCGGCTAGCATGAATACCATTACAGATCCCGATGCGATGCCCGGCTTGGCGTGGGGCAAAATCACCCGCCAATGTGTCCGCCACCACGGCGATCCCAAATCCTGCGCGGCTTCAATCTGGTTGGTATCGAGCGACTGGATGGCATTATAAAGCGGGAACAGCATGAACAGAACATAGGTGTAAACAAGTCCGATGATGACACTTTGGAAACCGGAAATCCAACGGATCGGTTCCGAAATCAACCCCATGCCCAGCAACGCATAATTCAACGGTCCCTTAAGGGATAAAATGATAAACCACGAAAAGGACCGCAATACTTCGCTCACCCACATGGGGATCATCAGAAGAAGAAACAGCGTCGGCAACATCTTTCCGCTGGCCACTTTCGATAAATAATAAGCGAGCGGATAGGCGATAATAAATGAGATGATCGTCACAACGCTCGAATAAAAAATCGTTAGACCAAAGACCCAGCGGTGGATGGGTGTCACAAAAAATGTGATGTAGTTCTGTATTGTATATATATCCTTCGGCCCGCCGACATCATCAATCGGCAAATAAAGCCGGAACGACGCTTCAAACAGGTAGATATAGGGCAGTATGACGAGAACAAGCAGCCATAGGGCTGTCAACGTCATAAAAGCAAGAGTCAGCATCAGGCCATAGCGACGCAGCAATTCACTCATGGTCGATGGCTCGCTTGTGTTTCCTCGGCAAGGATCACCGCACGTTCGGCATCGAAGGTAAAATGACGTTTGGCTCCCCGTTCCGGAAGCGAAACGGACCCATCATTGCGTAATTCAACCACCAAATACTGACCATTCGGGGCAATGGTTTGGATGTTGATAAAATTACCCTCAAAGGCAATATCGGTCACATCAACCGGGATGCTATTTCCATGGCTTGGCGCTTCGTTCAAAAGCTTGGCATGTTCGGGACGAACATAAAGCCGCGAAGATGTTTCGCGCGTCACACCGTCACCGCGCACCGCACGAAACGCGCCTGCGGGCGTTGTAAAGACTGAGGATCCGCCTTCATCAGCCTCGATCCGGCCTTCAAAAATATTATTCTCGCCCACAAAGGATGCAACAAAACCATTGGATGGATGGTTATAAATCTCCTCAGGCGTTGCGACCTGTTGCAACCGACCATGCGACATTACGGCTACCCGGTCCGACATTGCGAGCGCCTCACCCTGATCATGGGTGATGTAAATAAAGGTCACATTGGTGCGCTTTTGAATTGCGCGTAACTCAGCCCGCATATGCTGGCGCAATTTCAAATCCAACGCTGAAAGCGGCTCGTCGAGCAGCATAACTTTGGGCTCGACTGCCAAAGCGCGGGCGATGGCCACGCGCTGTTTTTGCCCGCCCGAGAGCTGGCTGATCATTTTGTCGCCCGATCCCGGTAGATCAACAATGCGAAGCAGTTCTTCCGCGCGCGCGCGTCGCGTGGCTTTATCAACACCGCGCACTTCAAGGCTGAAGGATACGTTTTCCCAAACCGGCATCAGCGGGAAAAGCGCCAAATTCTGAAAAATAAGGACAGTAGGCCGTTTATTAGGGCGGATACCATCCATATTCTCGCCGCCGATACGGATATGGCCTTCGGTGGGCGAGATAAAGCCGGAGACCATCCGCAAAATAGTGGTTTTTCCGCAGCCGGATGGACCTAAAAACGAGAAAAACTCTCCCGCGCCAATCGTAACCGAGACCTTATCAACGGCACGAAAACTTCCAAAATCGGCCGATACACGATCTAGTTCAACAGCTGCGCTCACAACCCGGTCCCCTAAAACTTCACTAGCACTATAATTAGAAATACGCGTATCACAAGAAAAAGCCGCCGGATTCCAAAGAACCCGGCGGCAAAGAGGTTTAAGCCCGAATTAGACGGCTTTCCACTTATCAGCATATTCACCACGCAGCTTGACGAACCAAGCTTCCTGCGTTGGCCACCACCAAAGCTTCTTCAAAGCATCGCCTGGGAAGGAAGCGTTGTAGAACTCCTTCACGTCCTTATCGAGGAGGTCGACGCCACCCTTGCCCACTGGGTTAGCCGAGAACGCCGAAGCCCACAGGGAAGAACCTTCAGCGGATGCAACCCACTTTGCGAAAGCGTGTGCCTGTTCAACATTCTTTGCGTTCTTCAGAAGCACAAAGCCCTGGTTCCAAGCGAAGGCGCCTTCCTTCGGAGCGAGGTATTTATAACCCTCGGTGCGGAGGTTGTAGCCGGTCGAATCCCAGGTCAGGCCAATAACAGCGCCGTTGGTGCGGAAGCCAGCCTGTGCGTCATTTTCACCCGACCAGAACTGGGCGATATTCGACTTAACCTTCGAGGCTTCAGCGAAAGCGATGTCCCAAAGCTTACGCATATTGGCTTCGTTCTTGTAACTCTCGATCCATGGCATTGGGAGCTTGCCCGTGGAATCGAGGTAACGGCCCATAGCAGCGAGCGACGAATGCGCACGCACGCACACCTTGCCCTTATATTTTGGGTCGAACAAATCGCCGAGCGATGGAATACCACCAGCGGGTTGAACTTCTTTGGTGTTAAAGGTGATGGCTTCCGTGCCCCAAACCGAAGGCAGGATCATGCGCTTACCGCCGATCGTGGCCGCTTCGCCGGCTGCGCCGTCTGCAAGGCCAGTCACGTAGCTATCGAGGGAAACCTTGTTCAAGTCCCATGCCTGAACGAGGCCATTTGAAGCCCATCCTGCAACACGGTCAACGGTTGGCTCCGAAACGTCATAGGCTGCGGTTTGCATCGAAAGCTTGGCTTGGGCTTCAAAATCGTCTTGGCTTGGCTGTTCGGTGAAGTTCACCTTGATGCCGGTTGCCTTTTCGAAGGCTGGAAACACCTTTGCCTTGAGATCGTCGTAGCCAGCCCACCCCATGAAGTTGACTTCACCGGAGGAGGCGAGGGCGGAGCGGGAAATCAGCGCTGGTGCAGCAACTGCACCAAGGCCGAGAGCTGCCGTGCTTTTTAGAAATGAACGGCGGCTTACAGATGTCGTGTTCTTGATCACAATGAATTCTCCATCTCTGTTTGTGGAACGCATCAGTTTAAAAAAAATGCAGGTATGCCGACTCTCACTCTTCATTTTAACAGACAGAGCAAGACCCCGGACTTTTTATACCATTAAAGACAAGTATGACAATGAGATGTCACATTGATTATGACACTCTAATTTTGGTCGGTCAGAAAAATATTTTGAGCACAATATTATTCAAAATCATGTATAATTTAAATCTATATTTTTAAAAAATATCTACTAAGTAAAAAATGAGTAAAATTTACAGAATATGTTTTTTATATTTCTAAATTATCAAAGTATATTGACAATTTTAAAATTTATTTTAGTTCTATACAATGAAATTTGATATATCTATAGTGTATTTATATTTTAAAGAGAATCGAGACAACGATATACTTATGTTCCGCGTGGCTTGGCTCTTGCTGTGGGAAGCGCGTTGGCCGGGTCATCGGGCCAAGAGTGTTTGGGGTAGCGGCCTTTCATCTCCGATTTCACCGCCGCCCAAGACCCGCGCCAAAAGCCGGGCAGGTCTTTTGTGATCTGGATCGGGCGATGGGCGGGTGAGGTGAGATGCAACACAAGCGGTAATTTACCCTTTGCAATCGCGGGGTGCTCCTTCAACCCGAATAATTCCTGAACACGTATGGTAAGCACGGGGCCTTCCATCGCCGCATAATCAATGGGGTGGCGATTACCGGTAGGGGCTAGAAAATGCGTCGGTGCTTCTTCTTCAAGCCGCTTGCTGCTTTGCCAATCAAGAAGCGATTCCAATGCTTCCCGAAGCCGATCAGCCCTTAAATCGGCGAGACTGGTCTTTCCCAGGAGATAAGGCGCTAGCCATTCGGGAGCACTCGCTTCAAGCGCTTCATCGGATAGGTTGGACCAAGCGGGATCGGCCCGATGCAGAAACCGGATGCGATCCAGCCATTGCTGGGCAGACGGGGATAGCGGCCAGCGGGCGACACCGAGGTTGGCTATGCCTTTGGCCAAGGCGGTCGCGGCCTCTTCCGTTGCGGGAACAGGGCGCACCTGCTCATTCAAGACCAAGGCACCCAGCCGCTTCACCCGCCGCGCCCTAAGTGCCGCCGCCGTTTGATCAAAATTGAGTTCGTCGGCTTCTTTGATCGCCTCGGCAAATTCTGCTTCAAGTTCGGCCAAGGTCAGCGGCGAGGCCAACAGGATGCGGGCGGAGGCGGCTTGACCCGTTACTTCCGCAATCGCGAGATAGGCCTCGCGGGCGAGGCTGTCATGCGCCTCAACCGAAGCTGCCCGCCCATTCGCCATAACAAAAGCACCCGTCGCGCCGCGTGCTTTGGCAACCCGATCCGGATAAGCGAGGGCCAAAACGCCGCCGGGCGAGAGTTCTGCCCGCGTAGCCGTGTTGGAAACGCCAGCGGCCCAGCCTTTCGCCAAACGTCGCATTTCGTCCGCTCGCGGGGAGCGATCCCTGAGGAAGTGATCGAGCTGGTGTTCCAGATTAATAGAAGCACCTCCCAAGCCCCGCTCGGTCAGCAGCGCGGCAATGTCGGCGGCAAGCGGCGCCTCGCCCCGCCGTCCGGCCTCGATGATCATGCGCGATAATCGCGGCGGCAAAGGAAGCGCCCGTATCGCTTTTCCATCTTCGGTGATCCGACGATCCGCATCCAACGCCCCAATCGTTTGAAGATGGCGAACGGCTTCATTGAGTGCGGGCGCGGGCGGCGGGTCGAGAAAGCCCAATTGCGCCATGTCGGTAACGCCCCACACCGCGCAATCGAGCACCAAGCCGGAGAGATCGGCAGAAAGAATCTCAGGTTTCGAGAAAGGCTCTAACGCGCCATTGGCCGCTTCATCCCATAACCGATAGGCTATACCGGGTTCGGTTCGGCCCGCGCGACCCCGGCGTTGGTCGGCGGAGGCACGTGATACCCGCACCGTTTCAAGCCGTGTGAGTCCGATTCCCGGCTCATAGCGCGGCACACGCGATTGCCCGGAATCGATTACGATACGAACACCTTCAATGGTCAGTGAGGTTTCCGCTATCGAGGTCGCCAAGACGATTTTGCGGCGGTCTTTAGCTGCGGGCTGCACGGCCAAATCCTGCGCCCTTTGGTCCATCGCGCCATAGAGTGGGGCGATGTCGATGGTGGCGTCTTTTATCCGCTCGGCAAGCAGGCGTTCTACGCGGCGAATTTCACCCTGTCCGGGCAGAAAAACGAGCATTGAGCCATAATCTGCGCGAAGGGCTTTGAGGATGGTATTCGCGATCTCCTCCTCCATCCGGCGGTTCGGATCGCGCCCGACATAACGGGTTTCGACCGCAAAGGCTCGGCCTTCGCTCGTGATCACGGGGGCCTCATGCAGCAAGCTTGCAACCCGAGCGCCATCGAGCGTGGCGGACATCACAAGTATGCGTAGGTCATCCCGCAACGCGCTTTGGGCATCGAGCACGAGGGCTAAGCCCAAATCGGCGTCGAGCGAGCGCTCGTGGAATTCATCGAATAATACGCCAGCAACGCCTTTTAATTCGGGATCATCCAAGATCATGCGGGTGAACACGCCTTCGGTAATCACCTCGATGCGGGTTTCTTTTGAAATCTTTGAACCCATGCGAACCCGTAAACCAACGCGCTTTCCAACCTCTTCCTCAAGCGTTGCCGCCATACGGGCAGCAGCGCCCCGCGCGGCCAAGCGGCGAGGTTCAAGAACAAGGATTTTGCCGTTTTTTGTCCATGGCTCGTCAAGAAGCGCCAGAGGAACCCGCGTGGTTTTACCCGCGCCCGGCGGGGCGACGAGTACGGCTCTGGTATGTATCTGCAACGCATGAAGAAGCTGGGGCAGAGCCTCGTCAATCGGCAGCGGGGGATTGAAGGGGGTCATTTTTTAAATACGGATCGGGTCTGCGAACCTGCAATCAACGAAATGATGTCGCTCGCAATCAGAAAAATACACGGACCGCGAGCCTCCCGGCTCGCATCCTCTGCGCGGCAGGAGCCGCGCGGTCCGTAAAAAGTCATCTCTTCTGACAAAAGAGAGTGTGTTTTCTAACCATACCATCGTCAAGCAATTCCGTGGGGCTTTGGCCCACCCGTCGCCCAATCGATCAGCTCTACCGTATGCACAACCGGCACGGCCTTGCCGCGATCCGCCAGCCCCTTGCCGATCTGGCTCATGCACCCAAGATTGCCTGTGGCGATGATATCGGGGTTAAGCTTTTCGATATTGCTGATCTTGCGCTCGCGCAATTGCCCCGAAATCTCTGGCTGCAACATATTGTAGGTACCCGCCGAACCGCAGCAAATATGGCCTTCCGGCACGTCTTTTACCGTAAAGCCTACCGCTTTCAGCAGTTTTTTCGGCTCATCGCGCAATTGCTGGCCATGCTGCATCGAGCAGGCCGAGTGATAGGCAACCGTCTGACCCGTTGGGATAGTCGCCTCCGGCAGGCCGAAACGGGTCAGTATTTCAGTGACGTCTTTCGCAAGGCTTGCGACTTTCGCCGCTTTTTCTGCCCATTCCGGATCATTGCGAAACATATGGCCATAATCTTTGATGGTCGTGCCGCAGCCGGAGGCGGTGATGACAATCGCGTCCAAGCCGTCACCGTCGATCTCGTCCATCCATGCGGTGATCATCTGCTTGGCAAAGGCATGGCTTGCCTCATCTTTGCCCAAATGGTGGACGAGTGCGCCGCAACAGCCCTGATTTTTGGGAATCACGACGTCAAGCTCCATGCGGGTAAGAAGCCTGATAGCGGCCTCATTGATGCCGGGGTTCAGCACGGGTTGAGCGCATCCGGTAAGGATCGCGACACGGCCGCGCCTTTCACCCGTCGCAGCAATGTGTTGGGGCGCCTCGTAGCGCGATTTTGCCGGTAAGGACCACGGTGCCAAAGCCAGCATGGCCGAAAGCCGCGCGCCGATGCCGGGGAGTTTTTTAATCAAGGGCGCAAAAGGTTTACCAAGCGCTGCCAATGTCAACGCCACGCGGAAGCGTTTCGGGTAGGGCAGAATGGCGGAAAGCACCGCCCGGATGGCCCGATCCGCGAAAGGCCGCTCATAGCTTGCCTCAATATGCGCTCGCGCATGATCGACCAGATGCATGTAATGCACGCCAGACGGGCAGGTCGTCATGCAGGAAAGGCAGGAGAGGCAGCGGTCGACATGTTTGACGACATCGGCGGAGGCGGGTTTACCGCGCTCCAGCATATCCTTGATCATGTAAATGCGACCACGTGGGCTGTCGAGTTCGTCGCCGAGCAAGAGATAGGTCGGGCAGGTCGCGGTACAAAAGCCGCAATGCACGCAGGTGCGGAGAATTTTCTCCGAGGCCTGCATCGCCGGTTCTTGAAGCGCTTCGGGCAAAAAACTGGTTTGCATGGAGGATGCCTATAAACGTGCCGCCATGCGGCCCGGATTGAGAATACGCTCGGGGTCGAAGCTTGCTTTGATGTGGGATGAAATCGTCTGCAAAGGCGCACTTAAGGGTTCAAACACATCGACGCTGGCCCGAAGATGTTCCGGGCCGCGAATGAGCGTCGCATGTCCGCCCGTGCCAGCCAATGCCGTGCGGATGAGAGACGCACCCGCATCACCCTCGGCTGAGGTTTGTAGCCAGACAAGACCACCGCCCCAATCGATGAGATGGCGGAAAGGAAGCACAGGCTTGAGGGTAGCGAGCAAGGCAGGTGTCTTGGATGGTGCGATTGAAATTTTCCAAACCGCCTGGTCGCGCGGCTCGGCCAGCCAGCTAACATCGCGTATTTTTTTCCAAAGCGAGGTCGACGCCTCATCCGCCAAACGGTCGCAGGAGCTAAAGCCTTTGAGGAGGTCTTTTAATCGATTAAACCGATAATCGACGGAGGGAATAAACCCTTCGAGCCGCAGCACCGTGGCCGAGACCCGCTCGACGCCATTGGGGAGATGGGCTGCGGCGGTAACATCAAACGGTGAACCCAACGCCATCGACATCGCCTCTACCGCGCGGGCATCGTCAAGCCCGTGCAGTGCAAGGGTGACGGAGGTTTCAGGGCGTGGCAGCACCTTGAAGGTCACTTCGGTCAAAAGTCCGAGCGTACCATGCGAGCCGCAGAGGAGTTTTACGAGATCAAGGCCCGTGACGTTCTTCATTACGCGACCGCCGGATTTTATCGTTTCGCCCTTGCCATTGATAAACCGCACACCGATGAGACTATCGCGACAGGCCCCCGCCACCACGCGGCGCGGCCCCGAGAGGTTCGTGGCCGTTATCCCACCCATGGTTGGTTCGCCCGTTGTGCCGAGCAGGGTGCGATAATCCGCAGGTTCAAAGGGCAACATCTGGCCTTTTTCCGCCAGTCGCCGTTCCACTTCTTTGAGCGGTGTACCGGCAAGCGCCGAGATCACCATCTCGGAAGGCTCATACAGCGTCACGCCCGTCAGCGCGCGGGTTGAAATCGTCGTTGCCGCTTGCACTGGTCGGCCAAACGCAGCTTTGGTTCCGCCGCCTTCAATCACAATCGGCGTTTTAGCCGCGTAGGCCTTTTGAACCGCCGCAACAAGATCATCTTCGGCGAAAAGCGAAGTGCCAGCGCTCATCAAGAAGGCTTTCCAATTAAAGGTCTGCCATCAAGCGGAAACACCTTCGCCGGATTAAGCAACCAAGCGGGGTCGAACACCGCCCGTACGCGCATTTGCTGGTTCAAATCAATGTCGGTGAATTGCTTGCGCATCAGATCGCGCTTCTCGATGCCCACGCCATGCTCACCTGTCAGGCACCCGCCCACTTCAACACAGAGTTTGAGAATATCATTGCCCGCTTCTTCGGCTTTGTGGGCTTCTTCTTCATCATTGCAATTATAAAGGATCAACGGGTGCAAATTGCCATCCCCCGCATGGAACACATTGGCGACACGCAAGCCGTAGCTTTTTACGATTTCATCAATGCGACGCAATACCAAGGGCAATTGTCCCGTAGGGATCGTGCCATCCATGCAGATATAATCCGCAATGCGACCCGTAGCCCCAAAGGCCGATTTGCGACCCTTCCAGATGGCGGCTGTCTCCATTGCGGATTTTGATTCTTTCACCGTCTGTACGCCATGCTCCTTGGCGATTTTTACAATCTTGGCGAGTGTTGCATCCATCTCGACATCGGAGCCTTCGACTTCGATGATCAAAAGCGCTTCGGCATCGAGCGGATAGCCTGCGTGGGCGAAAGCTTCGCAGATTTCAATCGCAGGCTTGTCCATAAATTCCATCGCCACCGGAATAATGCCTGCGCCAATAATGGCGGCCACCGCGCGGCCTGCGGCTTCGCTTGAATCAAAGCCAAACAGCACCGGACGCGCGCCTTCGGCCATCGGCAAAATGCGAACGGTGGCTTCTGTCACGACACCAAGCTGGCCTTCCGAGCCAATCACGAGGCCGAGCAGATCAAGCCCTGCGGAGTCCATCGCATCCGAGCCGATATCAACGATGGTACCGTCAATCAGCACCATGCGGACGCCTAAAATATTATTGGTGGTCACGCCATAGCGCAAACAATGCGCGCCGCCGGAATTCATCGCGATATTGCCCGCAATCGTACAAGCCAATTGTGAAGAGGGATCGGGCGCGTAGAAAAAGCCTCTATGCGCCACTTCACTGGAGATCGCGAGATTGGTGATACCCGATTGCACGCGCATCGTGCGGTCGCCGAAATTAATATCCAGCACGCGGTTCATTTTACCAACGCCAACAACAATCGCATCTTCTTGCGGGATCGCACCGCCAGCCAGCGAAGTCCCCGCGCCGCGTGGGATGACTTTCACGCCCTGCTCGTTGCAAAACTGAAGAACCGCTGCGACTTCTTCCGTCGAATTTGGTAACACAACGGCGAGCGGCATTTTGCGATAGGCCGTCAACGCATCGGTTTCAAAGGCGCGTCGCTCATCTTCTGTTGTAATGAGCGAGGTCGCGGGCACGAGCAGAGCAAGGCCAGCGATAATCGCATCGCGACGCGCCAGAATGGCTTCATCCGGCATCGGAAATAGAATGCTCATGGACTTTGCTCCTGCAAGGTTACATCATCTACCATGTCAGAGTATTACTGATATTTTGCAAGAGCGGATTTTGCGGCGAGTTAGCGATCTGCCAAAACGCGGGTCGGCGGGAAGGTAATTTCAACCACGGTACCAGAATAGCGGGCGCTTCTGATCGCCATTGATGCGCGGTTGGCCTCTATAAGGGCCTTGGTAAGCGGTAGGCCCAACCCGGTCCCCCCCGCGCGGCGTGTGGTTGTCACCTGCCGGAATGGTTCTAACGCCATAGCAATGTCTGCTTCCGACATGCCGACGCCGGTATCTTTTACCCGGATAATCACCTCGCCATCGCGCGAACGGGTTGTCGAGACAATCACTTGGCCGCCTGCGGGCGTAAATTTGATCGCGTTAGAAAGAATGTTCAGCATGATTTGAGTCAAAGACCGTTCATCCGCCACAATTGCGGGCATATGCGATGCCAAGCTTGTCCGTAAAATAACCTGCGCTTTATTGGCTGCCTCTTGAACCGTATTGGCCGCTTCGAGCAGCAGCATATTGACATCAACTTCGACGAAGGTGAGGTCAGCGCGTCCGGCTTCAATCTTGGAAAGATCAAGCAAATCATTGACGAGATTGAGCACGTGCGCGCCGGATTTCAGGATATCTTGAACATAATCGCGATACTTCGTGTTGCCCAGTACGCCAAACCGTTCATCTTGCATAATTTCGGCAAAGCCAATAATCGCAGACAAGGGTGTACGGATTTCATGGCTCATGCGGGCTAGAAAATCCGATTTTCGGGCGCTTGCGGTTTCCGCAGCTCGTCGCGCTTCAATAAAGTCGCGTTCGGCCCGTTTAAAGGCGGTTATGTCGCGCAGTACGGCGCAGAATTTTGGGTCGGACGAGGTGCTGATCCGCCCCATTGTCATGAAAAGCGGGATTTGGCCACCATCCAGCGTCTGCCCGGTCACTTCACGCCCGTCATTGAGTACGCTGGCAACGCCATTGTCTTTGAGACCTTCAAGATAATCCAAAGCCCGGTTGCGGCTGTTTTCAGCAAGCAGCGTTGTAAAATGTTCACCCGAAATCTTGATGGTATCGATACCGAACAAGGCTTCTGCCGAACGGTTTAAGGATAAAATCCGCCCATTATTGTCGAGGATAATCACCCCATCGGTGGCCGTATCCAAAATGGCCGATAGCTCACCTGCCGAAACGCCCGTTCCTGTGCTCACCATTTCATCGTCAAACGGCACAAACTCTTGCCGAGACGGTGCGATCTGTTCAAAGATCAACATGCTGGCGGGTAAATCATCCCATTCAACGGTTTGTAGTTTAACACCCAAGGCCACCATGTCGCCATCGCGCCGACGCAACAGCATAGCCCCATCATCTTCGACGGCGCGGCGTGACGGATCGCGACCACCAAACATCGTATCGATGCCGCCGGTTTCAAAAAATGCGTCCGCGTTCTCATAGCCCAGCCAATCCAAAAGGGGCTGGTTCATCAGGATCGGAACACCGCCCCGGCTGATGAGAATGCCAATGGGTAGGCGATCGAGTACTTCCGTCAACCGATCTGGATGAGCGCCTTGCTCTTGGGTAGGCACGAAAGGAGCGACAATTGGTGCTTCAGATACAGCCGCGACAGCCGGAGTCTCGTCCTCAATATCCGTTTGGCGGGCACCTAATGCTCTGGCGATTTCGCGGAATGCATTGCGCTCGTTTTCGCTCAGTCCATTCGCGGTTGACCAAGGCATGTTCACCGGCCTCGCCTCGACGGTTTTTATAACACCCTTCTCAACGGGTGTAGCCGTAACAATCGTTGTGTTTTTAATAAACCCAAACCCACGATAACCATTAAAGCGATGATCATCTGTGGTCATTGGTGTACCGGACAACGTAACATCGACCGACGCGATGCCATCTAATGAGAGCGTTGCCTCGACACCCACAAACGTCTCCTGCGATTGAAGCGCATCGCCAATCGCATCGCGGTGTGGCCAAGCCTTACCCGAAAGGGTGCGATAAAGCCCGGTAATGGCTTCGTGGACGTCGGGGAAATGGAATTGACCGGAAGCATTCGTCTGCCACACAAACCGAAACCGCCCCTTTGGCGAATGGGGATTGCCGCCTGATCGAGCAAGAGAGGAGCTTTTACCGTCGTTCATTCAAAAGGGAACCTTATCGGTGTCTCACAAATTGCATAAAATGATCGGATAATTATTTATCCTTTGGTTAACCTCGCGTCGAATCGAATCTCACCCGAAGGTCGAACAACGATAAAACAACGTTAACGCGGCTTATCCATTGACGATTGTGCAGTGCAACATTATATTGCAGTGCAGTAAAAAATAGTACGGGGCATGGTGCCTCTCATCTTTGAAAAGGACTGCATTATGGCAAAACTACCATCTGGTTACGAAATTCCGGCGGAAATGCGCGATTTGGCCGAAAAAAGCGTCGAACAGGCCAAAACGGCGTTTGACGGCTTTATCGGCGCGGCCAATAAGGCGGTAGCGGCAGCCGATACCCACACGACGACGGCGCAGCACCAGTCGCGTGATTTGGCGAAACGCGCGATGGGCTATGCCGAGCAGAATGTAACGGCCGCTTTTGATCTGGCCCAACGTCTTCTGCACGCGAAAGACGTACAGGAAATGGTCCAAATTCAAACTGAATTTGTAAAAACCCAAGTTTCGGCTTTGCAGGAACAATGGACCGAATTTGGTTCAACGGTTCAGGCTTCGGCCAAAAAAGCCACTGAGACGGTGCAAGCAACCGTTGAAGGTGCGGCTGCCGAAATTCGTAAAGCGGCTTCCACCGCGAAATCCAAATAATCTTTAGCTCAGTTTTTATTCCCAATAGGAGGGGCAAATGGCATCCGATGTTGGCGTTCCAAGTAAAGCAAGCGTAACGGCTCCGGCCGCATCCCCCATAAAAGAGGCGAAAGTGGCCGCAAAGCCAGTGGCGGCTTCGGCTGAGCCTTTAGCCGCTGTTATAAAGGCAGCCTCTGCTCCGTTAAGCCAGAGTGCAGTGGTAAAAGCAGCATCAACCCCGCCAAAGAAAGCGGTTGGCAAAGCGTCACCGAGTAAAGTAGCTCCGGCTGAAGTCGAGCCGGAGGCTGAATTTGCCGTCAAAGCAAAGGCGGATGCTGCGACTAGCCCTGTTCCACCGGTTGATGCGATCCGTGGCGTTGCCGAGCAATCTCTTGCCCAAGCGCGCACGGCTTTTGCAAAATCTCAGGCAGCAACCCACCAATTCGCGCAAGGGTTTGAGGCCAGCGGTGAGGTTGTCCAGTCGGGCATGAAAGAATTGCAGCTTCGGATGTCGGAAGTCATTGAGGCGCAAACCCATGCGGCTTTCAATTATTTCCGCGCGGTGACGAAAGCCCATACCTTGTCAGAACTGATCGATTTGCAATCCACCGAATTGCGTCGTGGCGTTCAAAGAACCTTAAGTGAAGCCAAGGAAATGTCCTCGCTTGCTCAAGCAATTGCGACAAAGGCAACCGAGCCCGTTCGCAAAGCGATTGATCATGCCGTTGAGACCACACGGCAAGCTCGGTAATCTTTAAACTTAAAGCTCTTGAAAAAGCGGGCGGGCCGGCGTAGGGTCCGCCCGCTTTTTAAGTATGCAGCTATAGCTCAGTTGGTTAGAGCGCTAGATTGTGGATCTAGAGGTCCCCCGTTCGAGCCGGGGTAGCTGTACCATCATTACCCTGTCGATCAGCCAAAAGCGATTAGAACAGCCGCTATCGCTAAGATGCTGCCTGTGATGCGGTTGATACGTCTGCGCGCTGACACGCTTGAAAACAATTGCCTCGCCTTCGCCGCCGCCGTCGCATAAGCCGTTAAGGTGCCTGTGATAATTAGCGCGATCAGGACAGCGACCGTTAAAAAATCCTCAAGTGTCAAGTTTTCAAGATCAATGATCGAGGGCAAAAGCGCCACGAAGAATAAAATGGGCTTTGGATTGCCAAGGGTCAGCGAATAGGTGGTTAAAAATAATGACCATGGCGTCTCCTCCAATGCTTGCTGGGTCCGCGCCTCTAAGGAGGGATCTATAGGAGACGTCCAGAGTTTATAAGAAAGCCACATCAAATAAGTGGCACCGCCCCATTTGATCGCTAAAAAAATCGGCGCATAGGCTCCCGCAAGCGCGGCGAAGCCTGCGGCGGCCGCCGCATAGAGCGTTAGATCACCAAGCACAAAGCCTGCAATAAAGGCAGGCATACCCTTTAACCCTCTTGCCAGCGCACGGGCTAGAACGGCCGCAATGCCTGGTCCAGGCGTTGCCACCGCGACAAAGTAGGTGAGAGAAAAAAGGATCAATCCTGAAACGAGCATAAGTCTTTAATCACTATTAAAAGTTGATTCTAACAACGAATATTTTATTTTTGCTCTAAATTTAAGCATTTTACGTCACAAAAAGGTAATTGTACTCATTTCATTTTCTCGACTTTAGCACCAATATTAGAATATAAAGAATTAGATTCGTCTGGGTAGCGTATGAGGGGCCGTCCATACTATTGCGTAGTCTTGAGTAAAGGATTTTTGAGTAAAAATGTCCGGTAATTATTTTGGCTCTACTTTTTTTGGCGTCGCGCGTCGCAGTGATTTTATCTCGGCGGTCCGTAGCCTACTGAACTCCCTCCGTCCAGAATGGAACCGAGGTGTTTTTGCCGGCGATAATCTAATTACCTTTGGTAAAAATCTCTCTTTTCAATTCGATAAACCTTTCATGACGGCGCTGGAAAAACACGCCCAAAGCGGAGTCGAAAAAAGCATCATCTGGCGCACCGCCATTTTGGTTTGGGCGGCACGCAACGGTTTGCGGCGGGAGGGTGATTTTGTCGAGTGTGGTTGCTATCGCGGTACGACCTCTCGCATCATCTGCGATACATTAGATATCAACACAACCAATCGATCATTTTATCTCTACGATTTGTTTGAGTATCAAGAAGGTAGTCCTTATGTCAAAATGCCGGCTTTGGGTCCCGACCTTTATGATGAAGTCCGTCGCAAGTTTGCCCCAATCCCGCGTGCAAAAGTCATTAAAGGCCATGTGCCTGATATTTTAGAGATCGAATCCCCTGAGCAGATAGCGTTTTTGCACATTGATATGAATAATGTGGCAGCAGAAATTGGCGCGCTTGATAAGTTGTTTAATAAGGTGACGTCTGGCGGCATGATTGTGCTTGATGACTATGGTTATCTTCCGTATCGTGCCCAAAGGGATGCCGAGCGTCAATGGTTTGCCGATCGCGGTTATGATGTCATTGAATTGCCGACCGGCCAAGGCTTGGTAATCAAGTAAAATTCAGTCGATGGGCTGAACTTTGCCCGGTGTAACCTGAAATTGCTCAGCGCTTAAAGGCAAGTCTGAAAATAGGGTGCGATCAGCACCCGTCATAAACACCTGCGCGCCCAAGGCATCAAGCGTATGAAACAAGGCCAGCCTGCGGCGCGGATCAAGATGGGCGGCAATTTCGTCTAGCAAAACAATAGGCGCCATCCCACTCGTTGCCGCTACCAAGCGGGCATGGGCGATGATCATGCCAATAAGCAGCGCTTTCTGCTCACCGGTCGATGCGCGGCCAGCCACGATGTTTTTCGGGCCATGACGTACAATTAAATCCGAGGTCTGCGGCCCAATCGTGGCCCGGCCTGCGGCACGGTCCCGCGCGCGATTGGCTTGAAGCAGGCTCCTAAACAGGTCTTCGACATCGACAGCGGCCTCATTCGCCAAAGCCGTTTCAAGGGTGCCTTCCAATTGAATATCCGCCCAAGGAAAAGGTGAAATATCATCGCGCTCTTTCGCGATAAGGCCTGATAGCTGACCAACCGTCTCCCGCCGCGCCGCCGCAACGGCCACACCTGTTTCAGCGACCTCGCGTTCGACGGCACTCAGCCAGTGTAAATCATGGCTGTTGTCTTCCAAAATGCGATTGCGCGACCGAAGGGCGCGCTCAAGCGCGCTAACCCTTGCGCCGTGGCCCGGATCAATGGCAAGAACCAAGCGATCAAGAAAGCGTCGCCGATCCCCCGCCGAACCTGCAAAGAGTCCATCGAAAGCAGGTGTTAGCCAGACCAATCGCAGATAGTCATTAAAAGCCGTAGCCGAGGTCGCAGCTTCGCCGTTGATGCGGTATTTTCGTGGACCATACCCTTCCGGCCCCGGCTGCTCCAAGCCCGTGCCAAGCTTAACCCTATCAAAGGGACCCGAGACCTCAGTGGCGACCGCGAAGGCCCCTGTGCCCGTCTCGCGCGCCATGTCGGCCAGGTCCGCGCGGCGTAACCCACGCCCGGATGAAAAAAGCGAAATCGCTTCAATCAAGTTCGTTTTACCCGCACCATTTTCGCCAATAAAGGCAATCATGCGTCCGCTAAAATGAAGATCAAGCGACGGATACGATCGAAAGTCCTGAAGAATCAGACGGGTAAGATGGGGGTTCGTCAAACGCGCATCGGCATTAAAACATACAACGCACTTGCACCTTCCCGATCCTGCACCAAAGTTGGCGAGCCGGAATCGGCAAGCTTTAAGAACGCTGTATCGCTATCCAACTCAGCGCAGATATCGAGGAGATAACGCGCATTAAACCCGATTTCCAACGCACCTTGATCGTAGTCGACCTCAATCTCTTCCGTTGCCGAGCCTGAGTCTGGATTAACAACCGAGAGGGTCAATTTGTGATCGTCCAAGGTCATTTTCACAGCACGGCTACGCTCGGACGAAATTGTCGAAACGCGGTCCACCGCAGACGTAAACTCCGCTTTATCAACCGTTAAGAGCTTATCATTCGCCATCGGAATGACGCGTTGATAATCAGGGAATGTACCATCGATGAGCTTGGAGGTGAGCACCACTTCGCCAAACGTAAGACGAATTTTTGTGGCGGAGAGTTCAATCGCCACCGTGTCGGAACCGCTTTCAACGAGTTTCAGGATTTCGCTTACCGCTTTACGCGGCACGATAACCCCCGGCATACCAGACGAGCCTTCCGGCGCATCGGTTTCAACGCGGGCCAAGCGATGCCCATCGGTTGCCACCGCGCGCAGCATCGTGTGGCCGAGCACATCGATCGTGTGGAGATAGATACCGTTTAGATAATAGCGTGTCTCTTCGGTCGAAATCGCAAACTGGGTTTTTTCAATCAAACGTCTCAGCTCACCCGATGGCAAACTGAAGTGATGTCCAATGTCTCCCGCCGCGAGATCTGGAAAATCACTATCGGGAAGCGTTTGAAGGCTAAACCGCGAGCGGCCTGAGCGAATGACCATCGTGTTGGTTTCGCCATTCAATTCAAGCGAAACCTGAGCGCCATCGGGCAATTTACGGATAATATCATAGAGCATATAAGCGGGAATGGTTGTCGCTCCCGCTTTCTCGACATCAGCCGCAAAGCGTTCGGTCACCTCAAGATCGAGATCGGTTGCTTTGAGCCGTACAGATGATTCCTCCGCCCGGATCAAAATATTCGACAGGATCGGAATCGTATTCCGGCGCTCCACGACCCGATGGACATGGCCCAAAGAACGCAACAAGGCTGCTCTCTCAACGGTGACCTTCATCATTAACCTTGCTTATAACAGAGGATGACGCACGGATTTTTCAGATTAGACTAATCCTATAACCGTGCAGGGTCAAAATTTTGGCAAGCCAGGAGCAGATAGGCAAGTCCTGATGCGAGGTGTGGTTGCTGTGAGGGCCATCTTCCACAGAAATCGGCAAGATTTAGTCTTGCAACATCCGCTTTAAGAGTTCCACATCGTCTTTGAGCATCGCATCCGCATTCACCGCGCCCTCAATCTTGCGGACCGCGTGCAGCACGGTGGTATGATCGCGCCCGCCAAAGCGTCGCCCAATTTCCGGAAGCGATCGAAGGGTCAACACTTTTGCCAAATACATCGCAATCTGCCGGGGCTTAACCACGCTTGCCGAGCGGCGGGACGAGAGAATATCGGCCCGGCTCACGTTAAAATGCGTGGCCACCAGTTTTTGAATATCTTCAATCTTGACCTTGCGGGGCTCGCGGGTGCGTACCAGATCGCGGATCGCGATTTCGGCCGCCTCAACCGTCATCGTCCCGCCCGTCAATGTCGAATGGGCGAGCAGGCGATTAACCGCTCCGTCCAGATCGCGGCCATTCGAGATAATCGTTTTCGCCACATAGCTGATAACCGCTGGGCTTACATCAAACCCCGGCTGATGTTGCCGCGCACTTGCAATCCGCGCCTCGATAATCTTGACGCGAAGCCCCTCATCAAGCGGCCCCATTTCAACCACCAAGCCGCCCGCAAGCCGCGATTTGACGCGCTCGTCCAGACTTTCCAAATCCGTCGGCGGTCGATCCGCCGCGATAACAATCTGACGACCGGAATCGATCAAGGCATTCAATGTATGGCAAAACTCCTGCTGGATCGATTTACCTTGCAAAAACTGCACATCATCAATCACCAGGAGATCAATACCACGAAGACGCTCTTTAAAATTAAGGGCAGTTTGCGCTTTGAGCGCGGATACGAACCCATACATAAACCGATCCGCCGTCAAATAAATCACCCGTCGATTTTGCGCGGTCGTGTCATGCGCAATGGCGTGTAACAAATGGGTTTTGCCAAGCCCCACTCCTGCATGAACATAAAGCGGATTATAAAGCGGCGCTTCGCCAGCGCTGTTTTGAACAATATGCTCGGCGGCTGCATTGGCTAAAGCGTTTGATTTACCCACGAGGAAATTAGCGAAGGTCAAGCGCCGATCCAACGGTGCACCCGTTAGCGCATCACTCTCCGACGCAGCTTTACCTTCGGCTACCACGGCGATATCGGCTTTATGTCGCTCGGGAACACTTCGCTCCGTGTGCGTATTTTCGACGAGATGCGGAAGAGGCGGCCTTTGTATTGGCCTGTTTAAAGCCCCTCGCACCGAAAGTGAAACATCGGACACGCCTTTAAACTCTTCGACCAAGAGCGCGCGCAACCGATCCACATAATGCGATTCAATCCAGCTTTTGAGAAAACGCGTTGGCACCGATAGAAAAGCCATCGAGCCGGAAATTTCAACGAGATCAAGCCGTCCGAACCAGCTTGAAAAAACATCTTCACCAAGCTCCGCGCGAAGTCTTCGGCGAACACGGTCCCATGCCTCTGTAGGGGTAAGGGGATGGTCAAGGTCATGAATAAGGTTGGCCTTCAATATGCTCAAGGTCATGATACACTAAATTCCACGTCAATTAAGTCAAAAACGAAGTTAGATGCAGATTTTCTGCTTAATTTTTATTTTGGACACGATTCAAAAAACTCATTCGTTTCTAACGCAAAACTTTCCGTAGAACTTTCCAAGGGTGATAATGGCAAGGGTGATAATGGCAATGACGATAATGAATTATGTGCACTTAACACCGTTATGAAGGCCGACATCCCATGATCTCCTTTGTACTCTAAACACTAAATTGAGGCATCGAATAAATCGATGCCATCACCCTGTTGCGTATCCTCAAACCCGGCAATCATTTTTGATCAAGAAATGCCATCCCTCAAGGTGAAGATGAATCTTCTTGGTTACTCATGAAACGATCACCGCGAGACGCGCTGACAAGGATAAGTCTTACACTCCGAAAAATTCCATGCAACGGATCGACTACAACTTAAACGCGAAATAACCGATTCACTGCTCCGTCAAAGCCCTTGGTTGAGGAGGCGTTAGCCGCAAACGCTTGGCTTCGTTCACATTTCCTTAATCCTAATGCGTTTGGAAAAAATTTATTTTTTATTTTTGGGACTGGCTCACACCTCCCACAAACGGGGCAGCCGGATGACTAAAAAACTTCTTATATGATAACTCATTGAAACTATTATGTTAATTCTGCGCGGCTTTATTACGAAAATGTCATCTTAGCCGAAAATTCGCAGGCAACCTGTCAAGCCAAAAATTTGAAAAAGGGACTAAATATTTTTGTTGCATTTCTGTTAAAATTGAAATTTGGACAAAGAAAAAGCCCCACTGTAAGCGGGGCTATATTACAACTTATAGGTTGTATTTTTACGTTCTATGCACTTAAAGAACTAATCGCTTTCGCTAAGCGCGACACCTTACGGGATGCCGTGTTTTTATGCAAAACGCCTTTTTGCGCAGCACGCATCAATTCGGGTTCGGCATCCTTGAACGCTTCCGTCGCAGCGACCTTATCGCCAGCCTTCAAAGCTTCTTCAAGCTTTTTGACATAGGTGCGGACGCGCGAACGGCGGCTGCGGTTGACAGCCGTGCGGCGCTCAATCTTACGGGTGGCCTTCTTGGCAGAAGTCGTATTGGCCATTTTCTATACCTCACGGCGGAACCCTTTCCTTGAATTAAGGAATATGGCTAACCGCCCATGTTGGAAGGTTGAAGGCTGCCCCGAAAATATCAGGATAGCCCTTGTGTGGCAGCGTTCATAACGGCTTCAGCATTTGGCGTCAATCTCCTTCACTGGAGAAACCGAAGATTTGCGAGAAAGATATGTGCCGGATTGGTCGGATCGAGCAACATCCGAACCGATAGCGCGCAACAAGTGATCACAATCAGCGGGCGAATGATCCGCGCGCCCTGTTTGATCGCAAGCCGCGATCCCATTTGCGCACCAAGCATGGAGAAAACACCCATCGCGAGACCCAATGGCCATATGACGCTTCCCGCATAGGCAAAAAGCAGTAACGCGCCCAGATTACTTCCGCCATTGAGCAGTTTTGTCATCGCGGTTGTTCGGGTAATCCCCAAACCTTGGAGGGCGATGAGGGCGAGGGCATAAAAAGATCCGGCGCCCGGCCCAAGGAAGCCATCATAAAAGGCAATCGGCGGCACGATCAACAGCATAAAGCCCGTCGGGCTGAGGCGACTTTTGCGATCCACCTCGCCCAAACCCCGCATCAGACCGAAATAAAGCGCAACGGCGATAAGAAGCGCCGGAATAAGCGTCGCTATCGCGTCCTTCGGGAGAAGATTGATGGATAGCGCGCCGCCGATGCTGACGATCAATGCCATGATCGCCATAGGTAACCCCGCTCGCCATTCGACAATGCCCGAGCGGTTATAGGTATAAAGAGCGGAAAGAATGGAGAGCGTCCCTTGCACCTTATTGGTCGCAACAGCAGCTACGGGTGGCACCCCCGCCAATAGCATCGCAGGAATGGTAAGCAATCCGCCCCCACCTGCAATGGCATCAACAAAACCCGCAGCAAACCCTGTCGCGCATAAGAGCGCGAGGACGTCTAGGCTCAGCTCCATTTAGCGGTCTTTGAAAGCGGCGGGTCGTTTTTCAATAAACGCCGTCATGCCCTCTTTCTGGTCTTGCGTCGCAAACAGCGATTGGAAGAGACGACGCTCAAAACGCATACCCTCGGCAAGGGAGGACTCAAAAGCACGATTAACGGCCTCCTTCGTCATCAAAACGCTTTGGCGGGAAAATCCGGCAATGCTTTGCGCCGTTTTAATGGCTTCTTCGATAAGTTCTGCCACCGGGATGATTCGCGACACAAGGCCCGCGCGTTCGGCCTCTTGTGCATCCATCATGCGCCCGGTCAGGCACATTTCCATGGCTTTGGCTTTGCCCACCGCACGCGTCAAACGCTGGCTACCACCCGCACCCGGCATAATACCAAGCCGGATTTCAGGTTGGCCAAATTTGGCCGTGTCCGACGCAAGGATAAAATCGCACATCATCGCCAATTCGCACCCTCCTCCGAGGGCGAAACCAGAAACCGCCGCGATCAAAGGTTTGCGATGCCGTGAAATAGCATCCCAAGCAGTGATAAAATCATCGAGATAGGTGGAGGGGAAGGAAAGATCCTTCATCTCTTTCACATCCGCGCCCGCCGCAAACGCCTTCTCGGAGCCTGTCAAAACAACCGCGCCAATCGTACCATCGCGATCAAATCCATCGAGCGCGTGGGTGATTTCCCGAATGACAACGGAATTGAGTGCATTTAATGCGTCGGGGCGGTGAATGGTAATAAGACCCGTTTTGCCGCGTGTTTCCGTCAGTATCGTTTCGTATGCCATGGTTGCCCCTTTTCGATGTCAGGTAACGAGTGCTAGCGCGGCTTTGTCTTCGGTTCAAGGCCGCTTACTTTTGGCAGGTTTTACAATAAAACGTCGAGCGCCCGGATTGGATGATCCGTTCAATGGTTCCTGAACAGGAAACCGTAGGGCATTTCTCATCTTCTCGATCATATACCCTAAACCGATGCTGGAAATAGCCAAGCGATCCATCCGTCTGCGCGTAATCCCGCAAGGAAGAGCCGCCTGCTTCCACCGCTTCGCTCAGCACCGCGCGGATGGTGGTGGCCAAAAGCTCGGCCTTTCCCTTCATGCTGCCTTTATTGGTCGAAAGCGTTCCCGCAAGCCGCTTGGGTGAAAGGCCTGAGCGATGCAGCGCCTCGCAGATATAGATATTGCCCAAGCCCGCGATTAATCTTTGGTCCAGCAGTGCTGCTTTCAGCGGGGTCTTTTTATGGGCGAACAAGGTCTGAATCAGATGGCCATTCAATGCATTGCCGAGTGGCTCGACGCCCATCGCCTTAAAAGGCTTGGATTCGGCCAAGGATGCGCTTGGTACGAGGTCCATAAATCCGAAGCGGCGCGGATCATTATAGGTAATCCTCGCTCCATTCTCCATATGGAAAACGACATGATCATGCGGCGAGGGATGATGGGTTTCATGGTGAAACTCACCTGGTTTTACGCTTTTTCCGCCTAATTCGACGGTAAATCGCCCACTCATGCCGAGATGCATAATCAAGGCTTCATCGGAGGAGAGATGCAATACCAGATATTTCGCGCGTCGGGATAGTGCGATGATTTTCTGCCCTTCGAGCCGCTCTTTAAAATGCGCAGGGAACGGGAACCGCAGGTCTTTTCGCCGTTGCTCAACCTTGATAAGGCGCTGCCCTGCCATGGCAGGTTCAAGGCCGCGACGCACGGTTTCGACCTCGGGAAGTTCGGGCATCGATATTTTCTCCCTTGTGTTGCGACGGCATAGCGTCTTGACGCCCCACGCGCTATGGTCTTCAGCATGATATCGAGAAAAGCAGGTAGAGACAGCATGATGGACAATGAGATAAGGCAAGATAGCGGTGAGGAAACCCATTTCGGTTTTTCATCCGTCCGTTTAGCCGACAAGCAGGCCTTGGTCGATGACGTCTTCCATAAGGTTGCCAAGCGCTATGATGTCATGAATGATCTGATGTCATTCGGCCTGCATCGGGCTTGGAAGAATGCGCTCGTCTCCTCGCTACGGCCCAACATGAACAAGCCCTTCGCTCTCCTCGATATGGCAGGCGGCACGGGAGATGTCGCTTTCCGTGTCATGGAAGCGACGGGTCCGCGCGGACGCGCTACCGTTTGCGATATCAATGGCGATATGTTGCGCGTGGGCCGCGACCGGACGCCCAAGGCTATCAGAGACCAGATCGAGTTTGTACAGGGTAATGCCGAGAGCCTTCCCTTCGAAGATAAGAGCTTTGATGCCTACACGATCGCCTTTGGCATTCGCAACGTGCCGCGTATCGATCTCGCAGTTTCTGAGGCCTATCGCGTTTTAAAGCGCGGCGGCAGGTTTATGTGCCTCGAATTTTCGCCGATTGATATGCCGGTACTTGATAAGCTCTACGATTTTTTCTCCTTTAAAATCATTCCGCCTATGGGGAAATTAGTCACAGGCGATGCCGAGCCTTATCAGTATCTTGTTGAATCCATTCGACGTTTTCCGTCTCCGGGCCGTTTCTCAACCATGATCCGTGAAGCGGGCTTTGGCGAGGTTCGTGCAAGGCCGATGTCGGGCGGGATCGTGCAGCTTCATTCTGGTTGGAAAGTTTAAACCGCCCGTGCCTCGTTTCGCTCCCATCCATCTTATCCGTTTGGCCCGTGTCGGCTTCGTACTGGCGCGCGAAGGCGCGTTTGCGCTCGTTGATCTTTCCGAGGTGCCTGCTGGTATTCGTCTTCTGGTGCAAGGCGCGCGGTTGCTTGAAAAACGCGGCGCGTCTTCGAGTGCCGAAGGCCTCGTTGCGGCACTTACCCGATTGGGACCTTCTTATATCAAGCTCGGCCAGTTTATGGCCACGCGACCAGATGTTGTTGGTGTTCGCGTCGCACGCGATTTAGAAAAATTGCAGGACCGTATTCCCGCCTTCGGAATGCCTGATGCTCTGGCCGCGATTGAGGCCGCTTTTGGTAAACCCGTCGATGGATTATTTTCCGAATTCAGCCCGCCAATTGCAGCCGCTTCAATTGCACAGGTGCATCGCGCCGTAACCCTGGCGGGTGAAACGGTCGCCGTAAAAGTCTTGCGCCCCTATGTGCGCGCGCGCTTCCGCCGCGATCTATCGGCGATGGCCTATGCCGCTGAATTTATGGAATCGGTTTCCGCCGAAGCGCGACGCCTCAAATTCATCGAAGTGGTTGAAACGCTCGCCCGTTCGGTGACGATGGAAATGGATTTGCGCCTTGAGGCCGCAGCCCTATCGGAAATGGCCGAGAACGCCAAAGACGATGCAGAATTTCGCGCCCCCAAAGTGCTATGGGATTTAACCGCGCGCGAAGTGCTGACGATGGAGTGGATCGAGGGTATTCCGCTGCACGATATCGAGGCGATTGCCGCCGCGGGCCATGATTTAAAAGGCTTGGGCCGCATCGTTATCCAATCCTTTTTGCAACATGCCTTGCGCGACGGTTTTTTCCACGCCGATATGCATCCGGGTAATCTGTTTGTCGACGCTGAGGGAAGACTCTGCGCCGTTGATTTTGGCATTATGGGAAGGCTGGGGTTAAAGGAGCGACGCTTCTTAGCCGAGATTTTACTTGGCTTTATTACACGCAATTATCGCCGCGTGGCGGAAGTGCATTTTGAGGCAGGCTATGTGCCGGCACGTCACTCGGTGGATGATTTCGCACAAGCCATTCGTGCGATTGGTGAACCGATCCATCAGCGCTCCGCCGATCAGATTTCGATGGCGAAACTCTTGACGCTTTTGTTTGAAGTCACGGGCCTTTTCGACATGCGTACGCGCACCGAACTTGTGATGCTGCAAAAGACCATGGTGGTGGTGGAAGGGGTGAGCCGCTCGCTCGACCCGCACCTGAATATGTGGACGACGGCGGAACCCGTGGTGCGCAGTTGGATTGAACGCAATCTCGGCCCCATCGGCAAGATTGAAGAATTGGGCCGTGGTGCGGTTTCGTTAGCCGGAATGGTCGGCCATTTACCCGCTTTAGCCTCGCGCGCTGAAGCGCTGGCCGAGCAATTGGCGCACGCGACCGATAAAGGTTTCCCGCTCGATGCCCGCTCCATCGCCGAAATCGGAAGGGCCGAAGCCCGCCGTAACCGCTGGGGCAATCTCGCGCTCTGGATTATTGCAGGTGTGCTGTTAGCAGTTGCGATGCGGGTGCTTTAGCCTGTCGTTTCGGACAGGTGTACTGCGATTGTTTTAAGACCATGATGCAGTTTCAGCGTGTCGTTTTAAGAAAACGGCGCTTGATATTTATTGCAAAAATGGTATATGGATATGGCTTGGACGGTTGAGTTTTTGGATCAAGATATTCGAAATGCGATCTATGCTTTACCAAGAGATATGCGGGCCAAATTCGAGCGCATTTCTCATTTGATCGAGGATGCAGGCCTCGAACAGGTCCATGAGCCTTATGTAAAACATCTCGAAGGACCGATTTGGGAAATGCGAATGATCGGCAGAGACGGTATCGCCCGTGCTGCCTACGTGACAACCACAGGGAGGCGCGTTGTGGTCGTTCACGTCTTTATCAAGAAGACGGAAAAAACACCGCGCCGGGAAATTTTAACGGCGCTTAAACGTGCGAAAGAGGTACGATAATGTCAGAGAAGCGAATGTATATCCCTGTTGAGGAAGCCTTTCTGGACTGGCGTAAAGACCCCGAATTTGTCGCCGCCTATGATGCTCTGGAAGAAGAATTTGCTTTGGCCGAAGCGCTGATTTTAGCGCGCGCACAAGCGAATATGACGCAAGAAGATGTGGCCCAGAAAATGGGAACCACTCAGGCCGTGATTGCAAGGTTGGAAAGCGGACGCTCAATGCCATCCACCCGCACCTTAACGCGTTTTGCAGATGCGACGGGAACGAAACTTCGGATCAGTTTTGTGCAAGAGAAATCCTCCCTCTTAAAGGCTGAAAGCGACGTCAAAACGCCTTCTCGTACCAGAGTTTAAGGTAAAGATTGGTTGGATGGGCGTTATAAGAAAAATCGCTCCAAGCCGATAGATTACCGCAATAATAGGCCCGATTAAAACTATCGATACACGGCTCATGTGACACCGATTGGCCAAGCCAGCCACTGGCTTCAACGATGAAGTGGGCATCGCGCTTTTCGGACATAAACCAGCGCTTGGAAAGACCCAGCAAAAGCGCGGGACTGACTTTCAATTTTGGTGACGAATAGCCAGTATCAAGACCAAACGTAATAGCATTGCTGCCATCAAGCATAAGAAATCCAGACACCAATATTTGTGGTATCGACGAAGAATAAAAATGGGCAACGTCAAAGCAAATCGAGCTGTCATAAATCGAGCAAACACGATCAGGGCGGTTCATTAGAGATTGACCGCCCGCTGCGAATTGTTTTTCACCTACAAAGAGACCCGTAATCGCAACATAGCTTCGCTCATCAAGCGCGTGCCAAAATTCAGACGGCAATTGCGCATCCATCACAAAAGCGTGTTTGGCAGAGGTTGGTAGCAGGCCTGTTTCAGGCTCCAGTCCGTCGGCATGAGCTGAAAAATTTGAAAACGCGACAAAGCATAGAGTGAGCGTAATAATCCTGAGCAACGCCATCGCGGTTACTGACGTTGCATCAACCCTTAATCGGGGCTGGAAATTTTCGTCACGCATTCCTCACCGCAAATAACCGACGGGTGCCAATGCACGGGAAAGCGAGGCTTCGCCTTGGCCATAGATTGTTTTGTCGCAATTAGGGTAGCAGCTAAGCGTGTCATAGCGCGCAGTGGCGAGAAGAATGTCGGCAGTGTTTGCTCCCGTTAGATTTGGGAATTTCTGACGGACAACCGAAGCATAGCCTGCAACCCTAGGTGCGGCGTAAGAGGTGCCCCAATAGGAGGAAGTTGGCGTCCCATCTATACTGATACCATACACGGTATTACCATTAATTGTTACATTGGAAGGGCTAATGCCAGATGCAACCAAGAACCTAGCTTGAACCGTCGGATCTGGTCCGGCCACATTCGAACCTTGAGTAATCTGCTTATTTGTCGTCGGATCGGTGTAGACATAGGATTTGAAAATTGAAGCCGTGCCTGGTTTACCGCTCGCTCCGGGCGTCCCTGTTCCATCAAGAGCGCCCACAATAAGGGTGCGAGGCCCAAGATTGGTATCGTTTGCAAGGGTGTAAGGCAAAGGAGCCCAGTCCGACCGAATAGCTTCATTGCCAGCAGCTACCGTAATGACGGCATCGGATAGAGAAAGTGCCGCCGAACCTGACGTCAACGTGTTACCAAGCACGGAGGTTGCCGTTTTGCCATTCAGTAAATTAGTAAAAGGATTAATACTCCCCGACACATAATTAATAAAACTCGTAGCATCAGATTGTTGCACAGGCAGGGCCTGATTATTTCTTTGATAATCCCATCCAAAGCTCATATTAACAACGTCCATATAAAAAGCACTATTTTGACGATTGGGATTGTTACTGTTGGGATTGGCCGCGTAACTTGTTTGTTTAGTACCTGTTACATCGATAATGCTCGCATTTGGAAATACAGCAGAAGAAGTGCCATAAAAGGCATCTAAAGCATATAAGGTTGATCCTGGTGCATAGCGCCATGCCAGCAAGCTCGTGATGGCACCATGGTAATCCTCGCCCGAGGGATGCGCACTTTGTGAAGCATAAAAGCTGTCCCAAATCAGAACGTTGGAACCTTTACCGGTCCACCCCTTGTTAAAGGCATCTATGACATCTTGGCTTGGTTGGGCGATGGTCAAGGGCAATGTACAAGGCGACGCGCTGCAATAAGAAGAAAGACTGTTTCCAAACCAATTGTAATTTTGTGGAAACGTATGAATGCCATTGGTGTAGGATGCTACATATCCCGGTCCCGCTGGATCAGGCTTTCCCCACGTCAAATCATAGCGAATCGCGGTTGGTGAAAGCACATTCGCGTTTGGATCATTAATCGCACCGACACCCGTTGGGCCATTTGGGGTAAGGCTGACTTGTTGAAAGGGTTTTGCTGATGTCCCGTCTTCCCAAACCTGCTTAACAAAATTGTCGCCATACACATCTTGTTTGGGCGATGTCGTTGGCGGTGTAACGCTTCCAGTGGATCTACCGGTGGACCAATCAGTCGGATAAACCGCCGCAGTTAAAGCGGGTACAACAGTGCTTGGTGGAACCATCGTGACATAAACATCGGTACTGCCATCAGAAAACGAATAGGTAATTGTTTTTGTTTGATGATCAGTGCCCCAATTGGTCTGTGAACCTGTCGATTGTAGCGTGACGGTATAGGTTGAATGGTCCGAAAATGAAAAGGTTTTGAATTCCTGACTACCGTCACTGCTATAAGTCGTATTCGTTAAACTCCCGATGAGCACGTCGCCGTTATGCGTCGTGCCATTCGAGAAAGAATAGACAAGCGTCTTTTGGCTGCCATCAGCACTATAGATTGGTGTCGTCAGTGTTCCGTTTAGGATCGCCGATGAACTTGATCCGTCGCTATAGGTAATGGTCACCGTTTCAGTAGAGCCGTCACTCGAAAAGGATGTCGAGTGACCAGTTGTATATTTAGAAGCGCCACCGCCTCCTCCCCCACTACAAGCCATCAGAGCCAATGTTGTGAGCACAACAAGAGATGATAGTATTGTTTTCATACTAAATTCCTACATCTGTGAATACACTTATTGGTCGCAAAAATTCAATAAGCCTAAAACTAATCTAGGGTTTTAAAGCTATTTTTTTAACAACCATAGATTGTAATAAAATCCCTCATCGTTCCGTATCATCGTTCAAGCAATAAGGTGAGACAACTTTCATTCCAGCCCCCTTCATCCTAGCCCGCAAACACGATAAGATGTTAAACCTTTATAGTTATAAGGCAGGTTCATGTCCCTCTCCGGTAAGCGTATTCTTCTCATCATCGGCGGTGGCATTGCGGCCTATAAAGCGCTGGAACTGATCCGCGAGATCACCAAGCGCGGCGGGTCCGTGCGCGCGATTCTGACCAAAGCGGGTGCTGAGTTTGTCACGCCCTTATCCGTCGCAAGCCTTTCGGGCGAGAAGGTCTTCACCGATCTCTTTTCGCTGACGGATGAAGCCGAGATGGGCCATATCGAATTATCCCGCTCCGCCGATCTTGTCGTTGTAGCCCCGGCAACCGCCGATCTGCTGGCCAAAATGGCGCAAGGGTTGGCGAATGATCTCGCCTCCACTGCGCTGCTCGCCACCGACAAGCGTGTGCTCGTGGCGCCTGCCATGAATGTGCGGATGTGGCAGCATACTGCTACGCAGCGCAATATTGCGACGCTTAAATCCGATGGTATCCTTTTCGTTGGCCCTGATGAAGGCCCCATGGCCTGCGGCGAGTATGGCGCTGGCCGTATGGCCGAGCCTATTGCCATTGCTGATGCGATTGAAGTGGCGCTTGCGCCCGGTTCTCGTTTGCTTGAAGGGCGGCATGTGCTCGTTACCTCCGGCCCGACGCATGAGCCGATTGATCCCGTGCGCTATATAGCCAATCGCTCCTCCGGCAAACAGGGCCACGCGATTGCGGCGGCGGCGGCGCGTGCGGGGGCGCGGGTCACGCTGGTGTCCGGTCCCGTTTCAATCCCCAATCCTGTTGGCGTCATGGTGATCCGGGTTGAGACCGCCAAAGAGATGTTACACGCGGTAGAACAATCGCTTCCCGCTGATATTGCGGTTTTTTGTGCGGCGGTGGCTGATTGGCATGTCGCGTCCCAAAGCGGGGATAAGCTCAAAAAGACCGATGCAGGCCCACCTGCTTTATCCCTTATGCCTAATCCCGATATTTTATCGACCATTGCCCACCGTGCGATGGGTAGACCATCGTTGATCGTCGGATTTGCGGCTGAGACCACAAATGTGCTCGATTATGCGCGCAGCAAGCTTGATAAAAAGGCCTGCGACTTAATCGTTGCCAATGATGTCAGCGGCGAGAGCGGTGTGATGGGTGGCGATATGAACACCGTTCATATTGTCTCGAAGGATGCCGTTGATAGCTGGCCGACACTGAGCAAAGTGGAAGTTGCTGAGCGACTTATTGCCCTTTTTGCCACCAAATTTGCAAAAACGAGCCGCCCATGACCGTCTCAATTGGGGTGCGCCGTTTGGCCCATGGTGCCGATCTTCCTTTGCCGTCTTATGCAACGGACGCGGCAGCCGGAATGGATTTAACCGCTGCTATCCCGGAAAATGAAATATTCACATTAGAAATTGGGAAAAGGATGTTAATCCCGACAGGATTGTGTATTGAATTGCCAAACGGTTATGAAGGTCAGGTTCGGCCAAGATCGGGGCTGGCGCTCAAGCATGGGATTACCGTGTTAAACGCACCGGGAACGATTGATGCCGATTTCCGGGGTGAAGTGTCGGTATTGCTGATCAATCATGGCGATCAGCCTTTCGATATTACGCGCGGTATGCGGATCGCCCAATTGGTGGTGGCACCTGTCGTTCAGGCCGTTTGGGAAAAACGCGACACGTTGGGCGAAACATCCCGTGGCGCGGGTGGATATGGCTCTACCGGCGTGTGAGACGTTCGTCTCTCGGGCCATTGAGCATGTTTCGATGAGGTTGACATCGGTTAGTCGAAAAAAACATGCAATAAAACAAAGAACAAGGGCTTGGAACGAATAGGGCATACCGGATGAATCTTCTTTCTCGTCGCAGTCTTCTGGCGATTGCCGCCGTGGTCGATATTGCCATTCACGCCCGGCCTGATCCGGTAGCCGCCAAGCATCTGGCCGAACGCCATCACTTGCCTCCTCGTCATCTTGAAACGATTCTTCAGGCGCTTGTGCGCGCCGGCATCTTGAAAGGGGTACGTGGACCAAAGGGCGGGTACGAATTAGCCACCGAGCGTCGACGCATTGCGGCGGGTGATATCGTCCGGGCGGCGATGGATGTCACCGACGACGAGGCTTCTCTGCCCGAGCCGAACTCTGTCCTGATTGATAGTGTCATCGAGCCAGAAATTAAGCGAGCCAGTCAGGCCTTTCTGGCGCATCTTGATCATATATCCGTCGAAGAATTGTGTCTTCGCGCCAACAGAGCAGGCTTCTCAGCGGGAAAGGATCATGCAGATTTTACAATTTAAAATGTAATTAAATTATAATCTCGACATATTTTGTAAATTTTATTATCTTGTCGAAAGGTCTTATTCACGATCGGAGCGATAATGTCATGACCAAAGAGTCTTCATCCACCCATAAGCCCGGGCGCGGGCGGATTTATAACTCGATTACGGACACCATCGGCGATACGCCCATCGTGCGGCTGGATCGGGTTGCCAAAGAGAAGGGCGTTCACGCCCATCTTCTCGCCAAACTCGAATTTTTCAACCCGATTGCAAGCGTTAAAGACCGTATCGGCGTCAATATGATCGATGCGTTGGAGGCGGAGGGATTGATCAAGCCGGACACGGTTTTAATCGAGCCAACCTCTGGTAATACGGGTATCGCGCTGGCTTTTGTCGCCGCCGCGCGCGGCTATCGCCTCATTCTCGTCATGCCTGAATCCATGTCGATTGAGCGGCGTAAAATGCTCGCCCTGCTCGGGGCCGAGCTGGAATTAACCCCCGCCGCGCAAGGCATGAAGGGCGCGATTGCAAAAGCCGACGAGCTTAAAGCCTCGATCCCGAATGCGATCATCCCGCAGCAGTTCAAAAACCCCGCCAACCCCGATATTCACCGCCGCACCACGGCGGAGGAAATCTGGAACGATCTCGATGGCAAGGTGGACGTGTTTGTCTCAGGCGTCGGCACGGGCGGCACGATCACCGGAGTAGGCCAGGTGCTGAAAGCGCGCAATCCGAATGTTAAAATCGTGGCTGTTGAACCAGAAGATTCGCCCGTGCTCTCCGGCGGAAATCCCGGTCCTCACAAGATCCAAGGCATCGGCGCAGGCTTTATTCCCGATATACTGGATCGTTCGATCATCGATGAAGTTATTCGCATCGGCAATCAGACGGCTTTTGATACCGCACGTTTACTGGCACGGATCGAGGGTATTCCAACCGGAATCTCCTCTGGTGCAGCCGTCGCCGCAGCGCTCGAAATCGCAGCAAGACCAGAATCCAGAGGCAAAAACATCGTGATCATCATCCCAAGTTTCGCTGAGCGTTATCTTTCGACAGCACTGTTTGAGGGATTGTAAAACAGATACGCTACGACTCGCGGCTTATGGTCGCGAGTCGGGATGAGGAGGGTAAGGCAAACCTCATCGTGAACGGCTGCGATTACGCTGCCTGATGCAACTCATTCCTTGTTTCGAAGCATGTTTTTACGATTAACAGGCGTCAACTGAATCGAAATATGATCTGAAAGTCCTCTTTCGTCATTCCTTCGATGTAAACAAGCGCGTCTCTGGCCGCCTCCAAAATATGACCGATATAAACGGCCCGACGATCTTCCATCATAGAGGCTTGGCCTCAGCCAGGACCCGCGCCCGAAATGAAGCGGGCAAATCCTCAGGCGTGACCAAATCAACGCGGCATCCGAGCAAGTCTTCAAGCTCGATCTGTAATCCGCCAAGATCAAACAGGGTTGCGCCGGGTAAAGCATCCACCAGCAAATCGATATCGCTATGCGCATGATCATTTTGAGTAAGGGCGGAGCCAAATAAACGAGGATTTTTGACAGGGAAGCGCCCTGCCAAGGCTTTCACCGCATCCTTTTTTTCTAAAAGTGCCGCCGATGGCTTCATGCTACGCCCTTTCGCAAGGATATAGCTTAAATCGCTCGGGCCTTCCGTGCAACTTTTCGCTCATGCAGGCCAAGGCAGCGAGTAGGTCTTCACATGGGTGAAGAATTTCATGGCCTCCAACACGCCTTCTTTGATGCCATTGCCGGAATCCTTGATGCCGCCGAAAGGCGACATCTCGATCCGGTAGCCTGGCACTTCCCAGATGTTCACGGTGCCGACATCCAGCCCTTCGATGAAGGCGGTGATGCGGTCGAGCCGATTGGTGCAGACGCCGGAAGAAAGGCCGAAGGCAGTCGAGTTTGAAATCTCGATGACTTTTTCGACATCGCTTGGCACGCGGATAATCGGGATAATAGGGCCGAAGGTTTCCTCCAGCACCAGCTCGGACCCATGCGGCACAAAATCCACCACGATGGGCGGCAGCAACGCGCCTTGTCGGCCTGGGTGATAGAGGATTTTCGCGCCCTGTTCTTCCGCCATGAACACGCGCTTTTCAAAGAGCCTTGCGGCTTGCTCATGCACCACGGTGCCGAGATCGGTATCGGGGTTCATCGGGTCGCCGAATTTAATTGTTTTGGCTTTGGCCAGAACCTTTTCAACAAACGCATCGGCGACACGTTCCATCACCAGAATACGCTTGACGGCGGAGCAGCGCTGGCCGGAATTTTTGGTGGCGCCTTGAACAGCAAGCTCGGCGGCTTTATCGAGATCGCTATCGGAAAGATCATCGCAAATGATCAGCGGGTCATTGCCGCCCAGTTCCAGCGCCGCGCGCTTGTAACCGGCTTTGTTGGCGATCATCTTGCCGACCTTCACACCGCCCGTAAACGTGATCAGCGAGATATCGGGATTGGTGATCATCTCGTCACCGATATCTTCGGGCATACCAGTGACCATCTGCACCATTTCGGGCGGCAGGCCTGCTTCATATAGGATATCCGCAAGGGCGATGGCGGTGAGCGGTGTCAACTCGGTCGGCTTGCAGACGACGCAATTATTGGTGGCAATTGCAGGGGCCAATTTATGCGATACCATATTAAGCGGGTGGTTGAACGGCGTAATCGCCGAGATCGCCCGCACCGGTTCGCGCTTGGTGTAGATTTTGCGCGACTTGCCATGCGGGGTCAGATCACAGGAAAAAATCTGGCCATCATCGAGAATAGCAAGCTGGCCCGCGAGCATAAACACATCATAGGCGCGGCCACATTCGTAGAGCGAGTCTTTCAGCGAAATGCCGAGTTCGCTGGTGATTAATGGTGCGAGCGTGTCCTTCTTGGCATTGATCAATTCAGCGGTGCGGAACAGAATTTTCTGCCGCTCATAACGCGTCAATTTCGGCTTGTAATTGGCCGCATTCGTGAACGCTTCGCGCGCGTGTTCCGCGCGACCGGCAGGCACGGTGCCAATCACTTCATTGGTGTAGGGATAATGGACATTGATGACGCCATCGGTTGCAACACTCTTGCCGCCAATCCGCATGGTTTCTTTGATGATCTGGCTCATATCCTTCACTCCGCACAGGTGCAGCCGACGAAAAACGCGTCGAAATTACGCAGGCCCTGCGGCAAGCCGCTCACCGGTCCGTTGATAAAGAAAGGCACAGTCTGCTCGGTTAACCCACCATGCGAGCGCAAGGGTACATCAAGCCCCGAGAGATCATGCGCCGAGGCCGACGTGCCGATGACTTTGGTTTTGTTCGGACCGCCAGAGATGGCAACGAGATCACCCGTGCGATCAGGCGGCAAGCCAAAACGGGCGCAGGCATCGGCTTTGGAAAGCACCACATCGATGCCGTCGAGCGAGCGGACATAATCGCCTACCGTGTCGGCATCCGCGCCATAAAGATAGATCGCGGCATAAGAACCCAAAGCACCATGGTGGACGACATAGGGATCGGTGATGGGGAGAATAACTTTGCTCTTGCCCGCGCCGAATGTGGCATCGAGTGCATCTTGTAAATAAAGCACATCAGGCTTACCGTCGGCGGTGTGTTTGTCGTTCATGCCGTGATCGGCGGTAATGATGAGGGTAACGCCCAGCGCATCGAGTTCGCCCACATAACGGTCGAACATCGCATAGAAATCGAGCGCGCCTTTTTCCCTAGGGCCGAATTTGTGCTGAATGAAATCGGTTGTCGAAAGATAAACCAAATCCGGCTTCATCTGAGGGATCAATTTCACGCCAGCAGCAAACACAAATTCAGAGAGATCGCCCGAATAGACATCCGGCAAGACCATGCCCCATGCCGCGCAGGGATTATCAATGCCATTGGCCGCAAGCGTCGCAATATTGGCTTTCTCGGAGGAGAACGCAATCGCGCTGCCATCATAGACGAGACCTTTCGATAGCAGGAGGCGGAGCTTGTCTTTCGCCGTCACCATCAAAATGCGCGCACCCGCTTTCTGGAACTCAGCGAAAATGGTGGGCGCGCGGAGCCATTTCGGATCATTCATCATCGTCTCTAACCCCGTCTCCGGGTCGATCAGATAATTGCCGCAAATGCCATGCACTTCGGGTGGGCGTCCGGTGACGATGGAGAGATTGTTCGGGTTGGTGAAACTCGGGATCACGCTGTCGGCGCGGTATTCGCCGCCTTTTGCGATCAGCCTTTCGAGGTTCGGCATCAGGCCGCGTTTGCGCGCTTCATCCGTGTAAGCAGGCTCGGAGCCATCGAGGCAAATAACGACGAGGGTGCGCTTCGGCCAATTGAAAACACGGCCATTGATGGTGATCGGGGCTTTGGTCATAAGGTTTAATCCGCTGGTGTAAGGTCGGTGACGTTCATTTCTTTGAGCGCTGCTGCGGTGGCATCCACCAGCATTTCCATCACCTCCCAATCGAGCGCGCCCATATTGCCGACGCGGAAGCTCGGCTTCTTGGTGAGCTTGCCGGGATAGATGATGAAACCGCGCTTTTTGAGGCCCTCATAAAAGACCGTAAAATCGAAATGCGCGTCGCGGGGCGTGGCAAAGGTCTGAATGATCGGACCGGTTTCGTTGTCGCCCAACAGCGGCGTTAATCCGATCCGCCGCATCCCATCGCGCAAGGTTTTGGCGGTTTTCTGGTAACGCTTCAGGCGGCCTAGCGCTCCCCCTTCAGCGGCGTGTTGCTCTAACGCAACCGCAAAGGCGACCAGCGTATGGGTTGGCGGGGTAAAACGGAACTGCCCGCTTTTTTGCATGTAAGCCCATTGCTCATAAAGATCGAGTGCCAGCGAATGGGACATGCCTTGCGAGGCTTCGAGCAGATCGCGCCGCGCAATCACATAGGTAAAGCCCGGCACGCCCTCGATGCATTTATTGGCGGAGGAGATGACCACATCGATCCCCATCCGCTTCATCGAAATATTCATCGCGCCGAAGCTCGACATCGCATCGAGGATCACCACGCATCCGGCCTTTTGCGCAACCGCTGCGATATCCTCGATCGGGTTGACGATGCCGCTCGTCGTTTCGCATTGAACCATGAAAACCGCGCCAATATCCGGATTGGCCTTCAAGAGCGCAGCCACTTCCTCGGCTGAGGGCGCTTCGAGCTCATCGGTCTCGTAAGAGATGAAATCGCGGTTCATATAAGCGAGCGCTTTGATCGCGCGTTCGCCATAAGCGCCATTCGTCAGCATCAGCGTCTTTTTGTCTTTTGGCGCGAAATTGCCCAAGGCCGCTTCGACACCATAGGAGCCGGAACCTTGTAGCAGCACGCATTCAAAACCGTTCGAGGCATCGGCAATCTCCAGCAAATGCTCGCGGATATCGGCCACAACCTTGCGCAAATCGACATCCCACGAACCCCAATCGCGCAGCATGGCCTGTTTGACGGCGGGTGTTGTCGTCAGCGGGCCGGGCGTTAGGAGGTAGGGGGTATCTTCTTGGCCTTCAGGGCCACGAAAGTCTCTCGTCATAGCGGTATTATCCTCTGTGAGGCAGCTTCGGTGTAATCGGCCTTCACTCTAGTCGAAGCTTGCGTTCAGTTCTATCGGATTGAAGGGAGCAAGGAGCGGGAATAATAGTACCAGCCGCATATGAAAGGAATTTGGCATTGCCGGATCAGTGTTGACTTGCCTAATATCACGTCATCTTTTGACCGAAGTGGCATATCATGTCCTCAGAAGCAAGCCATCTACAAACCCGCACCATGGCTGGCATTGGCTATGCCCTTGCGGGATTTTCGATTTTTTCGATTCAAGACGCCACGGTCAAATGGCTTGTAACCTCACTTCCTGTGTGGGAAGTGCTGTTTTTGCGTAGCATTCTCATCGTGGTTTTATGTCTGTCGATCACCGGGCCGCGCCGCATAATTGAACTTTCGCAAAGCTCTAACCGTAATGCGCTGCTTTTACGCTCGGCATTGATCCTCGCGGCTTGGCTTTCCTATTTCACGGCCTCGCGCTCGCTGCATTTGGCTGAAATGGTGACCTTGTATTTTTCGACGCCGATATTCGCGGTGGTTCTTGCGATTTTAGTGTTGAAAGAAACCGTTGGCCTTGTGCGATGGGGGGCCACGCTTTTGGGCTTTGTCGGTGTAATCATAGCGGCGGGACCTGCCGGAGCGGTTAATCTCGTTCCCGTCATCTTGGTGCTGGTTGCCGCTTTTTGTTGGGCTTGGACGAATATTTTGGTCCGTCTCATTAGCCGCAAGGAGTCCTCGCTCAGTCTCATGCTGGCAAGCAATAGCATGGTTATTTTGGTTTGCAGTGTTACCTTACCCTTTGTATGGGTCACACCGGATTTCAATAGTCTGTTGCTGCTTCTGCTTTTAGGAGCGGTTGGGGCTTCTGGCCAGTTTCTGATGTTTGAGGGGTATCGACTGGCCCCCGCCTCAGCAGTGGCACCGTTTGAATACATAACGCTGATCTGGTCCTTTCTATGGGGTTTCCTGATTTGGGGCGATTGGCCACCCGCTGCCGTCTTTATCGGGGCAGCACTGATCATCTTCAGCGGTCTCGCCTTGATCGTGGTGGAAGGGCTCACATCACGTCGGTTGCAGCGGGCTTGAACGACATCCAGGGTTAAGGCGAACGCGGATAATCCACGCCATCTTGTCGGAAGACTCTCTCTGTGATGCACTGCAACATGTGATTCGTTGCGCAAAATGCGGCTTAAGGCCGTCAAAGGAGGAGCCAATGCCCCGCCTCTTTACCGGTCTCGCTGTTCCTGACACCGTATGCGAACGATTGATATCGATCCGAGGGGGCCTTTCCGGTGCACGTTGGATAACGCCGGACAATTACCATATCACGCTGCGCTTTATTGGCGATATTGATGACGCAACCGCGCGCGATGTTTACTCTGTGCTTGGCCGGGTAAGCCGCGCGCCTCTTTCGCTGACGGTTGAAGGTATAACGGTCTTTGGCGGAGATAGACCCCGTGCCTTGGTCGCGAAAATTACCCCCACGGCTGCTTTGCTGGAATTGCAAAGCGAGCATGAACGCTTGATGCGGCGTATTGGTCTGCCGCCTGAGCCGCGCAAATACACGCCCCACATCACACTCGCCCGCTTACGCGATACGTCGCCCTTTGAACTGGCCAATTATCTAAGCGTGATCGGCCATGTTCCCTCGATGCGCTTTATTGCCGAGGCGTTTAATGTCTTCTCGTCTCGATCCTCCACGGGCGGCGGGCTGTATGTCACGGAGGCCATTTATCCATTTCAACAAACCCTTGCCGCTGAAAATGCGCGCATACCGGCATAAAGAGATCCGCACATGACCAATCACGATGGACTAACCGATAGTGAACGCCAGTCCCTATCCTCCGAGCTCAAAGAATGGGCGATGGTCGATAGCCGAGACGCCATTTCTCGCCAATTTATATTTCGGGACTTTAATGAGGCCTTCGGCTTTATGACGCGCGTTGCCTTAGAGGCTGAAAAGCAGGACCATCATCCCGAATGGTCTAATGTTTATCGCACCGTCACCATTGTTTTGACGAGCCACGATGTCAACGGCCTATCTCGGCGCGATGTCGCCCTCGCGAAGGTCATCGACGCCATCTTTGATCGATCAGTCTAGTTCTTTATGATTCAGAACCCGCGTCAATCACGCCATTCGTTTCAAGTTGACGCCGCAATTTGCCGAAGGCGAGCCTGATGCGGGACTTAACGGTACCGAGCGGCAGACCCGTCTTTTCCGCGATCTCGCTATGGGAAAGATCATCGAAAAAGGCCATTCGAATGAGGGTGAGCTGTTCCTCGGGCAAGGTGCCAAGCGATTCTTTAATACGCGCCTCGCGGAACTGCATATCGATCCGCCGATCAATCCCTTCATCTTCAGCGGCGGTTTCGGGTGCCTCCATCGGATCGAAAAAATCCAGACGATCCCGTCTTAACGTATCGATTCGTCGATTTCGAGCAATACGGTAAAGCCATGTCGCGATGGACGATTTAGACGGGTCAAATAAATGCGCTTTTGTCCAAAGCGTGGTCATCACATCTTGCAATATTTCGTCAGCCGTCCCCGCATCCGACCCCAAACGGGTAAGATACGCGTGCAAACGCGGCCCAAAATGGTCGAAAAGCTGTGCAAAAGCCGCCCGGTCGCGGGTATTGGCTACAGCTCGCACAAGCTCGCCGAGCTCTTGATGTGTCGACAACGCTTATACCTCGCCGCGAATGCCCGGAATTAATCACTCAGTCACCCTAATATTGGCACGAAAATTCACGTTTTGAAACGGAGTTTTCATGCTTCAAGAACAATTTTGGTTTCAACTCAACTCGGTTTAGGATAGGCGCTGTCTTACGAACTGATTTGTCGGAGCCTGATACGCCCATGGTTTATCGTCTTAACATCCGGATCCTTGCCTCGGCCTTTTTGATGGTTGTGGGCTTTTTTGTGCTTTCACCTCAAGCTTTTGCTCAGCCTAAGAAGCCGGAAGCGGCAAAGGCCGCACCCGCAAAACCCGCCGCAACCGAATCACAGCCTACCCAGCTTGCTACCTTCGGAAGCTGGAATGTCTATGCCTCCGATACGGCAAATGGCCGCATCTGCTATGCGTTAGCGGTACCCAAAGAGCGGCTACCCGCCAATTTATCCCGCGATCCGGGCTATTTATTCGTATCAACGCGGCCAAAAGAAAATGTCCGCGACGAAATCAGCTTTGTTTTGGGCTTCCCGCCCAAAGAAGGCGCAGATGCTCAGCTCGTTCTGGGCAAAGCCAGTTTTGCTGTTTCGCCCAAATCGCAAGGCAATGTCGCATGGCTTAAAAATGCCCAAGACAACGCCTCAGTGATCGAACAAATGAAGAAAAACCCGCAGCTTTCACTAAAAGTTACCTCAAAACGCGGGAATGCACTTCAAGAAAATTATACCTTGGCAGGATTAGCCCAAGCGCTTGATCAGGTGAAAAAGGCCTGCCCGTGACATTAGAGGGTGCGGTCAATGCTACCGATGCTATTGAGAAGACAGCCGAAATCCTGTCTCCTTTACCCGTTTTTGCCGATGGAAAACCCTCTTTAGCAGGTCTGAATCGCACGGAAATTTCACAAAAACTCAGCGAGATTGGTGTTGTCCCCCGCGAATTACGGATGCGCACAGGCCAACTTTGGCACTGGATTTATCATCGCGGTGTAACCTCGTTTGATGGGATGCTCAATGTTTCTAAAGATATGCGGGCGGTGCTTTCAGAGCATTTTACGCTCGCGCGTCCTGAAATCGTCTCCGAGCAAATCTCGGTCGATGGTACGCGCAAATGGCTGATCCGAATGCCGCCTGCCAGCGCGCACGATAAAGGCGCGGAAATTGAGACGGTCTATATCCCCGAATCAGACCGCGGTACTTTGTGTATCTCCTCGCAGGTTGGTTGCACTCTGACGTGTTCCTTCTGCCATACGGGAACGCAGCGTTTGGTGCGAAACTTAACCTCCGCCGAGATTGTGGCGCAGGTGATTATCGCGCGCGACCGATTGGGCGATTGGCCGGGAGCCGCCCGTCCAACCGATGGCTTGGTGCCAGACGCCGAACGTGCGGTTTCAAACGTCGTACTCATGGGCATGGGCGAGCCACTCTATAATTTCGAGCATGTCCGCGATGCCATGGCCGTGGTTACCGATGGCGAGGGCCTCTCGCTCTCCCGCCGCCGCATTACGCTGTCGACTTCGGGCGTCGTACCCATGATACAGCGCGCGGGCGACGAGATTGCCTCGATGCTTGCGATATCGCTCCATGCGGTGCGCGATGAGTTACGCAATGAATTGGTGCCACTTAACAAGAAATATCCGATTGCAGAACTTTTAGAGGCCTGCCGGAATTATCCCGGCGTCTCCAATGCCCGCCGGATCACCTTCGAATATGTGATGCTCGATGGTGTGAATGATAGCCTGAAAGACGCGCGTGAATTGGTGCGGTTGCTCAAGGGTATTCCGGCCAAAATCAATCTCATCCCGTTCAATCCTTGGCCCGGCACCACCTATAAATGCTCGGATTGGGGCCGGATTGAGGAATTTTCCGATATCGTATTTCGCGCGGGCTACGCCTCTCCCGTCCGCACCCCGCGCGGACGCGATATTTTGGCGGCTTGCGGGCAGTTGAAAAGCGAAACGGAAAAGCTTAGAGCGCGGGCAAGGTTGATGTTGGAAGAGGGGATTGGGGCTGAGGGTGTTTATGCGGTGGGGAGCGGGGAGGATTAGGAGTTCAACGTTTAAAAGGTCCAACCATTTTCGCGTAGGAAATCTCCCAATTTAATACAACGGATTCCAAAATGCTGACATACATTAGGAATTTTGGAAGCGTTCGGCTTATAACTCTCTTCGCTCACGACGGTCCCGCTTAAGATTGCAGCACGTGCAATCACAAACGGATCAGCAACCGGCGTGCCCCTTAGAATACTTTTATTGCTAATCAATTGCCGAAAGTGATTTATTGAAAAAATTTTATTTACGAACTCCAATTCTGCGTTATTTGGCACTTCAAAAATGGATTTATTATTATTGCACCACTCCAGAATATGATTTTGAGGGCCATCAGTTAACTCTAAAAGTACTTCTCGGGTCGATAAAATTTCGCCATTTGCCAAAGCTAGCTCAAACTTGGTCCAAAAAGCAGGAAATATATCTGGAAAATAAGGGCTCATTTCGGAAAAAGAGTTGCTATCAAAAACATAAATCATGCCGCAAAGCCTCGCAGCACCATATCTTCAAAACGATCAAAATTTCGTGACTTTTCTCCGATGAGATCGGATGCCTCAACTTTTGATATCATACGGCGAGAATATCGGGAAACGACCTCACGCAGAAATTGCTCGCTTAGATAGATACCTTTCGTATTATAATAGCTGCCGCCGCTGCCACCACGAGTTACGTTAATCTGCTCAGCCCATTCTCTGTCTTTATCAAGATAAAACGGCATTGAAACCAGTCCACGGTCAACAAAGCGCCGCAAAATTACGCTTCTACTGACATGAAAATGGTTTGCCAATTTCACGAAATCTTCTTCTTTGGCATGAATTGGATCAAAACCACGCGTTGATAAATCGAAATACTCTGATGGCACTAAAATCTCGGCCGCAAGGGCATTGCAGAATTTTTCAATATCGCGATCCGCTTTTGGTAACTCCTCAATGCCCTGATTATCGAACCGGCTGATCCCGCTCCGATTACATAATAGATGAGCTAATTCATGCAGAAGGCTGAAGATTTGACGCGTTCTGGTGGTACTATTGTTAATCAAAATGACCGGAAACTCCGGATGCCTAAGGCAGAAACCAGAGATTTCCTTTTGTTTGAACGAATCTTTGAAAATATGTATTCCTTGCGCCTCAATCGCGCGGCGCCAAATTTTTAGTGCCGCATCGTCATCGGGACTTTGCGTAATGTTTTCAATACTAACGCTAAGTGCTTCACGAATTTGACGCGCTAATTGATGTATATCGGACTGATTATTGACTTGAATACGCTTCCAAATTGGCGCAACAACGGGGTTACGCTCACCATAAAGCTCTACTAACGCCATCTGAAATGCCCTTGCTTTTCGAATCAGTAGGGTTGTCTGACGCGAAAGATGCTTTAAATCGGCATCCGGTAGAGACCGGAACTCTGCGCTGGGCTTTGGCTCGTCTGGCGCTGAGGGCATAAAGAAAATTGCTAGCGGCCTTTTATAAACGTCATAAGCTAATTTTTCTAATTGAGAGTAAGTTGGTGAGCTTTCGCCACTTTCCCAACCTTGTATAACATCAACCGGCTTTTTAAGACTATCCGCAACATCAAAAATAGACATATTCGCGCTTTCACGCGCCCATTTCAAAACTGCCGGCGTAATACCAACTATTGGCGATCCTTTCATTTTGCGCCTTACCCTTCCTATCCTTCATCATCAATAATATTATTTTTATGCTTTGGTGAAAGATAAATTTTCGTAAACCTCACTCCAACCCCGCTATCGCTCTTCCAAATTCATCCGCGTTAAACGGCTCCAAATCATCCACCGTTTCGCCGACGCCGATGAAATGCACGGGTAAACCAAACTTCTCGGCCAAAGCCACCAAAATGCCACCGCGGGCGGTACCATCGAGTTTGGTCATTACCAAGCCCGTAACGCCGGCCATTTTGCCAAAGATTTCAACTTGCGAGAGCGCATTTTGCCCCACTGTCGCATCGAGCACCAACATAGTGGCGTGTGGGGCGGTCTCGTCTTTTTTCTTGATGACGCGGATGACTTTTTCGAGTTCCGCCATCAATTCGCTGCGGTTTTGCAAGCGCCCTGCCGTGTCGATGAGAAGCACATCGGCTTGCGCTTCGGTAGCTTTATCGAGCGCGTCAAAGACAAGGCCTGACGCATCAGAGCCTTGCGGGCGGGTAATCACAGGCGCGCCAACGCGGCCACCCCACACCTGCAACTGCTCGATCGCGGCGGCGCGAAACGTATCCCCTGCTGCCAGTATTACCTTGCGGCCCTCGCTTGAAAATTTAGCGGCCAATTTACCGATGGTGGTGGTTTTGCCTGAACCATTGACGCCCACCATCAAGATCACAAACGGCTTTTTCGTTTCATCGATCACAAGAGGTTTTGCGACTTGTATCAGCGTTTTCGTAACCTCCGCCGCCAAGATGGCTTTGACCTCCTCGCCCTCGATTTCCTTGCCATAGCGGCCTTTGCCCACCGCCGTAACAATCCGGCTTGCGACAGGAAGGCCAAGATCGGCGCGGATCAGCACATCCTCGAAATCCTGCAACGTGTCGTCATCCAAGCGCCGCTTGGTGAAAAGATCGGTAATGCCCTGGCCGATGGAGGAGGACGAGCGCGCAAGCCCGCTTTTAAGCCGTTGCCACCAATTGAGTTTTGTTGCCTCGACCGTGGGCGCAACGGCACCTCCGCCAAACAGACGGGAGATCAGACCGGGTTTTTTGGGCGTATCATCGTTCATGTCTTCTCGATAATGCTTTCCCGCGATAAACGGAAGGGCTAGAGAGAGCGGCCATGACGCCTCAAGAAATCCAAGGTCGAATTTTATACCGCGACGCGCTGATGCTGGTGATCAACAAACCACCGGGCATTGCTGTGCATCAGGCCCATCCGAACGCGGTCAGCCGCGATACGCATTTGGAGCAATATTTCCCTGCCCTTCAATTTGGCCTACCCAAACCGCCGCAATTGGCACATCGGCTGGATAAGGATACATCCGGCTGCTTGGTGCTGGGTCGCCACCGCAAAGCGCTGGATGATCTCTCCAAACTCTTCCGCGAAGGCTTGATGAGCAAAACCTATTGGGCAGTCGTTAAGGGTGGCCCCAATGAGGATGAAGGCTTTATCGATTTACCCCTTGGCCGAATGGACCAATCCAAGGGATGGTGGATGAAGCCCGATCCAAATGGTCTGCCGTCACAAACCGGTTGGAAGGTGATGGGTCGCGCTGAAGATTGCACCTTGCTGGAATTAACACCCCACACAGGCCGTACCCACCAGCTCCGCGTTCATACCCAAGCCATGGGATGGCCCATTATTGGTGATCCGATTTATGGTGATGGCAAGATCACAGGTGAGCGCTTGCACCTGCACGCCCGCTCGATCACGATTCCGCTTTATAAGAATAAGCCGCCAATTAAGGTTGAGGCCCCTGTGCCTGATCATATGATTGGACGTATAGTGGCGTGTGGGTACGAAATCTAAATTTGTAGGAAGCTGCCATCTTCTCCGCGAATATGTAGTGTGGCTAACGTCCCAGCCTCAAACAGATCGCCAACCTGCACGGGTGTAAAACAAGGGGTGCGCCCTATGCCGCCGCGCTCTACCAAAATATCCTGTTTTGTCCCGACAAGCTTTTCTAAATGTTGATGCAGTGCAGCCTCACCCTTGTCGCGCAACCGCCGCGCCCGCTCCTTGATCACATCCCTTTTGACTTGCGGCATCTTGGCCGCTGGCGTTCCGGGGCGTGGCGAGTAGGGGAAGACGTGCAAAAACGCCAAGCCACATTCATCGACGAGATCGAGGGAATGTTGAAACATCTCCTCCGTTTCCGTCGGAAAGCCCGCGATGATATCCGCTCCAAAGGCGATATCGGGTCGCAGCTTTCGCATAGCTTCGCAAAAGCGAATGGCATCAGCGCGGGAATGGCGTCGTTTCATACGCTTTAAAATCAGATCATCGCCGGATTGCAGCGATAAATGCAGATGCGGCATCAAGCGCTGCTCGGTAGCGATGGCATCGATCAGATCATCATCTGCTTCAACGGAATCAATTGAGGAAAGCCGGAGGCGCTTTAAATCCGGCACATGGCGCAGGATGGCTTTTACCAACGCCCCGAGCTTCGGCACGCCCGGTAAATCCGCGCCATAGCTTGTCAGATCAACGCCCGTCAGCACCGCTTCTTTGTGGCCCGCATCAACGAGTTTGGCGATCTGCTCAGTAACTGCCCCCATCGGCACGGAACGCGAATTGCCGCGTCCATAGGGAATAATGCAAAACGTGCAGCGATGGTCGCAGCCATTTTGAATTTCAACGAAAGAGCGCGTGTGGCTTTCAAATGCGCTGACAAGATGCGGCGAGAGTTGCTTCACCGCCATGATATCGGAAACGCGCACCCGCTCAAAACCCTTGGCCGGATCGGCAAGAGCGGCCCAGGTTTCCGCTTTCGTTTTCGATTCATTGCCGATGACGTTTGAAACTTCGGCCATTTCGGCAAAGCGCTCGGGTTCGATCTGTGCGGCGCATCCTGTTACCACGATCTTTGCCGTGGGCCGTTCGCGCTTAAGTCTGCGGATCGTTTGCCGCGCTTGGCGCACGGCTTCGCTCGTTACGGCGCAGGTATTGACGATGACGAGATCATCTTGGCCCGCGGCTTCGGCGGCGTATTTAATGGCCTCCGATTCAACGACGTTCAGGCGGCAACCAAAAGTGATAAGCTCAACGCGCATCAGGCGATGCCTTCAAACACATCCGCTTCAAACTGACCGCGATGTTCAAGTGCCACGGGTCCCGTCATCAGCACATGGTTATCCGTCTCGCGCCAATCGATCAGGAGATCGCCGCCCGGCAAGGTTACGCGCACCTTGCGGCCTGTTAGGCCAAGCCGTGCGGCTGCAACAGCCCCCGCACATGCGCCCGAGCCACACGCAAGCGTCAGGCCTGCACCGCGCTCCCATACTTTTTGGACGATGTGGTCATCGCTTTTAACCGCCACGAGCGAGATATTCGCGCGTTCTGGAAACATCGGATCATGCTCCAGCACAGGCCCATTGACCTCAAGCGCATAGGCCTCCCCATCCTCCACAAAGAAGATGACATGCGGGTTGCCCATATTCACACAGGCGGGATTGGCTAATCGTTTGCCGTTTGACGTTATAAACTGAAAATCAATCGCTTTCGTGTCGGCTTGCGGCGTGGCCAATGGAATATCCTGCCAATCGAAACGTGGCATCCCCATATCAATCGTAAACGTAAGCGGCCCTTCTCGACGACATGCTAGAAGACCTGCCGCCGTCTCAAGCATCAAAATATCGCGGCTTTCGTGCTCCAAAATATACCAACTCACGCATCGTGTCCCATTCCCACAGGCTGAGGATTCGCTGCCATCGCTGTTAAAAATCCGCATATAGGCGTCGGTATCGGCGTTGCGGGGGTCAAGCAGCACCATCAATTGGTCAAATGCCGTCTGCGGATGATGAGCAATCGCGCGCGCTTCCGCTGGCTGAACGGTAAGGCCGCTGCCGCGTAAGTCCAGTATGGTAATTTCATTGCCGGCCCCATTCATCTTTAAATAAGGGCGGCCTGTTAAGGCGCTGGTCATGATCAATCCTGATTTTGACGCCCCATATCATGAATGATAGCGAGGAGGCCAGCCATGCGCTGCTCGACCTCGCTTTCGCCGCGTTCTATTCTATTAAAATCAAGCATACGGCGAATCAGTTGGGTAGCCGGGAAGGGATTTAGCATGTTTCGTCCGTTTTTGAGCGTTTTTCGATTTGGCGTGGTGTCATTGCTTGTTCTGGCCCTGTCTCTTTCCGTTTCGGCGCAAACAACATCACCCGCAATTGAAGCAGCCCCCCTTGCCTCGCCAGTACCCCAGAGCGCGCTTACGGTGCCTGATGCTTCAAAGGCCGCGCCTGCTTCCTCCCTTACCAGCCTTGCGCCTCCCGTGTCGGAAGTGACGTTGCCGGATTCCTTGGAACTCGTAGCAAAGCCTGCGATTGTCGTGCGCGGAAAAGCGCAATGGGAAACGGCTTATGGTGATTTGCGCGCAGCTTTTGGCCGCGGGCAATTGGCGGCCACAAAAGCGGGGCTTGTTGTTTCCGGTTATCCCATCACCGTTTTTGTCGAAACAAACGATACCGCCTTCACCTATGATGCGATTTTACCGATTGCATCGTCTCCCGCTACTCCGCCTTCAGATTTAGGGGCCGATATTACCTTAGGCACCACCCCATCCGGCAAAGCGATACGTTTTGCTCACCTTGCTTCGTATGACGAAATTGATGGGGCCTATGAGCAAATCACAGCCTATCTTGATGCAAAAGATATTGTCGTCAAAGACGCCTTTATCGAAGAATATCTTGTCTTTGGCGAAACCTCGGCATCGCCGGGAACGACGATCAATATTTTCGTTCAGCCGAAGAAATAATCATTTTATCGATAAAACTTCGCCGGGTCGTAAGACGGCGAACCGTTCTTCACTGACGCCATGGTCCTTCAGCGCTTTACGCAAATCGTTTGGCGGTGCGGTTACGCCCTCATGAGTTAATTGAAATGTTCCCCAATGATGGGCAACCGCCCGTTGCGCGCCAGACGCGATGAAGGCCCGAACGGCCTCATCCGGGTTCATATGCTGCTCGGCCATAAACCAGCGCGGCTCATAGGCCCCGATGGGTAAAATGGCGAGTTTTATCGGCCCATGTTTTTCACGAAGGGCAGGAAAAATCTTGCCGTCGTGAAATCCGGTATCGCCAATATGATAAATTTTACCACCCGGCGTTTCGATCACAAACGCCGCCCATAAAGCCCGCAGCCGATCCCCTATGCCCCGCGCGGACCAGTGATAGGCTTCTTCAAGATGCACATACACGCCATTGCCTATATCGATGCGATCCCCCCAATCATAGGCCTCAACCCGAATGCCATTATGGGCCGTTTTAATGATCGTATCATTGCCAAGCGGCGTGATGATGCGCGGTGCATGATCGGCATGAAGCCTGCGCAGGGTGGTGATGTCGAGGTGGTCGTAATGATTGTGCGAAACCAAAACGACATCGATTGGCGGCAACCGCGCAAAGTCGATCCCCGGCGCATTCACCCGCTTAGGCCCGGCAAACCGAAGCGGGGATACGCGGTCCGACCAAACAGGGTCCAGCAAGATATTGAGACCCGCCGTTTGGATTAAAAAACTGGCATGTCCAACAAAGCTAACCCGCATATCGATACCGTTCATCCGATGGGGCGGGTGGTCGGAAAATGGGCTGGGATATTCCTTAGGCCAGCGCTCCGTCCGCCG